>Ga0315541_1000737_pt1 | contig 33925 bp, 17 predicted proteins | sample SalMarSW160190MG_FD_203095 | JGI IMG/M metagenome (GOLD analysis project Ga0315541, IMG submission 203095) | Salt marsh sediment microbial communities from the Plum Island Ecosystem LTER, Massachusetts, United States - Salt Marsh Sediment SW1601-190 ...
GTGCATCTGCATCAGGGCGTCGAGGAACTCGCGCGTGGGGTTGGCGATGCGGTAGGGAAACTCCGGGTCGGCGAAGCCGTCGAACATCCAGTACAGCTTGGTGGTGTGCAGCGAGCCGAAGGGCACGCGGTTCTTGCCCCCGCCCCACTGGATGCCCTTGCCGACGAGCTCGTCGGCCGCCAGCAGCGCTTCGACGGCCTCGGCCGGCTGGGGCGCGCCAAACTCGGCTTCCAGCCAGGCCGACACCAGCTCGGCGTCGCTGCCCTTGCCGCCGGCCAGCAGCCTGCCCAGCAGGTAGGTGTTCATCCGCCCCAGGTTGCCGGCGTCGGGGTCGGACTCGCGGTCGTTGTTGCCCATGTTCACCGGCAGGGCGAGGAAGCCGGCGAGCTTGTGCTCGGCCGCGGCGGCCAGACCCGTGCGGATGTGCCGCAGCTTGCACCACGGATAGGGCTTCCTGTGATACTGCTCGTAGGAAATCTCGATGATCTGCTCGCGGTCGGCGGGATACTTTCCCGCCGCCAGCGTGACCATCTGGGAGTCGGCGATGTCCAGGTTGGTGGACTTGTACATGATGGGCACGTCGTCCGGCAGCTCGGCGAACACGGCCGGCAGCACCTCGTCCGGATCGTTCTGCGGCTTGGCCACGGGCGTCATCAGCTCGGCCGCGTTTTCCACGCCGGTCAGCTCGGCGATGAGCCGGTGGCAGTCCATGTACAACTGCCTCGGCCAGTTGCGTCCCCACAGGCGGAAGCAGACGGTCACGTCCTTCCGCACCGAGCGCACCCCCTCCCGGGCGGCCTGGACAGTCCGCGCCAAGCGCTGGGGGATGGACATCTTCGCCTCCGGCACGCACCACAGGCTGCCCGAGCCGTCCCAGGTGCTGACGATAACCATTTCCATCAGCGGGAACTCGCGGGCCAGCTCGGCGTACTTGCTGCGGACCAGCTCCCAGACGGCGGGGTTGTCCGGGTCGAGGTGGCTGTGGAGGTCGATGGTGCCGGACTGCGTCGGCCGCTTCCACACGCCGACGACGTCGGGATACTCCCGCTCGAAGGCGTGGGGCACGACCGGCTCGTACATGTGGAAGGCGACCTTCATCCCGTGCCCGGCCGCCCGCTGGCACAGGGCCGCCACCTCGCGGCGGAGCGGGACCAGCCAGTTGCCGTCCTGCAAGCGCCGGCCCTCGGCCACCTTGGGGTAGTCGGCGAAGTAGATCGGGTACATGTCCATCTCCCGCCCGGTGACGGGGTGGAAGGTGGGCCGCTCGATGCCGGCCGAATGCACGATCACCCAGTTGCAGCCGAGCCCCGCAGCTCGGTCGATGGTGTGCGCCGACGGGGCGTTGAACATGCGGTACTTGAAATTCACGTTCGTCCTCCTGCCAATGCGTTCCGGGGCAGCCTGCCGTCTGTCAATCCCAACCGGGGACAAAGTCGATCCAGATCGGCGACGACCAAGCCATGCCGCCGTCGTCCTGGAGGACCCGAACATAGTAATACCGGGAGAAGTTGGTCAAGTGTTGATTGAGTGCATTCGTCGACCCGCCGGGGCTGGCGAGCTTGTCCGCCGACACGCTCAGTCGGATGGCGGCCTCGTTCGCCGGCGCCGCCGCGGTGTGGATCACCTCGCCGTTGCAGATCAGCTCCAGGCGATCGACCGGCCCGGGACAGCGCGCCGAGGCCGTGATCTCCAGAGGAAACAGCTTATCGATGGCGTACTGATTCACAGTCAGGATGCTTCCCATCGGGTAGCCGTTGACGTGAAAGTCCAGCAGCACCCGCCCGCCGGAGGTGGCATAGCAGAGCCGGTTCCTCAGCGCCGCAAAGACGTGTTCGAGGCAGAGCGTTTCGGCGAGCACGGCCGTCATGCCGGCGCTGCCCGCCATGCTGTTGTGCCCGTCGCTGCCGCCGACGAAACCGAGCTTCAGGCCCCTCGCCAGGGCGTCCTGCACGGTGCAGCCCGGCATGGTCAAGTCGGAATCCTGCAAGCGGGCGCCGTGATGCTCGCTGCTGCCCCAGCCGGAGTAGATTTCGATCAGCGGCTCCGCCTCCGGGGCGATGCTGCCGATGTTGCCCGGCTGGTTGACGTAGGGGAAATGATGCGGCACGGCAAATGCATCCAGCTTGTGCTTCCGGAAAAAGCCGGCGAGCTTGCCCGGGTGATCGGTCTCGAACATGAAATAGTCAATGTACGGCGGCCTGGGCTGGAGGAAGTACACGTTCCGGTGGCCGTGGGCGCGCGAGGTCCATTCGACGGCCGGCAGGATGAGGATGTCGTACTTGCCGGCGAATTTCTGGATCTCGTCGAAGTATCGCCGCCAGCGTTCCAGGTCCATGTGCTCGGAGTGATCGGTGATGGCCAGGAAGTCGTGGCCGAGCTGCTTTGCGGCGGCGACGTTCTCTTCGAGCGTGCCGTTGTTCGGCCGGCCGCAGACGGAGTAGTTCGTGTGGACGTGAATGTCGCCGAAGAAGATGGTCTTCCCGGCGGCGCGCGAGCCCGGCCCGTCGGCCTCGTCCCCGGCCGTGGGGAAGTTGGCCAGCTTGATGGGGGCCTGGGCGATCCTCTCTCGCGTGCAATCTTCAGGCACGGCGATTTCGGAGCCGTCCGCCGATTCGGCCGTGACCCGGCTCAGGTCCACGCAGGAAGGATCCGGGGCGATCTTCGGCGACGGTGGCCAGAAGGGCTCGCGGTCGAGTTTGCCGGTCACGGTGAGAAGTCGCTCGCCGCTGCCGCCGGCCGCGGGAAGGGTGAAACTGTGGTCCTGCCAGTTCGTGCCGGCCGGCGCGATCGCAGCCAGCCGCTGGCCCAGGGCGAACAGGTCCAGCCGCAGGGATGGATCGATGAACCGCATGCGGAACGTGATCCGCGTCTTGCCGGTAGTGGCCCGCGGCACGTTGATCCGGAAGACCCTCGAGCAATTCCGCCAGGACTCGCCGGCTTTGTGCTGGGCGACGCTGAAGCCGCTCAGGAGAAAAGATGCATCCTCGGCGGGAACGCCGACGCGAAACGCAAAACTATTGCTCATCTCTGGTGGCATCTTCGACACTGGCGGCCAGGAGCCCCGCCGGCAATCCTTGGGCAGGGGTGCTATCTCCGCGGGCCGGTTGAGTTATCCTGTACGCCCCGACGTTCGTCAAGTCAGCAAAGCAGGCCCATAGCGGCCGGGAGTGAAACATGGAAGATGAAGAATTGATGCGGCGGGCGATCGCGGCCGCGAGGGAAGGAATCGAAAAGGGCCAGACGCCCTTCGGCGCCTGCGTCGCCCGCGGCGGCGAGGTCGTGGTCGCCGCGCACAACACCGTCTGGGCCGAGACGGACATCACCGCCCACGCCGAGATCGTGGCCATCCGCCAGGCCTGCCGCAAGCTGGGCACGGTGGACCTGAGCGGCTGTGAGATGTTTGCCACGTGCGAGCCCTGCCCCATGTGCTTCGCCGCCTGCCACTGGGCGAACATCTCCAGGATCGTCTTCGGCGCCCACATCGCCGACGCCAGGGCAGCCGGCTTCGACGAGCTGGCCGTCTCCAACGAGCGGATGAAGGCGCTCGGCGGCAGCGCCGTCGCGCTGGCGGCCGACTTCATGCGGGGCGAATGCGTCGGGCTGTTCCAGCTCTGGTCGGCCCGGCCGGACAGGCGGGCCTACTGATGCCACCTACGCCCGGCAAGGCGTTGCAGGTGCATACGATGCGCCCCATAGCCGGCCAGGGCCCAGACCGCGGCCGCGCGGGCTGGCTTACGCTCTGGTCATCGGGGGGTCCCTCGGGCGCGGCGGGACGAAACGAATTTCTCCACCGCTTCGGCGAAGGTTTCGAGGTCGTCGTAGTTGAGCTTCCAGGTGGTATACATGACGCCGACGACGCCATCGACCTTGGCCGCGTCCGCCAGCCAATCGGCGATCCGTTCGGGGGCTTCATCGTAGTAGCCGGCCAGAATCTGCTTGTGTCCGCGCGCGGCAAAGTGCTTGAGCGAGTCGAGCCGGCCCGGCTGGTGGCGGTGCCAGTTGATGATGGTCACCTCTTTCGGCAAGCCCTTCCACGAGCCGTACCAGGGGCCCTCGCCCCTGACCAGGTAATACCGCCCGGCCTCGCCGGCGTTGTGGTGCGGGTCGAACATGTCCGACCAGACGTAGATGGGCTTGCCCGGATCTTCCTTGGTGATGATTTCGACGCAGCGCCGGGCGTTGTCGGCGAGGATCTCGCCCGGCGTGAGCCCTCGCCTTTGGCAGGACTCATCCCAGCCCTGGACGCGGATCTCGTCGTGCTGCATGAAGTATCCGTCCGGGCGGACGTGCTTGTGCACCTGCTCGACCTGCCATTTGAGGATCTCATAGACCTTCGGCTCGCTCATGCAGCAGGTCACCTGCGACCGATGAATCACGGCGGTGTGGTAATAGCTCACCAGCACCTTCTGACCCTCCCGCAGCCGGCTGCCGCGTGGCACCGTCATCTGCGGCGGGGTCCGCCAGGCGTAGGCCACTTGCGGGCGGGCCTTGGTCCCCAGCACCTTGGCGCCGGCGAAGTCGCGGCCTTCGGCGTACACGATCTTGCCGTCGGCGCTGGTGACGCGAAGGGGGGCGCCTTCGCGGCGGACCATATTGAACAGCCCAGCCGGCTCGACGCGGACGTCGTCCCACCAGATCTTCCCGCCCTTGCCGCCCCAGACGCCGAGGTACAGCCGCACCTGGGAGAACTCCAGGCTGTTGAAGGTGGCGTGCACCAGCGTCCAGTCCTGCGTCGGCCGGACCGGCGGTTGAGACGTGTTCAAGACCGTCTGGTCTTCGGCCAGCACGATGATCTTGACCTTGTCGGCCGCGGCGAAGTCCTGCGTCTTGACCGCCGCCGATACGTGGTAATGACGGAACGGGGCGACGTGAAGGACACGCATCACTCGGCCGTGCCCGTGACGCGGAGAGTGCACGCCGACGTCCTGCATCCGCAACGAGGCCTTGCCTTCGTATTTGACCTGCGTGTCGATGAAGGTGATCTTGCCGGGCTGGTCGGCGAAGACCCAGCCGACGGGGCGGTTGTCAAAGTACAGCTCGAAGGAGCCCTCGAAGAAGCTGGACGGTTCGTCCTCCGGGACCAGCTTGCCGGCCCGCACGACGAACGGCGCGTCCGTCACGGGCAGCCCGGCCGCCAGGTTCGGGTCGCGCGAGAGCAGCGAGTTGGAGTATCCCATCGGCATCACACACGCGGTGCAGTCCAGCTTGTACTTCCGGCAGGCGGCGCGGACCTTGCCCACGTTGGCGAGGTACCTCGGCGGCATGCGATCCCATCGCATGAACTTGCTGTCGGCCAGTGCCACGCCGGTGTAGCCGGCCTCGGCCGCCCGCTGGAGCAGTGCGATCGTCGATTCGACGTTCTTCGCCACCAGCATGTTGGTCGAGACATACACCCAGCGATGGGGCAGTTCGAGCTTGCCCGGCCGCATGCAGCCCCCGCCAGCGCTCGCCAGCAGCATACAGCCGACCAAGAGTTTCTGGAAAGAGCGTCTCATGTCAATCCTCCCCACCCGCCCGATTCCGCATCTGGGGCAGGCCGACGATCCGCCAACAATGTCCAGCACCGTGCTTCACATGCTCGGCCGCCCACGTCCCCTCATTGTATGTGGCCGCGGAGGTGCTTGACAGGCAACAGGCCGGCGCGATAGAAGCGCGCTGGCGAGCGCACAGATCCTGGAAAGGGATGAATGATGAGATTAGGCGGACCCATTTTCGAGAAGTTCACCGACCCGGCGGGTTGGATTGCGGCCCTGAAGCGGCTCGGCTACAGCGCGGCCCACTGCCCGGTGAAGGCCGACGCGGACGAGGCGACGATCGCGTCTTACGTCGAGGCGGCCACGTCGGCCGGGATCGTCATCGCCGAGGTCGGCGCCTGGTCCAACCCGCTCAGCGACGACGACAAGACCCGCCGGGAGGCCCTGGAAGGCTGCAAGCGGCAGCTCGCCCTGGCCGAGAGGGTCGGCGCACTGTGCTGCGTCAACATCGCCGGCTCGCGCGGCCAGCAATGGGACGGCCCCCACCAGGAGAACTTCAGCGACGAGACCTTCGAGAGGATCGTCGCCACCGTGCGGGAGATCGTCGACGAGGTCGCGCCCACGCGGACCTTCTACACCCTGGAGCCCATGCCGTGGGTGCCCCCGGATTCGCCCGACAGCTATCTCCGGCTGATCGAGGCGATCGACCGGAAGCAGTTCGCCGCGCATCTGGACCCGGCGAACATGATCAGCAGTCCGCGGGTGTACTACGCCAACGCCGATTTCCTGCGCGAATGCTTCGCCAAGCTCGGGCCCTACATCAAGAGCGTCCACGGCAAGGACGTCTCCATGTCCAACCAGTTCAACGTGAACATCAGCCAGGTCGCCCCCGGGCAGGGAAGCCTGGACTACCGCGTGTTTCTGGAGGAGATGGACAAGCTCGGCCAGGACGTGCCGCTGCTGACCGAGCATCTCGACACGGCCGAGGAGTACCGGCGGGCGGCGGATTACATCCGCTCCGCGGCCGGGGAGGCCGGCGTAAAAATCAAGTAAGCCGCGGCGGGCAGGCAGGCTGCCGCCACAAGGTACTGGGAATGGTCAACGCCACGGGGATTCTGGTGGAGCGTTACGAATACACGCCTTACGGCCGGCGGACGATCTTCACCCACAACTGGCTGCTCGCCGACATGAACGACGACGGGGCCGTCAACGGCGGCGACTATGCCATCTGGGCCGATGATTACGGCAAGACCGACAAGCCCGAGAGCCGGGCGGACCTGGACGGGAATGGCCAGATAAATGGCGGCGACTACAGCATTTACGCTGACAGCTACGGCGATTCCCGCCCCAGCAACGACGCCCTGGTGACCTATCCCACGCTGGAGTCGGCCCGCGGCCTGGGCGGCGGCCCGCTGGTCCCCCTGATCACCGGCATCTGCGACACCGGCCACCAGGGGCTGCTCTTCGACAAGGAGTTCGGCCTGTACTACAACCGCGCCCGATACCTCCACCCCACCCTCGGCCGGTTCTGCCAACGCGATCCGAGCGGCTACGTGGATGGGATGAGTTTGTATCAGTACGTGAGAAGCGCGCCCCTGACGTTCACGGACCCCCGGGGCTACTGGAGGCTCGTGCCTCGCAACAGAGACCCGGGTCGGAGGATGTACGAGGCAACGAAGGACGGCGACTCACTGGAGGAACTGGCACGGAAAGGTGGAGGAGCCGACAAGGATTGGGTCTGCCTGTGGCGCCATCCTGGTCTCGACGCCGAGCCTGTGGATGAGGATCAGGCGGCCAAGACGTGGAAGGAGAAGAAGGCCCCGCGCTGTGCGGTTTACAGCATTGCGAATCTAAGATTTCACTGGTCGCGTGGGCGTGAGCTGCGCGTAACAATCGGCAGAGCGGACCTGGCGGATAAGGCGCTCCTGGGTTCGTCTGCGTACTTTGAGACGGGTAGAGGTGTCATAGACTACATAGCAAAGCAGTCCAAGCAAGGACGTTCTCCGATCAAGGCGCTGGTGATTGCTGGGCACGGGGGAGCGGGTGTTTTTGAGGGCAAGGCCGACGACGGGGGCCCGCTATGGATAGTTGGGACGACGATACAAGCGAATCCTGATCTAAGGACTTGGATGTTCAACGGTGTCCCAGAATACAAAGAGTCCTATGAGCGGGCCAAGCAGGAGAAGGGACCTGCGAGGTGCTGGTTTGCCCGGGGAGCACGCTTGTACGCGATCAGCTGTTCGAGCGAGGTCTTTGCTAGGGAAATGGCCAGGGAAGTCCTCAGGGGAAACGCCAGCGCCGTCGGGGCTGTCGGGGACATCTACTCTGCTTGGCTAGGGATGATGTGGTTTCGCTACCCGCAGGACCCAGCAGGGAGAAGGTTCGGACGTGGAGAATCGCGCGAATTCCTCGGATACGGTCTGCTCAACGGCTGGGCCAGAGAGTTCAGATCAGGACCCTAAGGGCGTGAAGAAACGACGCATGCCGATTCTGTTGGTGGTGGTGGCGGCTCTCGGGTTGCTGTGCGCTGCTTACTTGTGCTACTACTGGTTCAACTGGCCCATGGCATCGTGGCGTGATTACAGGGTCCGCCGCGCTATACGGGAAGCTCATTCGCTTCGCTTGGTCGAGCGTTTCTATCTCGATCCACCGACCCCGGGAAGCCTACGAGAATTCGAAACTACGATAACGGATCGGGCTGCCATCAAACGGATTGCAGAGCTGCTAACGTTCGAGCGGAGCGATGGTGTGATCAAGTCGGCCACTAGGTATTTTCTCATATTCTCTAATGAGAAGGGAGAACCGCTCCTGGAGGTTCGACTGAAATACGGGGCCTACTGGACAGTTGAGGGCTTCATGGTCGATCGGGGTCCATCGGTGAAGCTCTGGGAATTCCTTGAAGGGGGAGACTGGCGAAAGAGCGCTGGTAAGTAACCACCGAACTGCACTGGGTGGGAATTTGAGGTAAACCGGCACGGTCTTGCTCTCTTGAAAAGAATTCTACTCGCCAGAGGATCATCGGATCGAGGGTGAGTATGCGCAGGAAGACGTGGCGGTCGATGGCGTGACGCCGACGCCCGCGAAGGTGAACAAATGGGACAGGCTTGCTTTCCTGATTGTGCCCGGCCACGCCGGGCAATGCTCGGCAGCCCTTGCTTCAGCCGCTGCGGCCGGGGCGGGAGAACACGTCTGTCTGGGGCTCTTTCTCCCGCCAGAGTCCGCCGCGCGGCAGGCGTACGCATACAACAGAGGGGTTGGGGTCCCAAAGGTTGGAAAATCGACCCAGAAACGCAATAAGAAAGGCCGATTTAGCGTTCATGCCCTATGGGTGTTGAGCGGAACGAGTCCGCGCCATGCGGGTTGAAGATGATTAGAACGCGGACGAAGTCCCGGACGCTTGCGAAGGTGGATCTCGGATGAGCATCGGCGAGGTTTTGCTGGAGAGGGGCCTGATCAAGCCGGAGGATCTGGCCGAGGCCCTTGCCCTGCGCAAGCGGACGGGGCAGCGCCTGGACAAGGCCCTGATCGAGTCCGGCCACGTCAGCGAGGAGCAGGTCCTTCGCATCATGTCTGAGCAGTTGGGCATTCCCATGGTGAACCTGGCCGAGGTGGAAATCGACGTGGAGACGCTGCGGTCGCTCCCGCCGAAGCTGGTCTACCGGCGGGGACTGGTGCCCCTGTCGAAGGAGAACGGCGTACTTCGCGTGGCTACCTCCGACCCGTTCGATCTGTATTCCTTCGATGAGGTCCGACTCATGACGGGGATGGAGATCCAGCCGGCGCTGGCCCCGAGTGAAGAGATCGACAAGATCATCAAGTCCTACTACGGCGTGGGGGGTGAGACCATCGACGAGATGATGGACTCATCCGATCTGGAAATCGTCAGCAGTTCCAACGGCGACAGCGAAGACCTGCTGGAGATGGCTCAGGAAGCCTCGGTCATCAAGCTGGTCAACGAGATCTTCCTGGAAGCCCTCAAAGAACGCGCCACCGACATTCACATCGAGCCGTACGAGCGCGATTTGGTGGTCCGCTACCGCGTCGACGGAGTGCTCCAGCAGACCAAGTTGCCGATGCAGATTCGCCGATTCCAGGCGGCCATCATCTCCCGCATCAAGATCATGGCGGATCTGAACATTGCCGAGCGGCGCCTCCCGCAGGACGGGCGAATCAAGCTCCAGGCGGGCGGGCGGCAGATCGACGTCCGCGTCAGCGTCATCCCCATGCTTTTCGGTGAAGGCGTGGTGATGCGACTGCTGGATCGGTCCAACCTCACCTTCACGCTGTCCCGACTCGGCATGGTCGAGGACACCCTCGAACTCTTTCACCGCACCATCGCCCGGCCGCACGGGATCCTGCTGGTTACCGGTCCGACCGGCTCGGGCAAGACGACCACGCTGTACGCGGCCCTGCAAGAGATCGTTTCCCCGGCCATCAAGGTCATTACCGTGGAAGACCCGGTCGAGTACCACATTGACGGGGTAAACCAGATACAGGCCTATCCCAAGGTCGGGCTGACCTTTGCCCGCGGGCTGCGGCACATCCTTCGCCACGACCCCGACATTGTGATGATCGGGGAGATTCGCGACCTGGAGACGGCCGAGGCGGCCGTGCAGGCATCGCTGACCGGGCACCTGGTTTTCTCCACGCTGCACACGAACGACGCGGCCTCTGCCCCGACGCGCCTGCTGGACATGGGCGTCGAGCCGTTTCTGGTGACCTCTACGGTGGAAGCGGTGATGGCTCAGCGGTTGGTCCGCACCATCTGCCCGGACTGCAAGGAGTCCTACGAGTCGGATCCGACGGCGATGCCGGCCGACTTTCAGATGGAACCGGGGCAGAAGCTTTACCGCGGGGCCGGCTGCCGAAAGTGCCGCGGCACCGGATACTATGGACGCACCGGTCTGTTCGAGCTGATGATCCTGACCGAGAGCCTGCGCGAGAGAATCATGGCCCGATCCCCCACTGGGGAAATACTGGCCGCGGCCAGGAAAGGGGGGCTCAGATTGCTGAGAGAGGACGGCTGGGTGAAGGTCCGCCAAGGCATCACCACCCCCGAAGAGGTCATCCGGGCCACAAAGGCGTGAGTTCGCGTTCGGAAATTCGTGACGGCGGCACAAATTCTAAGTCGGGTTGGCGAACCGGCGAGTTGAGGCTCGCGCCAAACGAGGTTTTTTTGGCATGCCGACGTTTGATTACGTTGCCAAGGATACTACCGGCCAACAGCGCAGCGGCGTGATGCAGGCTGAGAACGAAGCGGCCGTTGTACGCACGCTGGGTCAACGGGCGTTGTTTCCCGTCAGCATCAACCGCGGCGGCGTCGCCGGCAGGCCCGGACGGGCCCGGAGGATCCGTCTCCGCCAGATCGGGGTGACGTACGGGCAGCTTTCGGACCTGCTGACGGCCGGCGTATCCATGTTGCGAGCATTGGAGATTCTCTCCCGCACATCCACCAATTCGGAATTGGGCCGGGTCATCGCCGAGGTGCGCGACCACGTCGCCGCTGGCGACACGCTGGCGGACTCTCTGGCCAAGCACCCGAAGGTCTTCACGGAGCTGCACGTGGCCATGGTCCGTGCGGGCGAGTTCGCCGGCTTCCTCGAGGACGTCCTGACGAACCTGGCTTCGTTCATCGAGCGACAGGACGATCTGAGGAGCAAAGTCCGAGGGGCCATGGTGTATCCCATCGTGCTGGCGAGCATCGGCAGCCTCGTGGTAACGGGGGTGCTGGTGCTGTTTGTCCCGACGTTCCGCAACTTCCTGGGCGGCCAGGAATTGCCGCTGCCGTCGCGGGTGCTCTTTTCCGTTTCCGACGCGGCCCGGGGATATGCCTGGCTCATCCTCGGGACGGTCGCGGCGGCTGTGGTGGTAGCACGCGCATACGTCCGCAGCCAAAGCGGGCGGAAGCTCTGGGCGGCCTGGAAACTGAAGATCCCCCTGGCCGGGCGCGCAATCCGGATGGTTGCCATCACCCGGTTCTGCCGGGTGCTGGGGACGATGCTGGCCAACGGCGTGCCCATCATCCAGGCGCTGACGATCGCCAAGGGCGCCACGGGCAACGAAATCATGGCCGACGCGATCGAGGCGGCGGCCGAGAACGTCCGCGCCGGCCAGCCGTTGGCAGAGCCGCTCCAGCGCAGTGGGCTCTTCCCGGACGAGATCACCGAGATCATCGCCGTCGGCGAGGAATCAAACCAATTGGAGAAGGTCTTGCTTCAGGCGGCCGACACCATCGAGCGCCGGACAAACCGCCAGGTGGATGCCGCCGTCCGGCTGATCGAGCCGCTGCTGCTGGTGTTCATCGCCGGGATCATCGGGTTCATAGCCGTGGGGCTGCTGTACCCGATCTTTACAATGTCGCGAACAATGAGATTATGACACGAGGCAAACGCCACCCGCGGTGGCCCAGATCGTTCGCACCCGGGCGGGTGACGATTTTGCCTCAACGATCGAAAGGAGACATACATTGAACGCACGCACGAAAGGCCGACGGGGCTTCACGCTGCTGGAGGTCCTGCTGGTGATCTTCATCCTGGGACTGTTGGCAACGGTGGGCATCGTGGCGTTGTCCGGCACGCGGGAAGGCGCCAGCATCGATCTGACCAAGAACGTGCTGCTCAAGCAGACCGTTGCCGGCGCGCTGAAACGCTACCAGTACGACATCGGCTACTTCCCCAAGGACTCCGAGGGCGGGCTGGAAGCCTTGTGGAAAGAGCCCACCTTCGAGGACGAAACCTTGACCGAGAAGTGGCATGGACCGTATCTCCAAGAGGAGCCCAAGGACGCCTGGAAGAAGTCGCTCAAGTATGAAACGGACGACGAGGGCTCGTACTTCACGATCACCTCGTCCGGCCCCGACAAGAAAGAGGGCACCGACGATGACCTCTCGGTCACTTCCAAGCGTGAAGAGGAAGGCCAGACGTAGCCGCCCCCGGGCAATCCTCAGGAGGGCGGGCATGGAACCGCCGTCGCTCCGGGCGAGGACGCCACTGCCGAATATAGCTCCGGTCGGAGCTTCCCGGCAGCCGAAGTGGAAGGGACGATGACATCAAGAGCTGGTCGGACAACGAGGAGGAATGATGTCGATTCGCCCTCGGGCGAGGCGCGGCGGCATTCTGCGCGGTTGGCGGCGAGGGCCTTTACGCTGCTGGAGCTGATCCTGTCGTTATCTCTACTGATGCTGCTGGCGGGGGTGGCCATTGGCACCTTCTGGGGAACGCTCTCGGCCACCAAGACCCAAGCCAACGCCGACAGGATTTGCTCGTTGCTGCGAGCGACCCGGGCAGAGGCCGCCAACACCGGCCGACGCTTCCAGATCAGCTTCGACGCCGAAACACGCCAGCCGGTCGTGGCCATCGAGGAAGACCCGCTCGGCCAGCCGGGCGTCTTCTCCCCATGCAAGACCTGGTGGGCCGAACAGGCTACGCTGATGGAGGGCGTTCGCGTCGTCCTGTGCCGCCGCACCGGCGACAGCGCCTTCACCGACGCGGGCCAGCCCACCGGGGCTCCCGGCGAAGCCGATGATTCCCTCAGCCCGTTGACCTTCTGGCCTGACGGTTCGAGCGATTCGGCCCGGATCGTCCTGGCCAACGACGATGAAGATCATCCCTGGGCCGTCGAGATTACGCTCAACGGCGTGGATGGCACGATCGCCACCCGCCGGATCGACACCAAGGAAGAGCCCATCGAGTAAGACCGTGATCGTTTCACTTCCATCTCGCTCGCCTGCGGCGCGGCCTGCCGCGAAGGCCAGAGCCTTGGGGAGATCAGCGGGCGTGATGTTGCTGGAGGTTCTGATTGCCTTGTCGATTTTCGTGTTCGCGGCGGCCGTGGTGGGCACCGGCCTGCGGACCACCCTCGACGCGGCCATGGACATTCGCGAGGCAGGCAAGGCCGCCAACCTCGCCCAGTCCGTGCTGGCCGAGCTTTCGGCCGGCGGCCTGGAACTGACCGACGCCGAGGCCACAGCGTTCGCCGCAGGCGAAGAGGAGGACCAGCCGCCCCAGCAAGAGGAAGGCTGGACTTACGAGATTGCCGTTGAGGACATCCCCGGCACGCCAGGCTTGAAAAGGGTGACCGTCATCGTCCGGAACGACAATGGCCCGCGTCCGCGGACGTGTCGACTGACGCAATGGATGTTGGACCCCAACGCCGGGACCGCCCAAGCCGAGGAAGCGCTGCCATGAGGAGGCCAGGACAGTCCGGGTTCTCTGTTTCCGGTTCGCGATCGGCCCGGACCGTGCAAGCCAGCTCGCCGCGGGCGCCGCGGGCCCCGGCCAAACCGACAATCGGAACTCGGAACCCCAAAACCCCGACTGGCTTCACGCTGCTGGAAGTCATCCTGGCAGTGGTGTTGACGATCGCCCTTTGCGGGGCAGTGTACAGCTTCTATCACCTCGTCCTGGGCACGGGCGACGACGTCCGGCAGCAAGGGCAGAAGTCTTTCGCACAGAGGCGCGTGCTGGAGCTGATGGCAGAGGAGATGACCTCGGCCATCGTCTACCCGTTCCTCCAGTTCGGCATGAACGGCGACGGTGAGACGGTGACGTTCATGCGCACAACCCTGCCCTCGCGCGCGGTCTTCTGGAAGGACGAGCTGGTCAACGCCCCGCCGCCGGCGGGCTGGGACGAGCAGGACGGCCAATGGGGCTGGGAGCCGGAGCACGACATCCAAAGGGTTGAATATCGCCTGAAGTACTACGAAGATGAAGACGGCGTCGAGCAGGTCGCCGGGCTGGAGCGCACCAGCATGCGAACGATAGCGGCCAAGGTCGCCGAGGAGCGCGAGGAGGAGGCCGGGCAGGAGGAACCAACTGCTCAACGGACCGGTTCCAGCTCCGGCGAGGGCACAGGCAACATCCGAGTGGTCTTCCTGACCGAGCACGTCAAGTTCCTTCGCTTTCAGTACTGGGACGGATCGGGCTGGCAGGAGACCTGGCAGGGGAGCGGGCTTCCCCTGGCGGTTTGGATAGAACTGGGCTCCGAGCCGCTGCCGGAGGACATGGCGCCCGACGAATACCCTTATGAAACCGTGTATCGCATTGTGGCGATTCCCGCCGGCTACAAGCCGGCCGAGGGCACAGTGGCAGGAGTCGGCCGGATGGGCTCGCCTCAGCGGCGAGGGGGGCGCCAGCGATGATCGTCATAAACAGAGCCGCTGCCGGTACCGTGCTGGTGATGGTACTGTTCATCGTGGCCATCCTCTCGGTCGCAGCCGTCAGCAAAATGCTCGTGACGCGGAGCGAGGTGTCAGCGGCCGCGGCCGCGGGGCGGGGCCTGGAGGCACGCGCGACGGCGATGAGCGGCATCCACTGCGCCATGGCGGTGCTGATGAACAGCCGCGACGACCAGACCGCCTGGTTTGACAACCCGCCGGTCTTCCAGGCCCAGAGCCTCACCGGGCAAGGCGACGCCGAGGAGGGCTGGCACTTCACCGTCTACGCCGAAAGCCGCGAAGACCCCACCAGCGTCCGCTATGGGCTGGTCGACGAAGCCAGCAAGCTCAACCTCAACATAGCCACCGAGGAGATGCTGGCGAAACTACCGAACATGATCCGCGAGCGGGTCGATTGCCTGCTGGACTATTGCGACGGCGACGACGAGCCTCGTCTCAACGGGGCCGAGCAGGAGTATTACGACACGCTGCCCTGGCCCTACCGCATCAAGAACGGTCCCCTGGGCACGCTGGAGGAACTGTTGCTTGTAAAGGGGTTTACGGGATCGCTCGTCTTCGGCGAGGACGCCAACCGCAACGGGCTGCTGGAGCCAAACGAAGACGACGGAGACGACTCTTTCCCGCCCGACGACGCGAACGGACAGCTCGACCGCGGCCTGCGCTGCCTGGCGACGGCCATTACCTACGAGCCAAACGTGGATTCCGAGGGGAACCAGCGAATCAACATCAATACCGAGGATCCTGCCAGTTTTGCCCGCGTTCTCGAGGACGCCGGATTCGCTCGCCAGACGGTGGACTTCCTGGTGGCGGCGCGCAAAGCCAACGTCGGGTTCGCCGATCCCTCGCATCTGCTGGAAGCGACAGTGGAAGTGGACGACCCCAGGGTCCAGGGCAGGAAGATCACGATCTCCAGCGGGGTCGACAGGAGCAATCTCCACCTGGTCATGGACAAGCTCACGACGGGTGGGGTTCGACATCCGACTACGGGGCAAGAAATTCTTTTCGGCCGCGTTAACCTGAATAGCGCCCCGGAGGAGGTGCTTCGTGCGCTTCCGGGGCTGGACGGCGAGTCGGTCGGGACAATCGTAAGTATGAGCCGCGGGCTGGAAGGACCGGCGCGTTCGACCACCGCCTGGATCTATACAGAGGGCGTGGTCTCGGCAGACGCGTTTAAAAAGGTCTCGCCATACGTGACGGCGCGAAGTTATCAATACCGCGTGCGGTCGTTCGGTTACAATCCTCAGTTGGGTCGTTTCTGCGTGCTGGAAGCGGTGATCGATCTGGCGCAGGGGCAGCCGCGGATTGTGTACCTGCGCGATTTAACGCACCTGGGCGTGCCGTTCGTGCCGTCCGGGGTGGAAAGATAGCGGGCTGGTAACGGTGCTGAGGTTCGGCAAGCGAAAACACGTCACCATCGACTACGACTGTCGACAGATTCGCCTGGTGGTCTTCGAGTACGCCCGCAAAGTCCCTGTGATTCGTTCCCTGCACACCGCTTCCATGCCCGCCGACGTGGACGTTTCCGATGCGTCCTCAGTGGGGCGGCAACTGAAGTCGGTCGTGGCCAAGCTGGGGCTCCGCGGCGCCAAGGCGCTGATGTGCGTTGAGCGCTCGCAGGCGGTGCTCAAGAGCCTGAGCCTGCCGCCGGGGACTGATCGGGGCGAGCTGTCCTCCATGGTCCAGTTCCAGGTTGCCCAGGAGTTACCCTTCGGCGCCGATGAAGCCGTGATTGATTTCACCCGCGGCCCGCATTGGGACACCGATCAGCCCGAAGCCGGCGACCAGGGCACCACGGTTCTGGCCGCAGCAGTCCGCCTCCCGGTGGTCGACGCGGCCGGGCAAATCTGTGATGAGGCGGGCCTCCACCTGCAACGTCTTGGCCTGCGGCCGTACGCGAACCTGCGGGCCGTGTATCATTGTATAAAGGCAAAGCCCGGGGAACATATTCTCTTCGTCAACGTCACCGCCCATGAAGCCGAGATCGATGTAATGTCCGACGAGGACCTGCAATTCTCTCGGGCCGTGACGACCTCGGCGCCGGGCGCCAACGGCACACCTGTCGATACGGACGACGCCGAGACGCGCGCCGGAGCCGTCCAGCGCGTGGTGGTCGAGGTAACCCGTTCGCTTCACAGCTTCCGCGCCGTGCAGCGCGGCGGGCAGATCGACGGTTGTCTGGTGGCCGGCGCTACGGGGATGGAGAAAGAACTTGCCGCCGCCCTGGCCGACCGGCTTGGCGTGCGCTGTGAGCAGTTCGACCCGTCGGGGGGATTCGAGGTCGCCGGCGGTGAAGAGATATCGGGATTCGGGGCGGCGCTGGGGCTGGCGGCCGGGCAGGCGGGCGACACCTTGCCGTTCGATTTCCTCAACCCCAAGCGCCCGCCGCCACCAAGGGACGTGCGCAAGATTCGGGCCGCCGTCGCCGCCGTCACCCTGCTGCTGCTGGTCGCCGGATTCGCGCTGGCGCGGACCATATACGTAGGCAAATACGCCGACCAGGCTGACGGACTCATCGATGATACCGCCAAGCTCACAAACGCAAACAAGCAGCTTGAGAAGCTTCAGAAGCGCGTCAAGGACATCCAGGGCTGCCTCCGCGCGGACTTCAATTGGCTGGATCAGTTGGCTCATCTATCCAACACGTTGCCCGGCGCGGAGAAGGTGTTCGTGGAATCGATTCGGTTTGGCGCGGGCAAGATATCCTTCAGCGGTCGGGTAAAGGACCGCGAGTCAATCTCGGCCTTCAAAGAGCGATTGCAGAGCATGCCGGGCTACCAGGTCGGCTCCGGCAATATGGAGCCGTCGCCGGACCGTTCCGGGTACGGCTTCACGTTCAACCAAGTGGTGCTGGTCTCGGCCAAGGCCAAGCCGATCGTCTCGACGACACAGCCGGCGGGCAGGCCGCCCGACGACGCGGCCATGCGCGGGCAGACAGAACCGCAGCCGTCGCGACCCAGACGCAACAGGAACCGCCGATGAATCCCCGCGAGAAAATCCTGGTCATCTGCGTCGCCATAGCCCTCGGCAGCGTGGTCCTGTACGGCGCAGCCAATCGGCTGGTCCTCAAACCGGGGCGCGACCTGGCGGGCCAGGTCGCATCGCTGGAAGCGAAAAAGAACGAGCTGGAGACGGAGAAGCGTCGGCTGAGTCAGTACCGCCAGCTCTTCGCTGGCCTTCGCGATCGGACGGTCGACGACGACGCCACCGCCACCAGACTTCTCCTGGAGAAGCGAATCGATCGACTGGCCCGGGCCGCCGGCCTCGGCGAGGGCGACTACGCGATCACCAACTTCACCAAACAGCGGTTGGGCGATGCCGGATGGGAGCTCGTCTGCAAGATTGACGCCACCAGAAAACCCGTTGGCCTGGACCGCATGACCAACTTTTTGTATCTGCTCCGCCAGGACAAACACCTGCATCGGATCATCGACTTGAGCATTGCCGCCGACCGCCGTGACAGAAGGCAGGTCCAGTTCTGGCTGAGGTATTCGACGCTGGTGTTGGACAACCGCTTGCCTGTCGAAGACATTTCTCCGCGGCGGGTGCGACCGGGCGGTCTGTGGACTGAAGCCGATCTGAGCGGCTCGAAGCGCGCGGAGTACGAAGTGATCGCGCGGCGGCACGTCTTCCTGCCGTACGTACGGCTGGTGCGGCGGGTGGTGCCTCCGCCCACGCCACAGGCGTCGCCGCCGCCACCGCAGCCGGAAGCGCCCAGCCCACAGCGGAGTTGGTATGACGACCTGCAGGTCGTCGGCTTGCCAGCCCATAGCGGAATCCCTGAAATCCACCTGGCCTCGCCGGGCCAGGACATCAAAACCGTGCGGAAAGTGGGAGACAGACTGCCCATTGGGCAAATCGTGATGGTGGACTATCGCCCGATGCCGATGCCCGGCGACCCAAAGAAGGAGTCGCAAAGTCGGGTGATTCTCAAACTCGGAAAAAACTACTGGGCGGTCGAAGCCGGACAGCCCCTGCACCAGCGACGCGTGCTCCGCCCGGACGAGCTGCCGGATGAGTTGAAGCCGAAGCCGTCCACCACGCAACCGGCCGAGAAGGCGTCCGTCGCCGATAGCGGAAACCGGTAGATCGGTGGACATCTAAAAGCATGAATGAGCGTGCACCAGGGAGTGGACTATGTCAGCACGTCGGATAAGGCAAATGACGGCATTGCCAGCAGCAATGATCCTGGCCGCCTCGATCGGCCTGACTCAAACCACTACAACGGCCCCGCAAGCCCCGCCAGGCGCAGCTGTGACCAAGCCGGCCGCCCCGGCGGCCAAAACGGGCGCTCCGGTTAAGCCAACCGCGCCGTCGGTGAAGCCCGTCAAGGCCGAAGCCGAACCGGGGCCGACAACCCAGCCGGCGGCCAAGGCCCAGACGCCGCCCGCAAAGACGCCTGCGCCCGAATCGGCGAATATCCGCTTTCAGTTTAAGGGCGAGAGCTACCGCGACCTGGTCCGCTGGATCGGCAGGATCGCCAAGAAGCCGATACTCGGCGACCTCAACGCTCTCCAGGGACAGTTGACGTATTTCGACACAAAGCCCTACACGTATTCCGAGGCGATCGACATCGTCAACCTGGTCTTGCGGACGGCCGGGCACAACCTCATGGACGCCGGCCGGTACATGGAACTGGTGCCGGTGAGCCGCATGGCCCAGCACCCCAAGCTGCCACTGCTGCTGAACGGCGAGGATCAGGCAGCCCGCGGGCCGGGCGAGGAAATCGTCTCCACCATCCTGCCCCTCCAGTTCATCGACGCCGACCAGGCCGTCTCCCTGGTGGCGCGCATGGTCCACAGCTTCGGCACGCTCAGCAAACTGGGAAGCGGCAAGGGCATCCTCATCACCGACACGGTCAGCAACATTCGCCGGATCCAGCGGCTGCTGCGGGCCATCGACACGGGCACGCTGGCCCAGCAGCAGTTGAAGTATTACCGGCTGAAGAGCGCCTCGGCCGGCGAAGTCGCCAGCTTGGTACAGAAGCTCTTCCAAGAGTCGCAGAAAGCCCGGCGGCGGTACGTTTACAGCCCCGAGCGGCGCCGCTACGAGCCGGCGCCCGCGGACCCGTCCGAGCAGGTCACCGTCACCTCCGATGCCCGCTCCAACACGGTGGTCGTGATCGCCTCGGCCAGCAACCACACGATGATCGAGGAGATCCTCAGCAAGATTGACGTTGAGGAGCCCGCCGCCGGGGCCGTGCGCAGCTTCGTCCTGAAAAACGCCAAGGCCGCCGATCTGGCGCGGACGATTAGCGCGGCGCTGGGCACGAAGACGGTCATTACCGGCTACACCAAGGGCCGTCCGGTCACCCGTCAGGTGCCGGCGGCGAAGGTCGTTGCAGACGATGCCACCAACCGCCTCATCGTTGCCGCCGACCCGGACATGCTGAAGCGCGTCGAGGCCCTTGTCAAAGAACTCGATGAGGCCGCAACCGAGGCGGCGGGGCTGCGGATCTTCCCGCTGAAGGTCGCCAATGCGGCCAGCCTCGTCAACATCATCCAGAACACATTCGCCACGCGGGACAGGCGCGGGCGGATGTCGCTGGACTTCTCCATCACCGCCGAGCCGCGGACCAACAGCTTGATCGTCCGGGCTCCGGCGGCGGAGACCGAAGCCATCGCCAAGTTGATCATGGAGTTCGACAAGACCACCGCCACCGAGCGGGAATTCCACGTCGTTCGCCTGGCGGCCGGCGACGCCCGCGAGATGGCGCGGGCGCTGACGAACCTGCTTTCGCAGCAGCCCGCCCAGCGCGGCCGGCCGGCCCAATCGTCCATTCGCATCGAGGCCGATCGCGGAACCAACAGCCTCATGATCTCGGCCGCCCCCGGCGACTGGCAGCAAATCAACTCGCTGCTGGAAAAACTCACCGAAAAGGTGCCGGCCGCGACCGCCTCCACGCGAATCTTCAAACTTAAGCACGCCAAGTCGCCCGAGATCGCTCGGACGCTCCAGCAGATCTTCGATCCGCGCCGGCGCAGGGCGCGCGGCGGCCAGCCGCAGCCGGTCCCCGTCGTCGTCACCCACGACGCCCAGTCCAACACCCTGCTCGTCAGCGCCAGCGGCGACGACCTGGAGGAGATCCAGAACCTGCTCGAGGGCCTGGACCTTCCCCCCGAGGTCGCCGCCCAGATCCAGGTGCACAGCTACGCTTTGACCAACGCCGACGCCTCCGAGCTGGCCAGGTCGCTGAGCCGCCTGTTCGCAGTCCAGCGCGGCCGGCGCCCGGGGCCGGAAGAGCCGCAGCCGAGATTCGAGGCCGAAAGGAACTCCAACCAACTCGTCGTCGCCGCCACGGCTGAGCAGTTCGAGGCGATCGAGAAGCTCATCCAGAAGATGCAGACCGAGGCAGCCCAATCGGAGGCTGTGGTCAAGCTCTTCGCACTCAAGCACGCCAAGGCCGATCAACTCGCCCCCGCCCTGACCCGGGTGGTTCAGGCGGAGATCGCCGCGGCCCAGCGGCGCGGAGCGGCCCGCCAGCGCCGGAGCGATTTCCAGATCAGCGCAGAAGCCCGGACTAATTCACTGCTGATCACGGCGCCGTCCGAGATCATGACCATCATCGAGCAGCTTATCCCCAAGCTGGACGCCGCGGACGTGGCCGTCCAGATCACCAAGGTCATTGAACTGAAGAACGCCGACCCGGCGGAGCTGGCCGGCGCGATCAACGCCGCTCTGGCCGGCGAGGCGCCGCAGCCCCGCCGGCGTCGGGGCCCGCAAGTTCCGCTGAAGGGACTTGCCGGACGCAAGGTCGTCGTCGTGCCCGAGCAGTCGGCAAGGGCGGTCCTGCTGACCGGCGTCACGGAGGACGTGGAATTTGCCGAAGAGCTCATCAAGAGCATCGACGCCCGCCCGTCGACGGAAAAGGCCACCGTCAAGACCTTCAAGCTCGAGCACGCCAAGGCGGAGGAACTGGCCCAGGTGCTGAGCGCCACGGTCGGGCAGGCGCGCGGCCGGAGGGGCGCGGTGCCGACGCGCATCAGCGCCGACAAGAACGCCAACGCCCTGGTGGTCTCGGCCGCCGGCGACGTAATTGAACGCATCGAGCAGTTGCTCGCCCAGCTCGACGTGGAAGGTGCGGCCGAAGGGGCGGTCACCATTGAGATCGTCAAACTCGTCAACGCCAAGGCGGATGAAATGGCCGCGGCGTTGAATGCCGCGCAGGGGACCGATCCGCGTCAGAGGGGACGCCGTGCCGGCGGAGAGGACGTGGTCAGGGTAACAGCCGACGTGCCTGCCAACAGCCTGCTGTTAACCGGCCGGCCGGCACAGATCGACGAAACCAAGAAGCTGATCGTGCAGTTGGACAAGGCCGCCGCGGAGCTGACCTCGGAAATGCGCATCTTCCGCCTGAACCGCGCCAAGGCCGCGGAGATAGTGCCGGTGTTGGAGCGGATCTTGGTTCAGCAGCCGACCCGCGGGCGCAGGCGCGGCGGCGCGCCGCCGCGGGAGGACATCCGCATTGCCGCCCAGGAAAAGGCCAATACGGTGATCGTTCAGGGGCCGCCCGAGGCGGTCGCCATGGCCGATGAGATCATCAAGCAATTCGACGGCGAGTTCGGCACCGAGACCGTCATTCAGATTGTCCAGTTGAGCAAGGCCGAGGCGACCTCTCTGGCCAGTGCTGTCAACGCCATCCTCGCCGAGCAGGCCCGCGGCCGCGGCAGACAGCCGGCATCGGCCGATAACGCGGTGGTCGTGCCGGAGTCCAATTCCAACTCGCTGCTGGTCCGGGGCACGAAGCTCCAGGTTCAGCAGGCCGTCGAGCTGATCAAAAAGCTGGATGAAGGGGGCGAGGGCTCTGCCACGCAGGTTCGCGTCTTTGCGCTCAAGCACGCCGAGGCCGGGCGGGCCGCGAAGACCATCGAGGTGCTGTTCCGCCAGATCCTACAGCAGCAGCGGCGTCGCGGCGGGCGAAACGCCCCGCCGCCGCCGACCTTCAGCATTGCCCCCGACGAGCGGACCAACTCGCTGATCGTCTCCACCTCATCGGCCAATTTCACCATCGTGGAGTCGCTGCTACAGAAGCTGGATGAGGACGCCATCGCCCCGCTGCGGGACGTTCAGTACATTCCGCTGCTGCACGCCAGCGCGTTCGAGCTGGTCGACAGGATCGAGGCGATGTTCGCCGACCGCAAGAAGGCGGATCAGCCGGTCGTCGAGGCCGACGATCTGTCCAACGGGCTGACGGTCATCGCCAAGGACCCCGACTTCCGCGCCATCGAAACGATGGTGGCCAAGTGGGACGAGGCCGCCGAGGCCAACTACATCCAGGTCCGGGTCATTCCGCTGTCCAACCAGGTTCAGGCCGAGAAGCTGGCTCAGGCGCTCAAGCGCCTGTACGAACAGATCAGCGATTCCGAGGTGAAGATCGCCGACAGGCTGCCTTCCCAGTCGGCCGGCGGCAGCGAGGATCTGTTCATTCTGCCCGCCCCGGAGGCGCCAAAGTCCGATCCCAAGTCCTCCAACCCCTCAGTGGCGCCAGCCAAGGACAACCCCTCCCCGACGACCCAGCCGGCAGCCCCGAAAGCCGCCGCGGCGGGCAATCCCGCGACCCAGCCGGCCGGCAACGCTTCCACCGCGCCAGTGCCGCCTCCGCCGGTCATCATCGCCGTCGACAAGGAGTCCAACTCACTGATCGTCTCAGCGGCGCGGACGGAGCTGGAAGCGATTGAGTCGCTGATCTGGGACTTGACCACCACCGCGGCGGCGGCCGATGCCGAGATCAAGGTCTACAAGGTCGAGGTTGCCGATCCCGTATCGATCGCCAAGACGCTTGACACCCTGTTCAATCCCAAGCCGGTCGCAGCCCCGAAGGCACCGCAGCAGCGCGGCAGGCAGCCCCAGCAGGCCACGCCCAGCGTGCCGAAGCCGAAAATCCTCATCGCCGCCGACGCCCGGACGCGCAGCGTCATCGTCCGCGCCAAGCCGGAGGAGCTGGAGCGGATCGAGCCGTTGATCAAGCAGTTGGATCAGGCCCCGGAGGTTATCTCCGACGTCCGCATCTTTCCGCTGAAGAACACCGACGCGGTAGAGGTCGCCCGGAACCTCCAGGAGCTGTTTTCGCAGACGATACCGCCCGGCGTCCGCGCTGTCGCCAAAGACCCCAAGTCCCAGGAGCTGATCAAGCGGATGCTGGAGATGCGCGGCGGCAAGGGGCTGCCGGTGGACCCGTCGGCGGGGGTGACGATCTCCGCCAATCGCATGACAAACTCCGTGATCGCCGCCGCGCCGAAGGACGCGATGGATCTGATTGCCAGGGTGATCGAGGAGATCGACCAGGAACCGGCCAGCGGCTCGACCGCCGTGAGGATGTTCCCAATCAAGCACGCCGAGGTCGCCGACGTGGTGACCGCGGTCCAGCAGATCTTCGGTGCCCGCCGGGCGCCCCGAGGTGGGGCAGCCAGGGGCGCCCAGACGGCCGGGGCGGTGGTGGCCGGCAACGAGGCGACCAGAACGGTCATCGTCTCAGCCAGGGTGGACGAGTTCGAACTGATCGAGAAGGTGATCAAGGAGCTGGACGGGGCGGGCGCGGCCGAGGCCACCGAGGTCAAGGTGTATCCGCTCCAGCACGGTGAGGCGCGCAGCCTGGCGAGCGCGCTGACGGCGGCGCTGACCCAGGCCGCGCCCGGCAGGCGAGGCCGGCAAAGGCCCGGCCAGACCGGCGGGACGTTGCGGATTTCACCCGAGCCGACCGCCAACGCCATCGTGGTCCGGGCCTCGAAGGCCGAGCACGAACGCATCGCCAAACTCATTTCACAACTCGACCAGCCCCCCGCCCAAGAGGCAAGCTTCCGTACGATTCGTCTAACCCGCGCCGACGCCCGCGACGTGGCCAATGCCCTGAACCGGATGCTGCGCTCCTGGCGGCGGAAACCCGGGCAGCCCGCTCCGACGGTCGGTTTCGACGCCAGGACCAACACGCTGATGGTCTCCGGCCCGCAGGACGAGATGGAACGGATCGAGGCGATGGTCGCCAAGCTCGAGGCCGGCGCCCAGGAAAGGGTCGAGGTGCGGCTGCTTGCCCTGGCCAATGCCCGGGCCTTCGATGTCGCCCAGGGCCTGGGCAGCTTCTACGGTCCGCGCGCCCGTTCGGCCAGCCCAGCCGACAAGACCGTCACCGTGGTGGCCGACGATCGCACCAACTCGGTGCTGATCTCCGCCCGGCCGGAGCAGTTCACGGGCATCTCCGCGCTGATCGCCAAGCTGGACGTGCCCGAGGCCACCGGCGAGGGGCGCATGGCGGTCATCCCGTTGACCTACGCCCAGGCCAACACCGTCGCCTGGGCCATCACGCGGGCGTTCGCGCCGCAGAAGGGGCAGCGCGTCAGCCCGTCGGACCTGGTGGCGGCCACGGGCGAGACGTCCACCAACGCGCTGATCCTCTCGGCCTCGGAGAAGAACCTTCAGAAAATCCAGACCTTGGTCAAGCAGCTTGACGTGGAGACCAGCGGCGGGCGGAAAGTGGAGTTTATGATCCTGGCCAACGCCAAGGCCGCCGATCTGGCCAAGACGCTCTCGCAGGTTGTCTCGCGGCAGCGCCGTGGCCGGCCCGGGGAGGAGCCGCCGACGGTTTCGGCCGATCCTTCCAGCAACGCCCTGGTCATGTCCGGCAAGAAGGCCGACCTGGACATGCTGATGGCCATGGCCACGCAGTTGGATCAAGCCGCCGTCGGCAAGGCCGCCGGCGTGCATATCCTTTCGCTGACGAACTCCGACGCCCTCGACATGGCCGACATGGTCACCCGGCTGTATCAAGCGCAGGTCCGGGAAGCCCGGCGCGCGGGCAAGAGCGTCGAACCGGTGGCGGTATCGGCCGACCTGCGGGCAAACGCCCTGATCGTGGCCGCCTCGGAAGAGCAGTTCAAGGTCGTCGAGAAACTGGTCAACCAGATCGACGAGATGTCCGCCGCCCGCCCGAAGATGCGCCTCATCCAACTGAAGAGCGCCAAGCCCGACGAGGTCCTCCAGGCCATTCAGCAGCTCTATGGCAGCGGCGCCAACGGCCGTGTCCGGCGGACAGGCCCGGCGCGCACCGGCGGAAAGGGCGGCGCACCGGAGGCGGCGGCCCTGCCCGACCAACGGGCGCTGCTGGTCAGCGCGTCCGAGGAAGATTGGCAAGCCATCCAGGAGCTGGTCAAGGTGCTGGAAGCGGCGGCCGAAGCCACCAAGAACGAAGTGCAGTTGTATCCCCTGGCATATGCCGCCAACACGCGGATCGCCACCGCGCTGAACAGCTTGTACCGCGCGGCTGTCCGACCGGGTCATCCCGAGGACCGAGTTACGATCACGGCCCTGCCGGGCACCAACGCGGTGGTGGTCACGGCCGCGAAGGCAAAGATGCAGGAAGTGGGCGCTCTGATCAAGCAACTGGACAAGGTCGAGGTCGCCGGCAAGACCGAATACAAGCTGTTCCCGCTGGTCAACGCCCGGGCGGCGAAGATCCTGCCGGTGTTGAACCAGATGCTCCAGCCGATGCGGCAGATGCGGCCGACGCAGCCGATCAACGTCACCGCCGACGCCACGACCAACACCATCGTGGTAACCACACAGGCGCCGGTGCTGGATGAGATCGAGAAGATCATCAAGATTCTCGACTCGGTGCCGCCGTTCAAGGCAGCCGAGATGATCGTCATCCCGTTGAAGTACGCCGACGCGCCGGCGCTGGCGGACGTGCTGACGGAAATGCTCACGCCCGGCACCAGCCAGATTCAGTCGCCCGAGGCCACGGCCCTTCAGGAGCAGATCCGCCTGCTGCGGATGGTCAAGGGCAAGGAGGGGCTGCCGCCGCTGGACCTGACCAAGCCGATCAAGATCACCGCCGATCCGCGCGTGCGCGGGCAGGCCGGCTCCAACAGCCTGATCGTTTCGTCCACGCCGGACAACCTGAAGGCGATGACGGAGATCGTGGCGCTGCTGGACACCGTGCCGGTCGCCAAGGGCGTCAAGCTCCAGGTGATTCCGCTGAAGAACGCCGACGCCATCGCGGTGATGACGATGCTGCGCGAGGTCTTCACGCAGGGCCGGCAGTTGGCGGGCCGGCCCGCCACGCCCACCGAGGGCAAGGCCCTGCCCGAGGGCGTCGTCGGCGAGGCCATAACCGGCGTCCTGAACGTCACCGCCGACGCCCGCACCAACGCCCTGGTCATCGCCGGCACGGAGGAATCGGTCGCCCTGGCCATGCTCATCATCAAGGACCTGGACCGCCAGCCCGCCGGTGAGTTCACGGAGGTGAAGCTGTTCAAGCTGGAGCACGCCGACGCGCAGTCGCTGTCGACTCTGATCCGGGCGGTATTCGCCGAGCAGCCCGCCGCCGTGCCCGGCGTCGAAGGCGCCAAGGCGTACGTGACGCGGCTGCGAATCCTGCGCGAGAAGCAACGCCCCGTGGACAGCAAGATCTCTCGCAGCCACCCGACGATGGTGGTCCAGGCCGATCCCAGGGCCAACATCCTCATCATTGCCGCAAGGTCCGACCTGATGGGCATTGTCACCGAGATGGTCAAGACCATGGACATCCCCGGGGCCGGGGCGATGAACGTGGTGCGGATCTACCCGCTCAAGAACGCCGACGCCAGCCGGATGGCCGACGTCATCAACCGCCTGTACACCGGGCCGAACGCGGCCCTCATCCGGGCCGAGGATCGGCCCACCATTACCGTCGACACCCGCACCAATTCGCTGGTGATCTCGGCCTCGGAGAAGACGTACGCGGTCGTCGACGCCTTGCTGATGAAGCTCGACGCCAAGCTTCCGATCGAGCTGCGGGAGATCCGGCTGGTCGCGCTGGAAAACTCCGACGCGGTCACGCTGGCGCCGACGCTGCAGAAGATGATGGACGCCCGAGTGCAGCGGCAGGTCTCGCTCGGGGTCAAGGACGCCGAGGCGTTGCAGATGATCATCGTGCCCGACGCCCGCAGCAACATGCTGATCGTGGGCGGCTCGGCGGAGGGCTTCAAGCTGGTGGCCGACTTGGCCAAGCAATTGGACTCGGCCGCGCCGGCGCTGGCCGGGCAGATTCAGATTCTCCCCCTGACCAACGCTAATTCCGGCACGCTCAGCGCGACGCTGGCGAACCTGTTCAACCAGCGGTACGCCGCCGCTCCGACGCCGGAGGTCCGGCGGCAGAAGCCAGTGATCCTTCCCGATCTGCGGACCAACAGTCTGATGATCGCGGCCAATCAGGACGACAGCAAGATCATCAAGTCCCTGGTCGCCAGGCTGGACGCCAAGCCGGTCAGCCCGGCCGTGGAGCTGGTGGTAGAGCCGCTCAAGTTCAACGACGCCGGCGCGATCGGGCCCGTCATCCAGCGGATCTTCGACGCCCGCCTGCAAGACATGACCCCGCCGGGCCAGACGCCGGCGCCTCAGGACCACGTCTCGGTCGCCACCGACCCGCTGTCGAACGCCCTGGTGATATCGGCCAGCAAGGAAAACCTGGCCATGATTCGCGATCTGCTCAAGAAGGTGGACGTCGAGCCGCCGACCGACACCGGCGTGGTGAAGATGTACCCGCTTAAGCACGCCGACATCGCCCGCGTCGAAGGCATGTTGCGGAGTCTTCTCACGCAGGGCTTGTACAAGCCCGGTCTCATCGCAGCCCCCAGCAGCGCCATCGCCCAGGCGCGGGAGAAGGTCGCCATCGCCGCCGACCTTCGCACCAACGTGCTGATCGTCTCGGCCAGCAAGGAGAACTTCGCGGTCATCGACCAGATCATCCGCAGCGTGGACGTCAAGGATGTTTGGGGCCTGATCGGCAACGTCAAGCTCTACATTCTCAAGAACGCCGACGCGGCGCAGTTGGGTCCGGTGCTGCAGCAGATGTTCGACCGCAAGCGCGCGGCCGAGGCCGCCACCGGCGCCCCGCCGCGGTCGCTGCCGGTGGTGGTCATCCCGGACGAGCGGACCAACTCGCTGCTGGTCGCCGGCAGCCAGGAGGCCTTCGCCGCCGTCGACGCGCTGGTGGAGAAGCTGGACACCTCCGAGGTCGTGCAGACCTATGAATTCCAGGTCTTCTACCTCAAGCAGGCCTCGGCGGCGGTCCTGGAGCCGACGCTGCGGCAACTGTTCGCCCAGCGCCGACCGCGGGGGCGGGCAGCGCCGCAGCCAGTGACGATCATCGCCGATCCAAAACTCAACGCCCTGATCATGGGCGCGTCCAAGGACGACCTGACCATCGCCGAGAGCTTGATCGCGCGGCTGGACACCTCGGCCCCGGCCCCCGGACAGGTGGTGCGGGCCTTCGCCATCGACAAGGCCGACGCGGCGCAACTGTCCCAGACGCTCCAGCAGCTCTACCAGGCCCAGCGCGGGCAGGGGCAGCCGACCGGCATCGCCATCAGCGTGGATGAGCGGACGAACACCATCCTGGTGTCGTCCGCCCCGGCGGACATGGACCACATCGCCGACCTGGTCAAGAAGCTCGACACCGCCCCGTTGACGGACGTGACCGAGATTCGGATCTTCACGCTCCGCCACGCCGACGCCAGCCAACTGGCGACGATCCTCATGGACGCGATGACCAACAAGCCCAAGGCCCTGACGACCGAATCGCCCAACCGGGCGACGCTGCTGCGGTTTATCGGGCAGATGCCGAACGGCAAGACGCTGCTCGAGTCGGCCGTCAAGCGCGGCGTGATGATTACGGCCGTGCCGAGAACCAACTCCATGCTGGTCCAGGCCCCGGTCGACACCATGCCGCTTCTGGGCAAGCTGATCACCGCCCTGGACCAGGTCAACCCGCGAATGGCGGAGATCCGCGTCTTCTCGCTGACCAACGCCGATGCGACGCAGATGGCCAGCGTGCTGGGCGAGCTGTTCAGGCTTCAGGCCGCCGGCGCGCAGCAACAGGCGGCCATCTACACCATGCCCGCCAAACCTGGCGAGCAGGCCGGCCCCGCCGAGCAGGCCGAGCCGTCGGCCATGCTGGGATCGGCCGAGCAAAGCGCGCTGACCATCACCGTCGACCGCCGGACCAACTCGCTGCTGGTGGCCGGCACGCCCGAATACGTCGACCTGGCCGGACGCGTCATCAAGCAGCTCGACGCCTCGCCAGCCGAGGACCGCCAAACGATGGTCTACCGCCTCCGCAACGCCCAGGCGACGGACATCGAACCGGCCCTGCGGCAGTTTCTCGACCAGGAGCGCCAGCGGGTTGTCACCACGTTGGGGGCCGACGCGGTCGGGGCCGCCAAGGAGCTGCTGGCGCGCGAGGTCGCCATCGTGGCCGAGGCAAACTCCAACACGCTGCTGATCTCCGGGTCGCCGCGGTTTTTCGACACCATGGCCGCCATGGTCCGCGAGCTGGACCAGCCCCCGCCGCAGGTGCTCATCCAAGTGCTTCTGGCGGAGGTCACGTTGGATGACGAGACCGAGTTCGGGGTCGAGTGGAGCTACCTGGCGCATCCGAAGAGCCGCACCATCGGCGGCGGAACGAGCTTCGGGGTCAAGGGCAGCGGCTTCACCTTCACCGTCTCCAGCGGGGACTTCGACCTCCTGCTGCGGGCCCTCCAGACGCAGGGCCGGCTGGAGGTGCTGTCGGTGCCGAGGATCGTCGCCGCCGACAACCAGCAGGCGAGGGTCAACGTCGGGCAGTCGGTGCCGTACGTGACCTTCTCCCGCATCACCGATGCCGGCGACCTGGTCAACACCATCGCCTACCGCGACGTCGGCATCATCCTTGAGGTCACGCCGCGGATAAACCCGGACGGGTTCGTCAGGATAGACGTCCGCCCGGAGATCTCCTCGCTGTCGGAGTCAACGGTGAAGATCTCCGAGGATCTCAGCGCCACCATCTTCAACACGCGTTTCGCCGAAACCACCGTCACCGTGCAGGACGGCCACACCATCGTCATCGGCGGGCTGATCACCACCAAGGAAGAGAACCGCGAGGAGAAGGTGCCGGTGCTGGGCGACATCCCGCTGCTTGGGGCGCTGTTCAAGTCGACCAGGGTCATTAAGGAGCGGACCGAGCTGCTGATCATCCTCACTCCGCGGGTGCTCCGCCGGCCTGTGGATGCGGACGTGCTTACCAACAAGTTCGTTCGGCAACTGGGGCTGACCAAGGGCATCTACGATGACTCCATCGGCGAGCTGCTCAATCCGCTGCGGGGGGTTACCCCGCAGGAGGTGAAGCGGCTGGAGAGCGGCCAGGGATCCGGCCGGCCCAGCCAGAAGGGCGAGATGCTCATCATCCCGCTGAAGCCTGCCAAGGACAAAAGGGAGACTTTGCCGGAGGATCGCCCGAAGCCGAATGGCAATGGGCGCTTGCTTGGTTCGCCAACAGCCGCCCCTGGCGGAGGCGGGTGAGAATGAGCCGTGGCTGGATCCTGATGGTCTCGGCGGCGCTGGCCGCAGCGGCGGCGCTATGCGGGTGCAACACCCAAACCGGCGTACAGCAGGTCTCTTCGACTCCGCCGGGCCCCATCGACGCCGTTGACGCAATTCGTACGTTGTGCTCCCAGAGGCCGGTCGACTGGGACGGCCAGCCGGGACCCGACGGGCTCATGGTGCTGGTCCTGTTCTTCCGCCAGGACCGAGATCTGCCCGTGACCGTCCGCGGGGCGATAGAGTGTGCCCTGTATGAGGGAGCGGTCAGCGCGGAACAGATCGCCAGCGTCGCTCCGGCCCGCACCTGGAGCTTCCAGGGGGCACAACTCCGCAACTCCTTGGCGCGTACCGTGTGGGGATGGGGCTACTCGGTCCGACTGGGATGGGGCCAGGCAGCTCCGAAGACCTCTTCGGTTACGCTCTTAATCAAGTATGTCCCTCCGGACGGCCCGACAATCTACGCTGAGCCGCTGTTGATTCCCATCGGGCCGCGGTAGATTCCCCAACTTCTCCGCGCTCTATTGCGGGGCCAGCGGGATTTTTTTCGCTCGCCGGTGAACCTCGTTGCCCCCTGAGGTGTCTTCTGGATTGAGAGTCGCCGAGAATGCCATCGGATGAAGACCTCGTGGGGCGCGTCCAGTCGCGGGACGCGCAGGCGTTCGACACATTGTTCGCGCGCCACAGTCAGGCCGTCCGAAGCCGATTGAAGCGAATCGTACGGGACGCCGCGGCCGCCGAGGACCTGCTCCAGGAAGTCTTCCTGAGACTGTGGACGCGGTCCGGTCAGTGGACCGGCGGGGGGACGGTGCGGGCATGGCTGCTGGGGATCGCGACGAACCTGGCGCTGAACTATCTGCGCTCGGCCCGCCGGCGGAGGCACCGGCCGCTGGAGGTCCGCAGCCCGTCGGGCGAAGAAGACGAGGATCTCCTTCCCGGCTGGATGATCGACGCGTCGGTGCTCGGCCCGGACGCCGCGGCCGAACTGGCCGAACGGGCGGAGCTGTTCCGCCGATTCATAGACGGCCTGCCAGAGGAAAAACGCGATGTAATGCGGCTCGTGCAGGAAGAGCAAATGGACATCGGTCAGATCGCCGAGCAGCTCGGCATCCCCGTCGGGACCGTCAAATCCCGGCTGTTCTACGCCCGAAGGATGTTGGAGCGATCGTGGAAGGACATCGAAACCAAGTGGGAGGATACTTAGATGGGCGTTAGCGCTTCGGCACCGTGGCACAAGCGTTCGTATGAGAAGTTCCTGACCGACCGGCTGCCGCGACTGCTGACCGAGAGGCTGCCGCTGGCGGGCTATCACGTTGACGCGGCCGGGCTGCACACCTGCCGCGTCAAGGTGGCTGTGGCCGCGGCCGGGGGCTCCGTGGAGATCGAATATACCGATCTGCCCCAGCCGGACGAAGACGGGGTCTTCGAGCTGGATGGAGCGAGACTGGTCGTCGTTCCGACTGCCTCTCAGGAAGAGCTGGACCTGGCCGAAATCCGCTGCGTCGGCGAGCAGCTCTACGACTATATCGAGCAGCGACTGGGCCAGGCCCCGCCCGATCTGGCCTGGGACCAGCCTATGCTGCGATCCTGGCTGCCCCTGGACAGGTGGTTTCGGGATTTCCTCACAGCGCCGGATCGCATCCGTCTGGATGAACAGAACTGGCTGTCGATTCGGACACACTTGCGAAGGGTCGAAATCCCCGGGCGGCAGAGGGTCTTTGCCGCCGGCCAGCTTGGGCGCACCTGCCCGTTCGAGACGCCCGAGGGGATGAGGATCGGCCGGATCCTCAGCATCGCCGTGGGGGCAGAGATCCGCGACGGAAAGCTGGAGATTGTCGACGAGAAGCCCGAGGCGGCACTGGGCCTGACGGCGTCGATGGTACCGTTCCTCGAACACGACGACCCGAACCGGCTGCTCATGGCCGTGAACATGATGAGGCAATGGGTGGTGCCGCCGGAGCCCGAGCCCGCCTACGTGCAGACCGGAAACGAGCCCGACGTGCCGGGCTTCTGGTGCGGACGGAACCTGCTGACCGCCTTCATCTCCTGGGGCGCGGCCACGCATGACGACGGAATCGTCATCAGCGAATCGACGGTGAAGCGCTTCGGTTTCCCCCGGCCGCTGGAGCCGGGCGACAAACTCAGCAATCGACACGGCGCGAAGGGCACGATCACGCGCGTCCTGCCGGACGCGGAGATGCCCCACCTTCCCGACGGCACGCCGGTCGAGCTGGTCTACGCTTTCAGCGGCCTCCAAACGCGGCTGCACCACGGTCAGCTCCTCGAGGCCTTGACGGGCCGTATCGCCCGGGCCCAAGGGCAGCCGGTAATCGTACCGCCCTTCGGCGCCCCCGGCGAAGACGAGGTTCGCGGGCGCCTCGTGGAAGCCGATTTGCCCAGATCGGGGATGGAGACGCTCACCTGCGGACGGGGCGGCAAGAAGCTCTCCCGAACCAGCACCGTCGGCTGGGTGTATTGGGGCGAGACCCATCACCTCGCACGAGGAAAGATCTATGCGTCGGTCACGACCAAGGGCTGCCAGTATCAAGGCTACATGGAGTGTTACACCCTCCGCGACCTGGGTGCTTACGAGACCATCGCCGAATACCACAACACGCGCTCGGTGGATCGGGACAACGCCGAGGGCCTGGCGGCTCGGGTCGCAGCAGGGCCCATCGAGCAGGCCGGGCCGCCGGCGCCGAAGTTCGGCGAGCTCCTGCGCCGCCTGGCCGCGGCGGGCATCCGCGCCGGATTGGACGGCGAGAAGCTCACCTTCCGGTTCGTCCCGCCCGAGGGCCCGACGCTGAAGCTCGCCCGCCCGATAGCGCACCCCTGGCTGCGGGATCGTCCGCTGACAGAGATCGGCGCCTTCGAAGAGCTGCCCGAATATAGCTCTGTGGTGGAGGCGAACGCCAAGTTGTCGCGCCTGCTGGCCGAAAAGACACCCAAGAGT
>Ga0315541_1000740_pt1 | contig 33699 bp, 29 predicted proteins | sample SalMarSW160190MG_FD_203095 | JGI IMG/M metagenome (GOLD analysis project Ga0315541, IMG submission 203095) | Salt marsh sediment microbial communities from the Plum Island Ecosystem LTER, Massachusetts, United States - Salt Marsh Sediment SW1601-190 ...
CCAAGCTGCTCGTGCCGCTGCTTTATGGCGGAGTGTTCATCGTTGGATTTGTGAGTATGCTGCTGCCGGAAAAGCAGGTCGCACAGTGGGTGGGCGACAACAGCCTGCGGAGTAATCTGGTCGCAAGTGTTATCGGTGCGTTTTGGTATTTCGCTACGCTAACCGAGATTCCCATCACGCAGGCGTTAATGAAGCTGGGCATGCACAAGGGGCCCGTCCTGGCATTGCTTCTGGCCGGGCCTGCACTGTCACTGCCAAGCATCCTGGTTATCCGCAGAGTTATGGGAAATGCCAGGACGGCTGTTTTTATTGTTCTGGTAGTAGTTATGTCCACGATTGTTGGTATGCTCTTCGGTGCATTATTCTAAAAAGGATTATACTGGCAATGAAATCTATTGATACAGGCTCAGGCATAAATCAAAACAGCAAGGGTAAAGGTCTTAGTGTCTTCGAGAAGTATCTGACCTTATGGGTCGCTTTATCTATTGCGGGAGGAATTATCCTCGGCAAAATTGCCCCAGAACTGGCAAAGTCTCTTGACGGCTTGTCAATCTATGTTGGTAAAGCCCCGGTAGTATCGATACCAATAGCGATATGTCTTTTCTTTATGATGTATCCGATTATGGTCAAGATAGATTTTGCCGAGGTTCTAAAGGCCGGCAAAAGTATTAAGCCTGTGGGACTGACCCTCTTTGTCAACTGGGCGATCAAACCTTTTACGATGTATGCGATTGCACTATTTTTCTTAGGCACTTTGTTTTACGGCTTTATTGGGCCGGACTCGCTTGATTTGGTCAAGATGCCTTTCGGTTTGGATTTGCCGGTCGGAGCAACATACGGAGTAGGAAAAGTTGTGGAAATAAACGGCGTGAAAATGCTCGAAGTGCCGCTCTGGCGCAGCTATCTAGCCGGTTGTATCCTTCTTGGGATCGCCCCTTGTACAGCGATGGTTCTTGTCTGGGGTTATCTGGCCAAGGGCAATGACGGACACACACTGGTTATGGTTGCTATAAATTCGCTGACCATGTTATTTCTCTATGGCCCATTGGGCGGATTTCTGCTCGGAGTCGGCAGGCTGCCTGTCCCTTGGCAGGCTTTGGTATTGTCGATTTCCATATACGTTGCCTTACCACTGGTTGCCGGATACTTGTCTCGGAAATGGATTATCGCACGCAAAGGTAAAAGTTGGTTCAAAGAAAGATTCCTTCATTTCCTTACACCCGTTACGATAATTGCATTGCTTATTACCCTGGTTTTACTGTTTTCATTCAAGGGAGAGGTCATTCTCTCGAATCCATTGACTATTTTGTGGATTGCGATACCTCTGTTTATACAAACTAATCTTATCTTCTGGCTTGGTTACGGCCTTGCGAAGATTTTGAAACTTCAATATCAGGATGCAGCCCCTTCAGCGATGATCGGAGCATCGAATCACTTTGAAGTCGCGATTGCTACCGCGACAATGTTATTCGGCTTGTCATCCGGGGCGGCTTTGGCAACGGTGGTGGGTGTGCTTATTGAAGTGCCGGTAATGTTAATGCTTGTGCGTATATGCCTTAAAACCCAAAACTGGTTTCAGACGGCTCCAACAAAAATAAATTCATCTGCAAAGGATATGTTATGAGAAAAATTCAGATTCTCGGTACGGGCTGTCCCAAATGTAAGAAGTTAGCTGAAAATGCCGAGGCAGCGGCCAAAGATTTGGGCATCGAATACTCGCTGGAAAAGATTATCGAGATAAACGAAATTATGAAATTAGGCGTGATGGTGACGCCGGCGCTGGCGATAGACGGCCAGGTAAAGAGCATCGGCAAAGTTGTCTCGCCGGATGAAATCAAAAAGATGCTTATGTAACTAAAACTGATCGATTCATAGTGTCATACCCGCGAAAGCGGGTATCCATTTACCGTATTGTTGCAGTGGATTCCCGCTTGCGCGGGGATGACAAGTAGCAAAGTCTTTTTTAAGGAGACTATTATGTGCGGACAGAGTAATTGCTGTAGCGGTGGGCCAACATTGATATTCGCGTGTTCCGGTGCAGCAGACGTCGGCGAAATCGCTGACCGAGCCGCTCGAAAATTGACCAAAGACGGCGTCGGTAAGATGTTCTGTCTTGCCGGTATCGGCGGACGAGTTCCAGGTATTATGAAAACGACTGAATCTGCTTCTAAGATACTTGCTATTGATGGCTGTGACCTTGATTGCGTCAAGAAATGCCTCCAACTCGCTGGATTTAGTAAATTTGAGCATCTGAGGTTAACCGATTTGGGCATGGAGAAAGGAAAGTGTCCAGCTACAGAAGAAAAAATCGCCAAGGCAACTCAAAAAGCCGCTGAGTTGCTGAACTGAGATAAGTATGATAGCTTGAAAGGCAGGTGTTCCATTTATGAACAAATTTGGAAAAATCGCAATAGTCGTCGTTCTGATAGTCGCGGTGGTTGTTGCGATCGCCGTCAGGCGTAATAAATCCGTCGATCAGCAGGTGCCGGCAGAATACGAACCGGAGCAAATCACAGGAAAGGCTCTGCCGGCACTGATTGATATAGGAGCAGGTACTTGTATTCCCTGCAAGATGATGGCTCCTATCCTCGAAGAGCTTAAAAAAGAGCTGGCGGGCAAAATAGTGGTACAGTTCCTCGACTTGAACAAGAATCCTAAATTTGCTCAGGAATATCGTATCAGGGTCATGCCTACGCAAATATTCTACGATGCTTCGGGCAAAGAGTTGTTCCGCCACGAAGGCTTCTTTTCCAAAGAGGATATCCTGGCCAAGTGGGCCGAACTCGGTATTGAGCTTACAAAGACAAAATGATACAGCAACTCTTTACAAGTCTCACACACGCTGTTGAGGGGACACCCGCAATAGCTTTGGCTGCGGCATTTGTCTGGGGAATACTCAGCATACTCCTGAGTCCATGTCACTTAGCCAGTATCCCTCTTATCATCGGATTCATCGACCAGCAGGGTCGAATGTCCACAAAGAGAGCCTTTCTTATCTCTATGCTGTTTGCTGTTGGCATTTTAATCACGATTGCCGCAATTGGTGTTCTTACCGCCGCCGCAGGGCGAATGTTAGGCGATGTCGGGCGATACGGAAATTACTTCGTCGCGGTTATTTTCTTTGTGGTCGGCCTGATACTGCTGGATGTGATACCGCTGCCATTTAGCGGGCCAGCCCAGGTTGGTATGAAGCGAAAAGGAATGTTAGCTGCTTTTATGCTCGGCCTTGTGTTTGGAGTTGCTCTTGGTCCCTGCACATTTGCCTATATGGCCCCAATGCTGGCTGTGACATTCAGAACGGCAGCGACAAATTTATCCTACGGCGTGCTTCTTTTACTCTCTTATGGCATCGGACATTGCTCCGTCATAGTTTTTGCCGGCACCTGCACCGAGCTTGTGCAGCGTTATATGAACTGGAACGAAAAATCCAAGGGAGCAGTTATTCTTAAAAAGATTTGTGGTGTTTTGGTTCTGCTCGGCGGAGTTTATTTGATATACCAAGCTTAACAAAAAATTGATATAGCAAGCCGATTGTCGTATAATTAAATCCGTGTCTCAGTGAAATCCATAGTTAAAAATAAAAGTCCTTGGTACATTGCGGGTCTGCATTTTGAATGTAGGCAGTGTGGCGCTTGCTGCGCCGGGCCGAGCGAAGGCTATATCTGGGTCAGCCGGACGGAGATCGAACTTATCGCAAACCATCTGAAAATGACAGTCAGCCAGGTCCGACGAAACTTCTTAAAACGAGTGGGTCTGAGAACAACAATCATTGAACATCCCGCTACTAAAGACTGTATATTCCTGCAAGAAAAAAGCGGCCAAAGAACATGTATGATTTACTCAGTTCGGCCAAACCAGTGCAGAAATTGGCCTTTCTGGCCAAGCAATTTAGATAGTCCCGATTCCTGGAACCAGGCAGCTCAAAAATGTCCCGGCATCAACCGCGGCAAACTCCACAGTTGTGAAGAAATCGAACAAATTAAAAAGAACAAAAAATGGTGGCAGAATCCAACGAAAGCAAACAGCTCCTCGCAAAAGTAGCTGAAATCTACGACTGGCTTGATTCACAAATACGCGAATCTGCCGATTTATCCGGTCAGTGTAATGCCTGCGGCGCCTGCTGTGACTTCGAGTCTTTCGATCATTGTCTGTTTGTAACTACACCTGAATTGATGTTTTTAGCGGCAAATCTGGGCGTTGAAAACATAAAGCAAATGCGCACAGGCCGATGTCCCTACAATATAGATGGTAAATGCAGCATCTATGAATATCGTTTTGCAAGTTGTAGAATCTTTTGCTGTAATGCGAACATCGATTTCCAAAGCACTCTGAGCGAGTCAACCCATAAAAAGTTTAAATCCCTCTGTATTCAATTTAACATTCCATATCAGTATAGTGATCTGGCTGCTGCGTTGAATCCCGATTTATCGGGATGATTTAATATTTGTCGATCGGCAGAGGAACTTTCCCCTGTGGAGTGCGAAGGTCAATGTATTTCGCGCCGCCTGTCAGTGAGCCGTACTCTTTATAATAGTTATAAAGCTTGGCTAATTTCTCTTCGTCCTTCGCCTCCAGATGCTGGGCCCAGGCGTCGATTTCAGCCCCCCAGATAATTGCAGTGTTGTCCCTGGTGTACAGGACGATATGGGATAATCTCCCGCTTTGCCTGCCCTTGAAATTGCTCACATCGATAGTGTCGATCTCGAAAAGCAACGGCTTATCAGGTGTGACAAGCTTATCCATCTGGTCGAGCCGAACTAATATAGCTACCGCTGCGGCTAAGTCTTCCTGTTGCAGGATTTCGCCCGGCTGAGGCCCGCTGAAGCGGGTCATTATCGCCAGTCCCCTGACATTTACAATAGGCAGATTCGACATCGGCACAAAGTCAAGTACTACCAGCTCAGCGTCAACATAGAATCTCTGTAAGCCACGCTTAACAAGAACTATAGGCTTTCTATAATCAGCCTCGATAAGAATCTTGTCATGGGTGTTTCGCACTATTATTTCTTTTAACCACGCGACATCTCGCTCAAGATTGCTCTGAATTAAACGGACAGTATCTTCTCCGAGCTTTACATCAACACTTCGCCATGGCCTCTTAGCTACAGCAGTGATTTTTTCCCTGAGAGACGCATTAATCCAGGCAGGTGGGTTCACCAATTCAACCTCGATATTGTCTGCCCATGCAGGGGCAACTCTTTTTACATACTTATCCAGGAATACGAAACCCACCCCTATGGCAGCAAAAACAAAAATTACAGCCAATACTTTCAGAAGACTTCTGAAGCTGCTGCCTTGCAAATCTGCTCCACGCTTCTTCTTCGATTGCGAAAAGCCTGTCTTAAATAATATTCTCCCGGTTTTGCTTTTTGTTTTTCTTCTTCTGATGGCCATTATCTTGTTTCTTGCTTCACGTCCGGTCTGCTTTAAGTTTGGCAGGCCGGCATTTTGAAAAAGAGGAATATGCCGCCTCGATGATTCTCGTACATAACTGGCTCATTGAAAGTCCGATCTTTGCTGCAGCTTTGGGGATAAGCGAATGTGTGGTAAGACCTGGAATAGTATTAACCTCAAGGGCATAAGCAATTCCGTCGTTACTCAGGATAAAATCAACCCTTGCGAAGTGACGACAGCCAAGCGCATCAAAACAATTCAGAGCTGCAGCTTCGACCTTTGCTGAAAGTTCCGGGTCGCCAATAGTATCAAAAAGAAATTCGGTCTTGTTATCTATATATTTCGCATGATAATCATAAAAGCCGGTTCTGCTTTTGATCTCAATAATCGGCATTGCCTGATGTAGCAGCACGCCGACGCTTAATTCTCTGCCGGCAATATATTCCTCAATCATACAATCGCCGAATTTGCTCAAGCATTCACGCCCGGCAGCTATCGCAGACTTGGGGTCATCGACAATGCTGACGCCGATAGCGCTTCCCTGTCTGACCGGCTTAATTACAAATCTCTCGCCGAGCCGTGATAGTTGCTCTTCGAGATGTTCTGTTTTTCTCTGGCCGTCAAACTTAATTACTTTGGGCGTTGTAACACCTGCCTTGGTAAAATACTCTTTACCGGCTAATTTGTCGAAAGCCAATCTGCTCGCGGCTGGGCCGCTGCCGGTATAGCAAAGCGATTTGTCCTCCATTATTTGCTGAAGCTGGCCGTCCTCACCGAATTTGCCGTGCAGCGCAACAAAGAATACATCGATGCTGTCATCCTGGAGTATGTCCAGATTGTCGGGTTTAATGTCAGAGGTCACGACGTCCAAGCCGGCTTCTTTTAATGCCTGGGCGACGCAACTGCCGCTTTGGACACTGATGTCACGCTCTTCGCCGATACCCCCCATAAGCACAGCTACCTTTAATTTACTATCTGATATTTCCATTTTGATATGATTGGCTATTTGGTAAATGGTTAAAGTTATTAGGAATTGAGAATTTAAAATGAAGAATTCAAAGTATTACTTTTTAATTCTCAATTTGCTTTGTAGAAAAGACCAGATGTCATTTCGACCGAAGTCCCGATTCATCGGGACGAAGCGGAGAAATCTACTAATAGCAGATTTCTCGACTCACCTTCGGTTCGCTCGAAATGACAAAATACACTGCTTCTACAGAGCATTCTAAATTTTCAATTCTAAATTCGTTATGGAAGTTACCAATTACCAACTTCTATTTCCAGATTTCTATTTCAAGTTCCAGGTCTATATCAAACTGCTCTTTGACTCTTTGTTCTATAGTGTCTATCAGTCTCATTATGTCCCGGCTGGTACAACCATTTTCCGCGATGATAAAATTTGCATGTTTTTCGCTGACGACGGCACCGCCTATCTTCAATCCTTTAAGACCTGCCCTATCAATCAAAGCACCGGCTGAGGCACCTTTGGGATTCTTGAATATGCAGCCGCAGTTTCTGGTATTCAGAGGCTGATTATTCTTCTTGTAAATCCACATTTCTTTTACCGTTCGCATAATTTGCTCTGGATCGGCATTGGCCAACTCAAAATGTGCGCTTAAGATGAATTTCGCAGTGATATTTGTGCTGCGATAGTCGAATACAAGCTCAGGTTTTTTCTTTTCAAAGATATTGCCATGAATATCCATGACAGTAACGAATTCAACGGCTGAGCCGATATCTCCGAAGTTTCCCCCCGCATTCATTCGTACTGCTCCGCCGATCGACCCTGGTATGCCTGTCAGCCCTTCGATACCAGAGAGCCCCTTTTGCACACACGTTAAAACCAGCTTGCTCAGCTCAACACCCGCCCCTGCGGTAACCTTTTGTTCATCAAACTTTGTCTGCGCGAACACATCCGCTTCAAGCTTTATCACAGCCGCCCGCAGTCCTTCGTCACTTATAAGCAGATCCGACCCAAAACCCAGCACATAAATCGGTATCTTGTTTTCATTGCATTGCCGAACCGCCTCTTTGAGCTGCTTGACCGTTTTCGGCCTGATAAAATAATCGGCCGGTCCGCCCAAACCGTACCATGTGTGTTTGGCCAACGGATAATTGGTTTCAACTATTTTCTCTAAGCCGCTGAATATACTCATCAGCCACCTTCCAAATATCACCGGCACCCATAGTAATCACTAAGTCGCCGGCAGTTACATTCTCCTGTAGATAATCGCAGATACCTGCGAAACTGTCGATAAAAACTGCATTTGATTTATTGGCTCGTATCCTTTCGACGAGAATCTGCGAGTTCACTTCCTTTTTGCTCGCCTCCGAATCCCGCACGAAATAGATTTCCGGCACTATTGTTACATCGGCCAGCTTAAAGCTTTCCGCAAAATCATCAAGCAAAAATCTGGTTCTGCTGTACTGATGCGGCTGAAAAACACACCAAATCCGCATCGGCTGATATCTTTTACGCACGGCTTCAAGCGATGATCGAATCTCGGTCGGGTGATGAGCGTAATCGTCAAGGACAGTTATCGTATTGCGTATTGCGTATTGCGTATTGCGTACATCCGTTGCAGGACGCATCACGCACGACGCATCACGCACGACGAACTGCGCCTTTAACATTAGTCGTCGGTCAATGCCGGTAAAGCCGGGCAGCAAGCTGAGTATTTTTTCTGATGATAGTCCGACTCTGGTCGCCATCGCTGTGACCGCCAGCGCATTTAGGATATTGTGCCTGCCCGGCAAGGAAATTCTCGTCAAGCCTAACGGTTCGCTATTATGACAGACCTCAAATTCATATAATCCATCTTTCAGCACGATATTGCGGGCGAAGAAGTTGCTTTTTTCATCCAACCCAAAGGTTTCATACTGGAGATAGTCTGAGAACCGCTTGATAATTTTTGCCACATTCGGGTCCTGACCATTAAATATCAACACGCCATCTGATTTCACTCCGAGGGTAAACAGGCCGAACGCTTCAACAATTTCACCCTCATTTTTGTAGTAATCCAAATGGTCCTGCTCGATGTTAAGAACGCAGGCAATTTTAGGCTTCATATTCAGAAAGCTGCGGTCGTATTCACAGGCCTCTGCCACAAAATATGTGCTGTCTCCTGCTCCGGAAGAGCTGCCAAGCTGAGTGACATCTGCTCCGACGATGAAGTTTGCATCTATGCCGGCCTGTCTCAGCAGCCAGCTAAGCCAGCCGCTGGCAGTGCTCTTGCCGTGAGTGCCGGCTACGGCGATGCCGTCATAACGGTCCATCAGCTGCCCTAACATTTGAGCGTATTTATAAACTTTGTATCCTCTTTCGCGCGCCAGTTTCAATTCGGGATTGTCTTCTTTTATTGCCGCCGAAATAACAACCGCATCCGTATCTCGGCCAAGGTTATCAGAGTTATGGCCGATTTTTATATCAGCTCCCATTTGGCAGAGCCGGTTTGTAACGCTGCTTGCTGTTTGGTCTGAGCCGGTGACAATCGCGCTATTCTTTATTAAAAGCTGCGCCAGTCCGCTCATCCCGATACCGCCTGCGCCGATAAAATGGAATCGTTTGCCCGCCAGGCTCAGTCCACCTGGAGTATTTATAACTTCATACTTTTGAGCAGCTTTTACACCTGGATTATTCATTTCATATAACCTTGTAATGCGGGATGAATATCGCTTGTAATCCTTCTGCATATTCCGCTGATTCATAACATCCTTTCCATGTAGAGCAGATGACAGAACACAGATAACAGAAGTCAGAATCTTATTATCTGTTTTCTGTCGTCTGTCGTCTGTTCTCTGTCTTCCAAATCAAAGCCAATGTAGCACAGAAATGAAGTAAAGAAAAGAAAAAAGAAAGTAAAGGTGGGCTAAAGCCCACCCTACATTACTCATTCGGGATATACTCAATTAAATCGCCCGGCGTGCAGTTTAATACTTTGCATAAACTGTTCAAAGTGGAAAAGCGAATTGCCCGCGCCTTATTGGTCTTTAAAATTGAGAGGTTATTGATCGCCAGACCTGTTGCCTCAGCCAAGTCTTTTAGCTTCATCCGCCGATCCAAAAGCACATAATCCAGTCGAATGTTAATCATTTGTTGACCTCCCTTCACACCAGTAGCTTGGACTCTTTGATAATGGGCAGGACTTTCTTTAGAGTTATACCGATGCCGACCCACATTAGCAGTCTTGCTACCTCAGACATCGCAATGAACACAGTAGACCCCAGGTGAGAGAAACCGAGTACTGTCAACTCGGACGTAGTCGACGTGTAGGAAAACACGCGGATGATCATTACTATACTGAAAAGGACATATGCGTAAATGATCTTGTCGCCGTGTCTCAGAATCCGCTTCGGCTCACCTTCGCTCGCTAACAGATATGAGATGAACTCAGCGACAACCAGAGCCAGAAATCCGTGCAATACGAGTGTTGGCATGTTTGACAACGTTTGAGTTTGAGTGCGAATCACCTTTCTCAGCATTTCAGGTTCCATCGAGCCTGAAATCACCCAGATAACAAATATGGCAACTGCGACGCCTACAACACTCAGAAGTAGGATCCCATAGAAACGTGCCATGTCTGAGCAGAACTTCAAAAACCTTCTATTTTTCTCAATAAATTCATTCATAATTCAGTCTCCTTTCCAAAATTCCTCTAATTGCAATGTATTTCGTATAAATATTAACGATTATCACTAATTTGTCAACGTAAAAAGTGAATTTTTGACCGGTAGTTTTTCCCTCGGAAAAGAGCTACTACTCTGCGAAACACGAGGACCACAAGGGAATACACCAGAAGATGACTAAATAACTCAAACTGGCCGTTTTCAAAGAAATATTGTTATAAGTGAATATTTAATAGTAATATATCGCAGCTTGTCATTCCCGCGCAGGCGGGAATCAACTGCTACGATTTGGTAAATGGATACCCGCTTTCGCGGGTATGACAGTGCTAATCGGTCAGTTCGAGTAAATAAAAAGAAAACACCGGATAACATCTTGTTACCCGATGTTTTCAGGAGGGGAGAAAAACGGTTTATAACTTCTTAGTTATTAATAATAGCCTTTTTACAAATTGGCCTCTCTTTTAAATTGTATACGTTATCGCAGGATTCCGGTTCAGCTTAATTTTTTGCGATAATTGGCTGTCATCCTCCATTTGTCGTTGAGGATTGAGAACGGTTGTCCGACAGCTAAACATATATCAAAAAGCTGTGAAAAACCACTCTTTACGAATCCTGACCATAGGCAAACAAGTACCTTTCTATATAAAAGTGACGAAAGAGCCGAAAAAAGTAACCTTTTTTTAATGGAAAGAGCCGCAGATTCACCATAGTATGTTATTGGAAACAAACTGTATAACGGTGTCGATTTTTCACATCGGTTTCTTGTCTGTCATTAAGGTACAAATACGAAGTTATAGAAAAACAAGGAGCATGCAATATGAAACACGAGACGCGAAAACAAGGCAGAGTTGTTATAGCCACGGTGGTCTTGCTTTTCACTCTGGTCCCGATAGCGCCAGGTCCGGCGAAAGCTCAGGATTTAGCAGAATTCGAAAAGAGATTGACGGAACTTACGCTGGATAACGGCCTTAAATTCCTGGTACTTGAGCGGCACGAGGCACCGGTGGTCTCGTTCCACATATACGCTAACGTCGGTTCGGTCGATGAGGTCAAGGGTATCACCGGTCTGGCTCACCTTTTTGAGCACATGGCCTTTAAGGGAACTAAAACCGTCGGTACCAAAAACTACAAGGCTGAAGCCAAAGCTATGGCAAAAATGGATAAAGCTTTTCTGGCGATAAAGGCCGAGCAAAGAAAGGCCGACAAGGCCGACAAAGAAAAGCTGGAACAGCTTCAAAAGCAATTCGAAGAAGCACAAAAGCAGGCCCAGGAGTACATTGTACACGATGAGTTCGAGGAGGTGTACAGCCGAAACGGTGCTGCAGGATTTAACGCCTACACAAGCTGGGATGCCACGCAATATATTGTAAGTCTTGCCTCTAATAAAGTGGAGCTTTGGACGTCGCTGGAATCTGACCGCTTCTTAAATCCAGTGGTACGAGAATTCTATAAAGAAAGAAATGTGGTAATGGAAGAGAGGCGAATGAGTGAGAACAACCCCCAGAGCCGTTTGATAGAAGATTTTATAGCTACAGCTTACAAAGCACATCCTTACGGTGAACCGGTGATAGGGCACATGAGTGATATAAAAACTCTGACCCGCGCTGAGGCCGAGGCTTTCTTCAAAAAATATTACGGCCCGAGCAATTTGACTATAGCAATAGTTGGTGACGTAGAGCCACAGGATATAAAGAAACTGACAAAGAAATATTTTGGGCGAATTCCCAGTGGTCCCAAGCCTGAGCTTGTAGAGACGGAGGAGCCGCCGCAACGCGGGCAGCGCCAAGTAATGGTGGAAGATCCTTCACAGCCTCTCATTTTGATCGGCTATCATAAGGCTAACATTAATCATCCGGATAATGCTGTATTTGATGCTATCACCGACATAGTCGGCTCGGGCCGAACATCACGGCTTTACAAGAGCTTGGTGAAGGAAAAAAAGATTGCGATAGCTGCTTCCGGATTTCAGGGATTGCCTGGAAATAAATATCCAGGTCTGTTCTTGTTCTATGCGGTGCCGGCCAAAGGCCACACGAATCAGGAATGTGAGGAGGCTATCTATGCCGAAATTGAAAAACTAAAAACAGAGCTGGTGACACCAGATGAATTGGCCAAGGCAAAGACACGCAGCCGAGCTGATCTTATTCGGCAGCTCGATTCCAACAGTGGTCTGGCTGCTCAACTGACCTTTTACGAAGTCGTAACTGGAGATTGGCGCAATCTATTTAAACAGCTTGATGAGATTGAGAAAGTCGCCGCTGAGGACATCCAGCGTGTTGCCAAAGAATATTTCACAAGCAAAAATCGAACAGTTGGTGTTATTGAAACAACCACACAAGATATGCTCTAAATCTTAAATTCCAGGTTCTAAAATCAGGAGTGATAACATGAGAACGAATAAATCATTAGCAATGATGGTTTTTATCTTTCTTTTATTTGGATTGTACCTTATTGTGCCGGACAGCCAAGGGCTTGCTCGGGGTCGGAAGGCATCTTACAAGAAGTTGAAATATCCCAAGCTGGGTGACATTGTGGTTCCTGAAGTCGAGAGAGTCACTTTATCTAACGGCATGCGGTTATTTTTATTGGAGGACCACGAGCTTCCTTTGATTAACATCTCAGCTCGGATTAGAACCGGCTCGGTTTATGAACCGGCGGATAAGACAGGTTTGGCTTCAATCACAGGTATTGTAATGCGCACGGGTGGCACCACCAGCAAGACGGGTGACCAGATTGACGAGGAGCTTGAGCAGATTGCCGCGTCAGTGGAGACCGGAATCGGGCTTAATTCAGGCTATGCTTCCATGTCGGTGCTGAAAGAAGATATCGACACGGGCCTTGCAATCCTGGCGGATGTGCTGATGAATCCTGCTTTTCGCGAGGACAAAATTGAGTTAGCTAAAGTACAGCACAGAAGCTCCATTGCCAGGCGTAATGATCAGGTATCCCAAATAGCCGGCCGGGAGTTTGTAAAACTTATCTATGGACCAGACAGTGTTTATGCACGACATACGGAGTACGCCACCATAGATAATATCAGCCGCGATGACTTGATTGCCTTCCACAAGAAATTCTATTTCCCCAACAATATGATGCTCTCGGTTTGTGGCGATTTTGACTCAAAGGAAATCATTAAGAAAATCGAGCAGGCCTTTGCAGACTGGAAAAAGGCTGATATAGAAGTGCCGGCGGTTCCTCAGGTCAGCTATGAATTCCGCCCAACAGTAAATGAGATTCATAAAGACGACATCAATCAGGCATGCATCCGTCTGGGTCACATTGGGTGTTTGATGAGCGACCCCGACTATTTTGCCTTAATTGTGATGAACCGGATACTCGGCGGAGGCTTTACCAGCCGACTGTTTAAGAACGTACGCTCTCGCGAGGGACTTGCTTACTCTGTCTTCGGTAATTATTCCGCAGACTTTGACCGCCCTGGCGTTTTCTACGTCGGCTGCCAGACCAAGTCCGAGTCCACAGTGCGCGCGATTCGTGCTATGGTGCGGGAGGTGGAAAAAATGACCGAGAGCGAAGTCACCAATGAGGAATTAGCCATAGCCAAAGAAGCCTATCTTAATTCGTTTGTCTTTAACTTCGATTCAAAGGGGAAAATTGTCAATCGCCTGCTTGTCTATGAGTACTTTGGTTATCCTGCGGATTTTTTGCAAAAGACCAAAGCCAATGTCGAAAAAGTCACTAAGGCTGATGTCTTGCGCGTTGCCCGTAAGCATCTTCAGCCGGATAATGTGCAGATTTTAGCTGTTGGTCGGCCTCAGGATTTTGATGAACCTATGTCAGTGTTGGGCGCAGTGAAAGAAATTGACATCACTATTCCAGTACCCAAAGAGGAGCTGCCGACCGCTACCGACGAAACGATTACCAAGGGACGTGAGCTGCTGGCTAAAGCCGTCTCCGCCTGTGGCGGAGCCGAGGCATTTGCCGCGATTGATAACTACGTATTCAAAAGCGACATGGCTATTACCACGCCTCAGGGCGAAATGCAGATTTCCAGTACAACCACCTTCGTAGTACCGGACAAACTGCATGAGGTGTTAGACCTTCCTATGGGCCAGTTCAAACAAGTGGTAGTACAGGACGAAGTCTGGATGGTAACCCCTCAGGGTACCGTTGATCTATCTGAATCGCAGCGAAAAGAGATAAAGGCGGCAATGTTTCGCGACTGGGTGAATCTCCTTCGTATGAAGATGGCTGAAAATTTGGCTGTTCAGTATCTGGGCACGGCCCAGGTCGATGAAACCGAAGCGGAAATCATCTCGTTGACTGACGGCAACGACAACACAGTCAAGCTCTTTCTTGACGCCAAGACTTTTATGCCGCTTAAACAGGCTTATAAAGGCATGACTATGACCGGGCCAGCAGATCTGGAGGAGGCCTATTCCGATATGCGTGACATTTCCGGTATCAAGCTGCCTTTCTCCACCACGGTAAAAGCTGATGACAAAAAGTACCTGGAACGAAAAATTATAGAAGCTAAATTCAACGTCGAAATCGATCCGAACATTTTCCAAAAACAATAATACCGATAGGATTGTCGAATTCCGATTGTCGATTGTCGATTTTACAAGTGACAAATTGTAGGGTGTGCCATGCACACCAAACGAAACTTTAGCTCCCTTTAGAAATCGAAAATTGGCAATCGTAAATCGCAAATCCCGATCAAGTCGGGATCGAGAAATGGACCGAGCTGTTTATAGGATTATCGATGCCAATTTTAACCGCGCCAGGGAAGCGGCTCGTGTAGTCGAAGAGTTTTGCAGGTTCGCTTTGAATTCGGCTGCACTCACCGAGCGTGCGAAAAAGCTTCGGCATGAATTATCCGCTTGCATAGGCCAACTCGATGCCGGTCGACTGCTCTCAAGCAGAGATTCATCCGGCGATGTTGGTGCAGGAAAGACGGTAGATAAGCAGCTCCAGCGAAATGAGCTCAAGGACTGTTTTACCGCCGGCTGCAAACGTTTAACTGAGGCGCTGCGAACACTGACTGAAACGACATCCGTCATTGCCGGATTGGATCGGTCCATAGCTGAGACAATAGAAAAGCTGCGATTTGAAGCATACGCTCTTGAAAAAGACATTGTTCTTTTTAGTGAGCCGGCTGAAAAGTTCAAACGAGTCGGACTGTATGTGATAATCAGCAGCCCCCCTGCTTTCTTGCGAAAGCAAGAAGGGGGGCCGGTTGATGTTATTGCTTTAACGCAGCGATGTGTGGCCGGCGGCGCCGACTGCATTCAACTGCGGGCAAAAAACATAAACGATGCAAAACTCTTTGCCGTTGCTGTGGAATTTGTAAAAGTTTGCAAATCCGCCGGTGTCCTCAGCATAATAAACGACCGGGCTGATATTGCGATTGCGGCCGGTGCTGATGGTGTACACATCGGGCAGGATGACTTGCCGGTTGAACAGGTTCGCAAGCTGCAGGCATCTCCACTGATTATCGGCAAAAGCACACATTCACTCGAGCAGTTAAATTCAGCCTGCGGCGAACTCCCAACGTATGTGAGCCTTGGACCCGTTTTTTCTACAGTTACAAAACCAGCCGTGGAGGCTGTTGGGCTGGACTATGTCAGGCAGGCAACAAAGCAGCTCGCTAATACCGGCATAGCTAATGTTGCGATTGGCGGCATAACAGTGAATAACGTTGAAGAGGTTTTAGAAGCTGGTGCCGGAGTAATCGCGGTCTGTTCTGCGGTTACCCAGGCAAAGGACCCGACAGCGGCCTGCCGAACGCTAAAAAAGAAAATCGCTGCTATCAACAAAGAATGAGCTTAAAAAACCAAGGCCGTTCACCGCAGTAAGCTACGAAAGAGAAAGCTTTTTCGCGTTTTAGGGGCAGCTTTCTACAGATTATCCACTAATTTTTCTTCTTTTTGAGATGCCACTGCGCTTTTGAGGGAAGCCGGACGATACCGTTTATTCAGAATTTGAGCTTGCATTTGGCTTTTCTAATGTTGTTCTATGCCACATAACTTCTTTTTATAAAACAAATTACGAAAAGCAATGTTCGATTTTTGACGTGCGGGGCCAATAGTGAGGACAGGCAGCATCAATTTTGGCAAATGGTTTTGATACCAGAGCAGGCAAATTCTAAAATACAGGCTGAGTTATTAACAGGTTATCCACAATCTTGGATGCGCACGCAATTAAGTAGTTATATTCAAGCTTATTTATTAATCTCTGAAGAAGAAGGCGCGCTTCTCCCCGCTGCTGCTGGCCCAATTTGTGCTTGAATTTGCGAAAGCGTGACTTTCATCTGTTGAAGAACAGCTATCATTTTGCTATTGTTTTGTTGGTTCTTATCCTGCATAGCTGTGATCTGCTCCTGCGCTCTGGCCTGGTTCTGCTGGACATCTTTGAGTGTACTGGTTATCGCCTGGATATTACCCTGAATTCTTTCTTCAGATCTAAGCTGTCTCTGGCCGATTACATCCATAACGTTAGCCATTTCTTTATTGTTGTTCTGAAAACTTTGCTGCAGTTGCATTAAATTCTTTTCGTGGCCGACCATACTTTCATTCACTCGCGAGACACTGGTGTTCAGACCTTCAATCCCGCCTTGCAATACACTCTGATTACGTTCGATCCCGACTATAGAGTTATTCAGCCGCTGGTGATGTATTTGCAGCGTGTCCTGCATCGCGGCCTGCTCCTGCCCAATTGCAGCTATTATATCATTAGTTTGTCTCTTGCTGCCATTCTGCACATCTTCTACTGCGACGTGCAACTGGCCCTGCCTGTCATTAATGCGTTTCATATTGTCGGTCATCAGTTGAGTATTGAGCTGGAATAATTGCTGCAAATCGATCTGGTTTTGCTCAAGTCGGGCCATTTCCTCACCACATCCGCCTGATGCGAAACAGATTGTCACTGTTAGTATCGCTAAAGCTGCCCCTGAAACGTACTTTTTTACATTAAATCTTCTTCTCTTTTGCATTTTTCATCCCTCTTTTTTCCTAAACATTCGATCTGATGGATTCGACAAGTCCCTCAGGGACAAGCTCACCACAAGTTCCGGCAATGGTTATTGGTTAAATGGTGAATGGTTAAATAGTTATTTAAATCACAAATCACCAATTACCGGTCCCTAAGGGACCAGTTACCAATAACCAATTATTATACCCCAATTGCCGTCGTTTCACAAGAACTTTTACCACCCCTGGCCGCTGACGGGCGAGCCCGCCTGCCCAGAGTGTACGGCGGGCAGGCTTCACTGAATACAAAACCTCACAAACTACTCGTTTTTCGTCCCTAAGGGACTTCGCAGAATGAATAAGTTCATCTCTATTTTTAACCGTGCCCGTGAGAAATACGGCCTAACTCCAACGGTAAGCAACAGAAGCTTGTACGGAGATTGTTACTCTGTCTTGCTGTCTTGAGTTGGTTCGAGAGATTTGTAGAACTCTGCTTCCCGGTCGGAAAGCCTTTTCTGCTCAATCATGGTTCGAACACGCTGCAAATCGACATCTCTTGGCTGGCCTCCGGAGGATACCGAAACGGCTGGCTGGCTAAGGCCGGCTGGAATGACCTGCAGGAACCTGTTTATAGAAACAGCCGATACGAATGTCGCTATTATAAGCACAGCAGCTACAAACTTGTGGTGAGCTTGTCGAATCCAATAGCGGGAAAAAAGTCCCGTGGGATTTATGTATTGAGTCTTGCGTATTTCGTATTGCGCCACAACATTCTGTCTTCCATCTTCTGTCCCTTCGACTTCGCTCAGGACAGGCTTCTGTCTTCTGTATCGGCACCTGTCACAATATATGCAATCAGTATGGTCCCTGGCGGTAAGGCCGAATTCACACTTTGCGAATCTTTTTGCCGGCAAAAAACGTCTTAACAAAACAATGTTATTGAGCAGCGATAGAAAAGCTCCAGCCGGGCACAAATAACGGCACCAGAACCGAGTATAAAAAAGTGAGCCTATCAAAGCCATCATTGCAATAACCAGCATTGAGCTACTCATAGACGACCAAAATTTCAAATTGAAAAATGAAATGAGGGGGTCCGATACGAGTGTCGTTCGGTTTCTGGAGACAAAAAATATAATTATTAAAACGAACAGAACCACATATTTAAGGAATCTTGCCTTTTGCATCGTTTCGATAGTCAATTGGCATTTAAATCTCTTGGGAACAATATAGCTGAGTAGCTCCTGTGCGGCTCCAAAAGGACAGATGTAGCCACAATAAATATTGCCGAAGATTATTACTAAAAGTGGTATCGCGACTAATAACAAAAACGCGCCTGAAAATCCTACGGCAGGGACATGCAAAGACAATATGGAGGATATTTGTTCGCTGGAATACTGGGCATTCAAAATGATGCCGCCGAAGACGAGAGTAAGCACAAGCACAACCAGCCTGCTCCAAAATCCGCCGCGATAAGTGACAATCAAAGCAAGTGCAATAGCTGCAATCAGATATATTCCGTATGCATCCGGCAGATAGTTGGCCCAGTGAGTTTGCTCTTTAGACTCCGGCTGGAGAGAGTAGTTGAGAATTTGCGCAGCAAATCTCTGGCCTGATGTTTCCAGTGCCGAAAGGATCGCTTTTGAGCTTACAGTTGCACCGGTGACCGCATCTACATCGGAGAACGGTTGAGTCCCAAAAAGATGACGGCCAATTAGAAGCTCGCGCCAATTGCCGAGCATATCGAGATACGCTGGAGTTTCGTTTGACCGTATTATGTGGAAGTCAATTAGCGTGCCGTTAGGGTCCACATAGACAGCAAGATTGATTTTTCCGCCAAAACCGCGAACTTGCGGCGCCAGGTCTTCAGAGCTAAAAATATAGCCGGCTAGCTCATCGTTGGTGTCAGAAGCTCTGAAATAATTAGTTTTTCGACTATTGTCACGCAGAATTGTTGATTCCTGCTCAAGACGCAAATCGCCGGCAAGCGCTTGAGCCGAATGCTGTGAAAGCGACGGAGTCAGTCTTGCGCTAACGGCAGCCAGCAGATTCGAGCACAGAATAACTGTAGCACCAATGCCAAATAGAATGTAGCCAAGCCTGTGGAGTTGAAATTCAACATTCGTGATCCGAGATGTAAATTCTCCCTTCTTATATACTCTTAGTGCAACGAGCGGGACATTAGCCAAAAGAAGCAGGATAAATATAAAAAGGGTTACGTTTGTACCAAGCACTGGTACAAGCGCAAGGCCAGTGAGTAATCCACCCGCTGCGGCGCCGATATGGTCGGCGGTTTCGAGCTTGCTGCCGATCTGGCCCGTCTCAAAAGCAGAACCGCTGAGTAGCTTAGCTACTAATGGAAAATAGAAGCCAGCGCACACACCACACAATATAAACACAATCGCAAAAATAAGATGCGTCCACTCTTGGTCTGGCCAAAAAGAAATTACAGTGAGGATTAGTGCATGCGCGATAACCACCGCAAATATAATTGAAACGAGATACGAAATACGCTTCACAAGATACGAGCTTAGGATCGCACCGGCGGTTAGGCCAACCATAAACAACGAAGAGATAATCCCGATGTACAGATACAACGAGCCGAAACGCGTTTGATACAGGTACATCAGGACGATTACCACCCCGATTCCCACCAGGCCGGCCGAGAAGATCAGAAATGAACTATCAAAACTTGATGCTTGATGCTCGATGCTCGATGCTCGCGAGTATCGAGTATCGAATATCGGGGATCGAAAAACATATATGACTCGCAAAACTAAAAAAACTAAAATGGGGATAATAAAAACAAGTGGGCCTGTTAAGGCCAAGTATTTAACCAACCTGGTAACCGATGCGCCGGATTGCTTTGCAGTCAGCAATAAGCTGTATAGATGTGTTAGAGGTCTGGAATCACGATTAATCAACAGGCTTTCAGGTAAATCCGCGCCCGCATAGTTCTCCAGAGCGGTAGCAGCCCGGTCCGGCAAATAGACCGAAAGCAGAGCCTGCGGAGGGAAAATATCAGCTCCGCCATCTATCGCTGCGAAGCGGTCTCGCAAAGTGCCTGACTGGCCGGTAAGGTTTTCAGAATCGGATGCGATAAACCATGTGTCATCACCAGGCGTCAGCACAAATTGCGTGAAAACTTTTTGGAGTGTCAATTTTGTCGAGGCTCCGAGGTTGATAAGCTCGGTGCCCATGATATTTTCTCCGCCCGCTACACGGATCGATAACACGCCATTAGGCCGCAGCGCCTCTTTGATCTGGCTGTAGAATTCAAGTGTATAGTAGCGGTTCAGGACCGAGCTGGCTGCGTTGGGCAGATTAATGATTACCACGTCATAATATTGTTTTTTCTCGGCCAACATCGAGCGGATATCAGAGGCTTCAGCGTTGAATCGCTTGTCATTAATTCTGAACTCCGCTGGGATAAATTTATTAATCTCCTGCACGTATTCATTATCACAATGTGCCCAGGTTACGATTTCAATCTGCGGTAAACGCAGGAATTGTCGGCAAAGACTTAATCCAGAGCCAATAACCAGAATTCTCGTCGCATCGGGTTTTTGGCACAGACTAATAGCTGCAATTCGCCCGGCTGATTCATAATCGGGCAGGACTTCGCAAGTGCTGCCTTCTCGAATAGCTACCCATTGGCCCTGATAGTCTCCGTAAAGGTACTCAGCCTGAGCTGTTTGGAAAGAACCTTTCAAATCACCTTCGGCAAGTAACTTGTTCCATTTTATTATTCGTATCTGCTGGGACAAATAATTGTCAGCCCCAGCGATAAGAGAAACTAAAACAAGTACCGGCACAAAAATCCAAGCCCATCTTCGCGTCTTGATGAGTTGAACCCATACTACTGACAAAGAAAGAACAAAAGCCAATATAAAGAAAATTCTTGCTGAGCTTACGCCCAATCCGAGAAGTACGGTTGCTCCGGTGCCGCCGAGAAAGCTGCCGGCAGCCTCGATTATGTAGACACGGCTGACTGCCAAGTCACCGTCATATCGCAGCCATCGGCAGGCTATCGGAAACAACATTCCTGTAATAATGCTAACAGGTGCGTTAATCACTATTGATAGCAGCAAAATAGCCCGTATAGATAATAGCGCGTAGGATTCGACACCTGCAAGCTCGCGAGCCTGGACAATCAATATCCACTCTAAGATAAAGGCCGGCAGAAACGCCAGGAGCAGAAATTCTATATTTTTGAGCAATTTTTCAGCGAAGGTTTTAGTTCTATAAACAAGCGCTGCTCCCAGGGCGACCCACAAAAACCATGAGCTGAAGAAAATTCCAACGCTTATGTCGTTGCCTTCAAAGGTGGTGATGAACTCCCGAAAGAGTAAAGACTGGGCAGCAATGGTAAATAGGCCGTAAGTAAATATCAAAAAAGCCCTTGCCCCGTTAGAAAACCGCATAGAAGGATTAGTAGTCTCCTCTCGCAAATTATTTCTAACGGGGTGCGCAAACTTCATTGTTCTTCACCAAAAACATCCGCCTGGAACACCAGGAAGCTCGCACCTTCTTTCCAGGCATCCGGAGGTAAGCCGGCTTTTAGTGACAGTTGGGTGAGCATTTGATTTAGGTCCCAGCCCTGTTCGGGTGCCACCTGAGGTAAAAACACAGCCGAGCAGCCATCTTTATTTAATACGACGCCATCTGTGCCGATTCGGATTTTGTTATATGAGTCGATTGGTTGCGGCGATGTCAGCGCAGATATCTCGATTTTGATGTCTTTGCACTCAGCTTCTGTCACCGGAGAGAAACGTCCATCGTTTAAGCTGGCGTTAATAGCATTTAGAATTACCGATTTATACAAAGGCCTCTGCGGAAAGATGTCGCCTATACAGCCTCTCAGCCGGCCACTTTTTGTGAGCGTCACAAAAGCTGCACGGGGACTGCTCATTGCATCGCTGACTGCAACGCCCAATTCGGATGCCTGTGGTACTCGCTTGTTTTGCAGAGCGTAACTTATTGTTCCGCGTGCTAAAGTCAGAAGTTGTTTTTTGTCTTCTTCAGACAATTTGGGATTAATTTCCGACTCGGCTGAGCTCGTCGAAGTCTGCGTTTCTATTTCCGGCAGGTTTCCCCATGCTCCTGAAAAGACAACGGATAAGTAACTGACGGAATTGTTAAAGTCATTCATTAGCTGACCGGACGTAGTATATTGTATCATCTCAGACTTGACGCCTTCATCCAGCATCGAAAGTAGTATTGCTATGGGTACATAACCGCATATCGTTTCTCCTGTTCGCTGAATATATTCCAAAAAGCCCTTATAGTCCCGTTTTGCTATATACTCATACGCTCCCATGTCGAGCTTTTTGATTTGCTCAGGGACGTTTTCGGTGAAAGGCACATATCTATAGTTTGGACCATAATGAGTAAAATCCGAGCTTGCAACAACAAGTGTGTCGGCGTCAACCAGACCTCTCAGAATCCGGCCCGCTTTTTGAATTGTACCTAATGAGCATTGGCCTGCCACAATCAGAACTATTGTGAAATCCTTCTGGCAGTGCTGCAATAACGGCAACTCTATCTGGACACTATGTTCATATTTGTGTGCGTATGGTACGTTTTGAAACACCGGATATTCGAGAAGATTATTTATAAATTCTACATCCAGTGGTATCTGTCCCAGCGGCGTTTCATAATGTGTTACTCTCGGCACACTCAGTATCTCTTCCATAGGAAGGTGATGACTTGGGCCAATGACGATGATTCGTTTATATTTCCTGTTGATGGTTTTTAGCGCACTGGCTGCGGTTTGGCCTGAGTAAGCGTACCCGGCATGAGGAAGGATAACAGCAATAGCGTTATTTATTGGCTTAACATCGGCTTTCTGGAAGAAGCTCTCGATTTGCCTGCTAAGGACGTTCGCATCAGCAGGGTACCATCCTCTGTCAGCAAGTAAAGAGCGAAAAACAACCTTGGAGGATTGGGCGAAGGTTTCTTTTGGAGTGCCTTTGCTCCAGAGAAATACCGCAACAATACCTACTATCACAATCACCAAGAAGACGGAAGACAGAAACCAAAAGTCAGAATACAGAATTTTATTCTCTGTCCTCTGTCCTCTGTCGTCTGTTCTCTGTCGTTTGCCTTGTTTATTCATATCAGCCACTCCAATTATTTTGTTTACAGATGTCCCGCATTGACTTTAATAAGCCAGGATATTTTTCAAGCCAGACTGCTCGTACAAATTTACGAGGCACAGCCTTTTTAGTCAGCCACGAGGCACCGATAAAGATCGCGGCGCCCGCTTTTGCCAATTTCTGAATAAATTTTCTGCGCGTCATCTCCAAACCCCGTATATTTCTTTACCACACTCTGAACAACAGCCATTTTTCAGTCGATTTTGCAGGATAGTATAGCCGCTGCGTTCGATAAGCAATTCTTTGCAGTCAGGACAATATGTATTCTGGCCTTCTTTACTGGTGACATTTCCTATGTAAACGTAGTTTAGTCCTTCGCTTTTCGCAATTTCGCGAGCTGTCTCCAGAATCTTTGGTGAAGTCGGCGGCAGGTGCCGCATTTGGTACTTAGGGGTAAATGCCGAAAAATGCAGGGGCGTATCATCACCCATATTTGCTTTAACCCAGCGGGAAAGCTCGCGTATTTGCTCGGCCTTATCATTAAGTGTCGGAATAATCAGGTTCGTAACTTCAACATGTACGCCGCTTGCCTTTGCTACGACCAAAGCATTCTGCACCGGCTTCAACGTTCCCGAACAAATACGCCGATATAGGTCATCAGAAATGAATTTCAAATCAATGTTCGCAGCGTCGATATATTTTAGCAATTGCTTCCAGGGCTGCTCATTTATATATCCTGCTGTTACAAGGACGTTGCGTATGCCGGCATTTTTTGCCAGCTTTGCTGTGTCGTATGTATATTCATAATAGATAATTGGATCGCTATACGTATACGCCAGGCAGGGACATTTATGCTCTTTTGCCAGCTCAACAAGTTTCTCAGGCGAACAAACATACGCCCGGCTTTCTTCCGGATTGGCTTGTGATATTTCCCAGTTCTGGCAATTTTTGCAATGAAGATTGCACCCGACGGTGGCCACTGAAAAAATTCTGGTGCCGGGCAGGAAATGAAAAAGAGGTTTTTTTTCGACCGGGTCGTAAGGATAAAGCGAACAAGGATACCCATAGACGACCGTGCGCAAGACGCCGTCGATATTGATTCTAACCCGGCACTCGCCGCTTTGGCCGGGTTGAATAATACACATCTTCGGACATAGCTCGCACTGAACTTTCATCTGTTTTTAACCACTCTTGGAAAGGAGCATAACTATTCGGTACAATTATAACAAATATCCGGCCCAGGCGAAGCTGTAACTCCCAATTTATCGGGACTTAAAAAATCCACCTTCCGTTTGACCTTTCCCGATTCATCGGGATCGACTGGCAGGCTCGACACGCACCCGAACTTGTCTGACGACGGTCAAGAATCGTGATTTTAATTAAGATAACATTGACCTTTGCCAACTTATTTGTTAACCTATGATAAATACACAAAAGAAATTTGCGATTTACGATTGCCGACTGCCAATTGGAAATCGGAAATGCTGAGCCAAGATTAAGATGTAATTATAGGAGGTAAAAACAAATGAAAACGCAAAAACTACTCTGCCTATTCTACGCGTTAATGCTAATAGTTCTGGGATGCGAGACGAAACCATCCACCTCAATCCACCAAACAATGGCTGCCGGTGGGGAACCGTCATCTACATCGATTCAGGAAGCCGCAGCATCCGGCGACGTCAGCCAGATCCAAATCCATATTTTAAGGGGCACTGATGTGAACACCCAGGATAAGGATGGACAAACCGCCCTGCACCTTGCGGCCAGGTACGGCCATCAGGCGGTAGCCGAGCTGCTAATTGCAAACGGCGCTGATGTGAATCTGGAAAACAAAAACGGTGAGGCTCCTCTGTACCTGGCTGTGCGATGGGGCCATCAGGGATTGGTTGAAATGCTCCTGTCAAAAGGTGCTCAAATCTCTAATATCCATCTGGCGGCTTACACAGGAGACATGGCCAAGATAATACTGTTTATCAATGAAGGCGCTAACATCAATGCACAGGACGAGCACGGCGAGACGCCTTTGCACTTTGCAGCCCTTGCCGGCCAAAAGAATATGGTCACACTTCTTATTGCTAATGGTGCCAACGTAAACGCAAAAAGCCGGTCCGGATGGATGCCTCTGCACTCTGCATCCGGCATAGGCCAGAGAGAAATCGTTGATATTCTTATCTCAGAAGGTGCCGACGTCAAAGCCAAAAGCAAATTGGGCATTACGCCTTTACACCTCGCAGCCTATCATGGCCTAACCGATGTTGGCAATCTTCTTATAGCCAGAGGTGCCGATGTTAACGTAACGGATAAGTATGGTTTTACGCCTCTGCACCTCGCGGCATACGAAGGCCACGGCGAAATAGTCAAACTGCTTATTGCCAGCGGCGCCGATGCGAACGCCAAAAACGGTAACGGTAAAACAGCCCTGTCACTGGCGCAACAGCAAGGACATAGAAGAATCGTCGAGGTCTTACGCATCCACGTCACTCAAGACTAATTATGGGCCTAAGGTGAACAGCAAAAGAAAAACTGCGGCCAGGAAAACAGATCTGTCTGACAAAGAGCTGTCTGATACTGCAAAAAAGAAAGCGGGCGTCTTAGGCACGCGGATAATTTCCCCCACAGAGGTAGAAACTGCCCCCTGGGTGCGATTGAAGTGCCGGTTTGGATGCAGCGGTTTCGGCCAATGTTTAGTTTGCCCTCCCTTTACACCGACCCCGGACGAAATGCGCGAGGTTCTTGATTCCTACCACAGAGCGATATTGATACACTTTGACCGTAAGGCAAACATCAAAGCAATGATTGCTGAATTAGAGCGGGACATCTTTCTGCGTGGTGCCTGGAAGGCTTTTGGCCTTGGTGCCAGCTCCTGCCCTTTCTGCCGAGAGTGCGATGTGGAAGAGCAGCAATGTCGGCATCCCGAACGTGCCCGCCCATCGATGGAAGCCTGCGGAATCGATGTTTTCACCACCGTGAAAAAGTTAGGCCTGCCCATAGAAGTCGTGCGAACAACCCGTCAATGCCCCAATTTTTACGGACTCATACTCGTTGACTGAACTCAAAAATCTTTATTTATCCGGAATTTCACATATTAAGTCGTGCGAAAAAACAAGAAGACGATAGCATAGAGCTTATAGAGGTCATTTAACACAGTTTCCATTATAGTAGAAAGGAGATGCGTATGCGTGCATTAAAGATATGCTTATGGATAGCTGGTATTTTATGCTTGCTGTCGGTATTTGGAATGTTCCTACCTATTTCAGCATGGCAATCCATTGCCAAAATCTTTGGGGTTGAATCGCTTCCGGATTCGCCGGTATTTGTGTATGTGGTTCGTCTGATGTTAGCTTCTTATGTTGGGGTGGGCGTATTTTTCGTAATTCTGGCCCTTGACCCTATGAAATACGGCGTGCTGGTACCATTCTCCGGCGTAGCTTCAGTTCTCTTAGGCATAGTCTGTGCGATAGTAGGACTGGTAGCGGCAATGCCCTCTTTATGGTTCCTGGGTGATTCTTTGAGCTGTGTGGTATTGGGCGTTCTCATACTTGTGTTCTGGCAACGAGCGAAGCAAAAGTCTGCGGCATTGATCGATAGGATTTAAAGTTCCTTTCCCGCCGAGCAGCCGGCTTGGAGCGAGATCAGATTTGACGCACCTCCACATTGCAAGGGTTACGGGGCACGGGCAACGAGCGACGGATTTTCCCCTTGTCTTTCCCGACAATCCCGACCATAATATCTTCAGTAAGCGGGATTAATCTAAATGTTTAGCCCTGCCACTCGTGGCAGGGTTTTTAGGACTCAATAGAAGAATTGTGCCGGTTCAAACGTTACGAAATGGGAGCGACCCATGCTTCGCCTTAGGCTACGCAGGGCAGGCGAAAATTAAACCGGTTACAATCAGTCGACGCATACGCGGCGCCGATGAGCTTTTCGTTATGCGGAAACCAGATAAACAATAGAATAGCTTGGGACAGTGAACAGAAAACGGTAATGTACCTAATAATGTCAAGCAGCAGTGAGTAAAAGTAGGAGAAAAAGGCAAATCCATAGCAAGGAGTGAATGCACGGAATGCGACTATATCTAATCAATCCCTCAAACCCGCTTGTCAGCATCGTCAACGTCAAGGAGAGCCGCTGGAACCGCTACCGCGTGTGGAAACCGCTGGGCCTTACGGTTCTGGCGGGCCTGACCCCGCCTGAGTGGGAAATCTCAATAGTGGACGAGAACCTCGGCGTGCCGGACTATCAGGCCATGCCTCGGCCGGACTTAGTGGGTATTACTGCTTTCACTTCGCAGGCGAACCGCGCATACGAATTGGCCGGTTACTTCCGGTCTCTGGGCGTACCCGTCGTCATGGGCGGTATTCACGCGACCATGCGCATGGACGAGGGTCTCGAACACGCTGATTCAGTCGTCACGGGGGAAGCAGAGAGCGTCTGGCCGCAGGTCCTGGAGGACGCCCGGCATGGCAGCCTGAAGCGCCGGTATGACGGAGGGCTTGCCGAGATGAACGATGTGCCGCTCGCCCGCCATGATTTGCTGAATGGTGGATATGCCTTAGGAGCTATTCAGACCACACGCGGCTGTCCCTTAAACTGCAGCTTCTGCAGCGTGACAAGGTTCAACGGGGCCAAGTACCGGCAGCGACCCATTGCCGATGTCGTACGGGAATTCCAGTCGATTCGTGAGAAACTTGTACTGGTGGTGGACGACAACCTCATCGGCACGCGCCCCGAACACATCGCCCGCGCCAAAGACATGTTCCGCGCTATGGCAAAGGCGAAGCTGCGAAAGGAATGGATTGCGCAGGCCACCATTAATTTCGCCGATGACGAAGAGCTTCTGGCGTTGGCCGCGAAGGCCGGGTGCAGAGGCGTCTTCATCGGCTTTGAGTCCCCCTCGCCGGAAGGGCTTCTTGAGGTCGGCAAGAAATTCAACCTTCTGAAAGGCCGGGACTTTCGCGCCTCCGTACGGCGCATACAACGGCACAAAATTCTGGTAGTGGGCTCCTTCATCATCGGTTTGGACATAGACGAACCGGGCATCGGCAAACGTATCGCCGAGGCGGCCAGTCAGTACGGCGTGGACAATCTCAACGTGCTGTTTTTGACGCCCCTGCCCGGCACGCGCCTGTGGGACCAGATGACATCGCAAGGCCGCATCGGCCTCGATACGTTCCCGGAAGACTGGAAATATTACACGCTGACCTTCCCGGTAGCTCGGTATAAGCATTTGTCTCTTGACGGCATCATCGAAGAAATGACCTCCTGCGACCGGGACTTCTATTCGATATCGCGCATTGCCCGCAGGGTCTGTGGCAACTTGTGGCAATACCGCAAACCGCTGATTACCCTGGTGGGCAATCTCACATACAGGAGCAATCTCCGGCTGAACTGCAAGGCATACGCGGACCTCAAGCGTTACTGGGGCAATAGGCATAATTGTGTAAAGGAGTCTTGAAGAGGATAAGATTTGACGCACCTCAACGTTATATAGTTTACGAGTCACATTTGACGAGCGACCGATTTTCCCGACTTCTAACTTATGCTCCTATGCTCTTATGCACTTTTTTCTTGTTTTTTCCGACAATCCAGGACAAAATATCTCCAACAGGCAAGATTCACACCTCTGATTAATCTAAATGTTTAGCCGTCGCGGCTCGATTGATTTCGCCGAAGTCCGATTCGGCGACGGTCATAATTTGTTTGCGGAATCAAAACGAGATAAAGAATTGTAGGGTGGTGCTTTAGCCCACCAATAATGAATATCGAATCATCTTTGCTTCGCACAAGGCTACGAAGGATAACCTCAGCTTCTGCCTGTGCAGTGTGAGCCGCAACTTTATATTGGAGATGAAACAATTAACTATAGATTTCGATAGGATTAGGGACATTGCCCTTCGTGGTATCAGAAGAACTTCTGTTTTTATGGGGTTAGGAGTAAACGCTGCAAGAGATGATCGTTTGAAGGAGTATCAACTAACTGACTTGATGATGCTTCGCGTTATGCCAGATAATGTTGATGATCAAACGCTCGCTGGCTTCAAAACTGCATTTCATCAATGGATAATATCAAATGGTCTACGTGAGCTTGTGGAGACTTTTGCGACATTCCTAGATCAAGTTCATAAGGTATGTCTTTTTATCGCGAGGAGCAAAGGAAAAGTAAGTGATAGTGAGAGGAAAGCCTATGGCCGGGAATTCGAGAAAAAGGGATTAGAAAACAAGCTGAATAGTTTGAGGAGAGGATTTTCCGTTTTCACTAGCAGAGAGAAATACTTCAACAGCATCAATAAAGCTAGAAACTGCATAACTCATAGACAAGGAAAAGTTGGACCTAAGGATCTTAAAGATCAAGATGCATTTCGTTTAGTTTGGCTTGGTTTAGAAGTCTATGCAGAGACACCAAGTGGGGAGAAACACTCTTTAATGCCACCATTTCCCAGAGAGGGTATAATACTAGAGGGTGGTGGTAAGGTAAAGGTAAGTGTTATCGAAAGAGTGACCGAGTATAAGCTTGGCGATACAATTGCTTTCTCTCCTAATGACCTCGGGGAAATATGTCTCCTTTTTTTGATGGCAACGGACGATATTTCCAAATCGGCGTTGGAATATGTAAAAAACATGGGAATTGAAATCCAAGATTGTGCAAAGCTGTAGGACGCACGAGAATTGTTGAACCGAACAAGCGGTTGCACTCGACCGCTGCATATGCGGCGCCGGTGAATTCGTGATCGGTCCAAAGAGTATAATATGAATGAATTTATTACATTGATACTAATCCCGTCGGTCATGGCATTGTTGGCTGCAATAGTCACGTGGACAGCAGTTCAACAACACAAACTTACCAAAGAGAAATTCAAACTCGATATGTTTGAAAAACGATTTGCCGTATACAAAGGAGTACAAGAATTTCTAACGATTATAAGTGTTCAAGGAGGTAAGTTTGATCTTAACCAACTTTTCGAGTTCAGGCGAAAAACTCAAGACTCAACATTTCTCTTTGGTAACGATATTCCACAATATATTGACTATATTGACAAAAAAGCATCAGAAATAATGGCGACAAAAGAAGAGTATGAACCTCTTCCTGTCGGGAAACAGAAGCATGAAATGGTCGAAGAAGCAAGCCGTCTGTTTGGAGAATTAAGAGATGAGCTTCCAAGATTGAAGGAAGTTTTTGCGCCTTACTTAAGTTTTGATAAATGGAAATAAATTTATAACAATTCGTTTAATTCAAACAGTTTGGAAAACTGCGGCTGAGCTTTTCGTTATGCGGAAAGCATATAAACAATAGTTAGATGGTATTCACTTAAGACATTATGAATTCAACTGATAACAAGCCTGACACGAACGAGCCTGGGACACCCAGTTGGGCTATGGCACCGTTCAAATGGTTCTTGGAAGAGACGAAGCAACTGGATCAACTCCTTTCCCTCTCCATTCGAGGTATTTCCGTACTGCAGGCCATGCCCAAAGTGGTTGATGCGGTTGCTTATGCAGAGGGGAAACAGGATGAGCCCAAACATGCGGACGACAAGAAAATGGCCCAAGAGATAGCCAGCCTTGCGCGTAATGAAGTCGAGGAAAATTTCCCCCTCTTGCATGCTCACAATCTGGTAGCGGTATGGTCATTATTGGAAGCACTCATACGCACCTTTGTGGCTGAGTGGCTTGCTAATTACCCTGAAGCAATGGCCACGCCTTCGGTTAGCAAGCTCAGGGTCAGGTTGGGAGATTACCATAGTGTTCCAGATGAAGAAAAACCGCTACATGTTGCCGAGATCATAGAGAGAGAACTCGGTGCTGGACTGAGAAATGGAGTTGATAGGTTTGAATCTATGTTGGAGCCGTTTGGACTTAGCGGAGAAGTTTCTAAAGAAACAAAGAAAGCCATCTTTGAATTGGGGCAAATCCGGAATGCACTCGTTCATCGCGCGGGCCATGCTGACAGAACTCTTGTTGATTCTTGTCCATGGCTTCATTTCAAACTTGGTGAGAAGATCAAAGTATCAAGAGACATCTACTCGCGATGCTTCCACGCAGCATGCGATTACACCGTTCAGTTGATAGCAAGGGTAGGGGAGAAGTTTGGTGTTGACATGTCCAAATTCAGGCATAGTAGTGGAAAAGGCTAACATGCAGATGGACGGTGACGCCAGCCGATGGACTTGATTTTATGCGGAAAACATATAAACAATAGTTTGAGATAAAAAACTATGAAAACAAAACCTTTCTCACAAGATGTAATTGATCGACTTTTGGTTGCTAAAGACCTGCTTGAAAAAATAAGTTCCTCCCCTATAGCAAATCCTGATAGGTATACTATCGCAATGCATGTTTTAACAGCTCACGATGCAGCGGAATTAGCAATTGCCGGAATTGCTCACCATTTAGGAAAACTTCCACAATCCTCAAAATCTTTTTTAATGGATTATTTTTCACCGATTAGTGAAATTCATCCCAATGAAGAAGTTCCAGGTAGAGGCTATTTCTCTCAGTTGAACCAAGTTCGTATCGGAATTAAGCACACTGGAATATTTCCAGATCCTAAACAATGGTTTAGAGTTGGTGAAACAACGCGCAGTTATGTTTCGATCTGGTGTGATAAGTATCTTAGCATTTCTTTAGATGACCTTGATGAGTCAGATATGATTTTTGATGATGATGTGAAGAATCAATATGATATTGCAAAAAAGGCATTTACCGACGGTGATCACAAAGGAGTTTTAGAAAACCTTGCAAAAGCTTTGAATTTACTATTTGAAAGTAATCACGCTCTACGTAATCTACACGTCGGTACACCTAATGCTGAAGAAGCCTTAAAATTATCTGCTTTTGGAGTTCATGCAAATGAATTTCTTGCTCTTCAGGAATTTCTACCACGTGCATATCTAAGTAATGACGGTCAAATAGTTATAAATTGGGACCGAGAAAAATATGGTCATCCTGCTAATTGGAGACAGGATGCTGCAGAATTTTGTTTGAAATCATTCGTGAGTGTCGCTTTGCGCATACAAGATGCAGAATGGATTCCTGGTGCTATTGAATTTGACATTGTCTACGAGCACAAAATTACAGCATTAGTTGATGGTGTCGAAATAGTTCAAGAGAGATCTAAAGGACTTTTTGAGCCGAAAGAGAAAGTGGTTGTTCAGACACTTAAAAAAGGAGAATCTATTCTAGGTAATGTAGAATTTAAGAATGATTATTTAATGTATGCAATGCTTGGCAAAGAATACAAGCCTGTTTTGTCCTTTATGAGTTATAAAAAGCCAATAATATTTGGAGAAATTGAAGCCGATAAAGTCCATATCACTTGTGTTCCAAAAAATAATGAACTCGTTCGTGAATATTTTCCCAAACTACCAGAACTTGAATATAAATAATTTAGATCATTTGATAATACGGGTATCCACCTATTAATTGCTGGGGACAGTGCACAGAAAATGATAATGTCCCTAATAAAATAAAGAGGAGATATTATTATGAAAACACGGAAACGTCGAAACGGTGAACCAACAGCAACCTTTGAAGAATTAACTTTTGCTGAACAGGCCAAATCGATTTCTGCAGCTACGAATGTTTTAGGGCTAATGATTGATAGCAATTTAAGAAGAGCTGAAAAGGAAGGCCGAGACGTAGATGAGATAAAAAAGAAACGTCTCGATCAAGTACGAAGGATGATAAACAAAAGAAAATGAGCAGTTAGGACGGATAATATATGATGGGCTAAATCCCATCCTACGAAGAAGATACCCATAAAAAACTCACATTTTCTATTGACTATCTGATAAACAGAAGTAATATATAATCGGCTGAGAGATAACAGCCAACAAAATAAAAACACTGAGATTTCATTCGCTTCGCCTCAAACCGCGAGTTTGTCTATTGGGAGCGTTTGGAAGGCTCGGTGCTCTTTGTTTCTACAGGGAGCACCGCAGCTATTTTTGTGCTGTTCACGCACAAAGCTGCGGTTCACTCGTACAACTTTGATGCAAAAAGAGCATCGCTTAGCTTTCACGTCCCAAAGGGCTCTCGCGGGCCTGAGGTGAGCGTGATTGCGGCGGTGCTCTTTTTCTTTTGCCCGCCGCAGGTACAAGATAAGAGGAAAAAGGATGCTTAGAGTAATGGCCTGGTATCTGCTCGAAAGAATAATAAGGATACCCGCAGAGTTTCTGATGCGATTGCACCTTATGGCCATAAAGAAAGTTCTACATTCGATAGGAAGAAATAGACAAAAGATGTATTAAAAAGACTCTCGGCGAGACTGCACGGCCTGACGGCTCTTATTCCCATTTTGCGTTGCAAAATGGGGGCCCAGAGCTGGTGGTTAATCCACTTGAGGCCGTGCAGCTCTTTTTTATATCTGGTTCCACTTTTACTAACAATCGCAGAAAAGTCACGTACGCAAAGCGCGTACGCGCTTTACGTACGGAGTATATTAACGCGAAAAGAATTATAATTGAACCTCGATCCTTAAGGCAGTCTATAAGTATATACGCATATACTTATAGACTTTTGTGGCCAAATCCCTAGGAGCCTGTCCGAGTAATTGATTTGGGCCGTACCTTTCTGCTCTCCTTTGGCTTTGAATTCTGATTTTTCACGTTAAGAACTTATTTTCGGCTGATGCTACACGTTTATTTCTCGAAATGGTC
>Ga0315541_1000741_pt1 | contig 33644 bp, 31 predicted proteins | sample SalMarSW160190MG_FD_203095 | JGI IMG/M metagenome (GOLD analysis project Ga0315541, IMG submission 203095) | Salt marsh sediment microbial communities from the Plum Island Ecosystem LTER, Massachusetts, United States - Salt Marsh Sediment SW1601-190 ...
AAAGCATTCCTAAAGAGCCCAAGCCACCTGAGGGACCCAAATTCTATACCACTGAACCTCGCCAAGACTATATCATTAACCTGCCGGTGGGCACCTACCAGGTAAGGATAAGAGCAGAAGACGGGACCATAATTCAGGACAGCCAGAAGAATCTGGTGGTCTTCACCTCCCGAAGAACAGGAGGAACCGGCTATGAAATAATACCGGGAAATAGATGGACCATGAGAGAGTCCTGCGATGATCCCGCAAAGATAATTTATGCCGCTGGAAAAAATACCCTTTACTTTAACCCCTTCATTCAAGACGAGTATAATGAGCTTTACTACAACAAACTGGAGGATCCTCAGAATCCGGGAAGGGTGGAGAGGTGGAGGTGGGTCCATATTACCCCCATCAAAGATGTAACTCTTCTCTTCCTGAAAGGAGAGAAGGTACTTCAGAGGGTGAAAAGACTTCCCTACTCCGTAAAACAGATACCCGGTCCCACCCTGGGATATGAGATCATTGAATATGACCAAGAGAAGCAACCTTATGAAAAACCAACCTTCGAAGGATATAAACTTGATCTATCCCCCACGCTGGAAAACACAGGTTATCAGATTAACTTGGAGAAAAAGACGGGGGGATTTTTTAAAGGGGGAAAAAGAGTGGTAAGGCTGGTGAGAAAAGAAAACTCCAGATTCTTGTACGCCCTTTCTATTTTTCCACTAATTATCGGAGTGGTGATCTTTCTGGTGAGGAGAAGGAGATTAGCTCCCTGACTGCCTTGGGTTAAAAAGGATGTCCTCCACCCTACAATACGGAAGGCCATGGGCCTTGGCTACCCCTTGGCAAGTAACCTTACCATTAACAATATTGAGGCCCCTGGCCAAAGCCTTATCTTCACGTAAGGCTTGTGGATAACCATAGTTGGCTAGTTCAAGGATGTAAGGCAAGGTGGCATTAGTTAAGGCATAAGTGGAGGTTCTGGGAACGCACCCTGGCATATTAGTAACACAATAATGGATTATCCCCTCCACCTCATAAGTTGGCTCATTGGGGGAGGTAGGACGGGAAGTTTCCACACACCCTCCTTGGTCGATAGCTACGTCGACTAGGACTGAGCCTGGTTTCATTGTCTTTAGCATCTTCCTATTGATTAGATGGGGTGTTTTGGCCCCTGGTAATAAGACTGCCCCCACTACCAGATCAGCATCTTTGATAGCTTCCCTGATGCTGTACTCATTGGATTTCATAGTTATCACATTGGCTTGCATTACATCGTCCAGGTAGCGCAGACAATCTAGATTCTTGTCCAAAATAACTACTCTAGCTCCCAGGCCAGCTGCCATTTTGGCAGCGTTAGCTCCCACCAATCCCCCGCCAAGAATCACTACCTTAGCCGGAGCAACTCCTGGAACTCCACCCAATAGGATTCCTTCTCCTCCCTCCGAGCTTTCTAGATATTTAGCCCCTTCCTGGATAGCTAATCGACCAGCTACCTCACTCATGGGAATCAATAGAGGGAGCTTTCCATCATCTGTCTCTACTGTTTCATAGGCCATAGCAATTACCTTTGCCTTCATTAGTGAGCTGGTAAGAGTTTTGTTTGAGGCAAGATGAAGGTAGGTAAAGAGTATCTGTTCTTCCTTTAATAACTCACATTCCTCCCTTAAAGGTTCTTTTACCTTAACTATCATCTCTGCCTGGCTAAATACTTGTTCACGAGAAGGTAGAATCTTCGCTCCTGCCTTTCTAATTTCCTCATTAGTAATACCGCTACCTATGCCAGCGTCTTCTTCAACCAGTACCTCGTGTTCATTTTTTCTGAGTGCTTCTACCCCGTTTGGGGTAATAGCAATCCTATATTCGTGTTCTTTTATTTCTTTAGGTACACCGATGATCATCTTTCACCTCCTTATCCTCAATAGATAGTTCTCTCGGAAATTCTTTCCCCCTCCCTGTTCAGCATTTCGCTAATCAGGGATAGTTTCATCACCCCCATAAATTAGCTGTTAACTTGCCTTTCCCTCCTTTGGTGTGTATAGTGTTTTAAACCCGTATCGGAGGCCACTAACAGCACCAAAGGAGGGTAAAATGTCCCTACCAAAGGTAAGGACACATAAAGAATATCAGGAATTTGTTAAGAAAGAACTTACCTTCAGAAAAATAGAGATCCCTTTCATTTTCCAAGATGTTTTTGCTAAGCTGTATCAGCTTGACCTATCCCCTGTTAGTCATATCCTAAAGGATCGCTACTCTCATAGAGGAACTCGAGGTAGAGATCCTCAAGATATGCTTCGCTCACTTTTAGCCATGACCCTTTTAGGTGTAACATCAATTGATGAGTGGGTGGCTTTTTCAAGGAGCTTCCCTTCTCTTGCCATCATCAGTGGATTTACCCCTGGTGATACCCCTGGTGTTGGAACTTCCTATGATTTCTTGGATAGACTATATCTTATGGAAAAGAGCGCATCTAAAGCCAAAGGTAAAACAAGGTTTAAGAGAAAACCAAAGAAAAACAAAAAAACAAAAGATGAGATGCCAACTGAAACTGGTCCTGAGCACAACCACAAAGGAGTTATCCAAAGACTGGTAGATAGAATGATAAAAGAAGATATAAGACAAAGAGCTAATGGGTCCTTTCATAAAAAACCTGACTATCTTTTGCAGAGGATCTTTAAAGAGTGTTTTACTCTGCCTTTAGCAAAGCTGGGAATAATCGATCTTGAGAATCTATCTGTAGCCGGTGATGGAACAAAGATTTCTACTTTTGCCTCTCAATTACGGGAAAAAGATATGTAGTTGCAAGGACTCTTGCAACCATCCTCGCCTCTTCTCTGACAGAGATGCCAAGTGGGGATGGGACTTTTATCTTTTACTGAAGAGAAAAATCTGGTAGAAACAGGTTAATTTTTCGAAATCCTGGTAAAAGAGTTTTCCAGATCTGCTGGTGAGGTACGCCTTGTTTTTAGCCTTTTTCCTTAAAAAATTCCTTTTTTAACGAGAAAGAACAATTTTTAAGCAAAATCTTGGTTATTTGGTCTTACTTTCGTAATTTTTCGTCTTCTTTTCCGAGAGTACTCTCAATAATCCCAGCCCCTGCTTTATTAAACTTCTCACCAGAAAAGTCGCCCCCCTCACCTGCTTCTTTTTCAACAATCACCTTGTGTCCCGCATCACATAAAGTTTTTACTCCTGCTGGAGTTACTGCAACTGTAAACTCTGCTTTTTTCTCTCTTTGGAATTTCCAATAGCCATTTTTTATCCTTATAGTTCCTTATTTAGACAGAATTTTTTCTCACGTTGCTGAAAAAATTGAGAAATTTACATCCACTTTTCCACAATTCCCAAAACTTCATCGAATACTTTTAAAACTCTCCGGTCAAAAAATGGACTGTACCTCTGTAGTTGGACAGATTAAGCTAGAGTAATCTGACATGCTTCTTGATAGATTAGATTTTTGTTTGTTCATTGATAACCTATTCTGCCAGAGGCCTGTTACTACACAATTTCCTTATTTACTAAGAAAGCATCTAAAACTTAAACTGTCTTGTGTAAAAATTAAGGAGTAAAGCCCCTGGGCTGATATTTCCAAAAAATCCTTAGTATTTCGTCTTCTTTTTCTCCAAGAAACCGTATTATTTCGTGTACCCCTGTCGAAGGACATCCAGGTAAGAATATTCCTTTATCTTTGTGTTCCTTTGCACAATCTCCTATTACAAAAACATATGAGTGGGGAGGCCTATTTTCAATATTTTCAGGCACTTCTGTTTTGTATCCTAATATAACCGTGATTTTCTCTACTTTTTCCAATAGTTTCTCGTCTGCTAATAGAGGATCCAATCCCGTTCTAGTGAACCCTTGACAGCCAATACAAGCTCCTCCGCAGTAAATTTCTATCTTGGGATGGAGTCCGACTAAGCTACAGGTTCCTCTCCTGAAGTGCCTCTTTACATCCTTAATTGCTTCACCTCGGACTGATATATTATCTAAATTCCCTTCCCCTAATCCTTCCAATATAGCTCCTCTGATCATTCCTACATCGTGCATTGGCTCAAAACCCATTGTAGCTGCAGCTACCGAATCAACAGCCACTGGGTCCGTCCCAGCTACTATCAGGTTCCTATCTTTTATTAAATCTGCCTCATAAGGCGATCCCGGCCCTTGGCCCTGCATTGCGTATATTCCATCTATTACACTCAGGTCTGGCTTAACTACTGTAAGTAGATCTACGAGTTTTTGTTCAAGATCCGCTCTGTGAGATCTAATTATATCGCTATAACTAAGTATTCCTTGGCTTAGTTTCATTGTTAAAGAAACAACTGTCTGTTTGTGAGTTTTCATTTTTGGTACATAAATTAAAACATCTGCATCAAAGAGTAGTTTCGGTAAATAAATCGGCTTTATCAAAGCTTTTGCTCTCGGGATAATTACCGGAATTTTGCTTTCCTTTTCCAATGGTACAATCTTATCTATACCTCCTCTGAGTGCTGCATCTAAAATTCCTGTTGTTTTTAGAGACTCTGTAGTATCTCTGCCAACAGCTGTTCTTTCCGCTAAGATCACTTCTTTTGCCCCGGTATCGTTCTTGACTAACCTAACTATGGCTTCTATGATTCTGGGATCTGTAGTCACGCCTGCATCAGCACTGATGGGCCACGTGGCGTTAGGTTTAATAACTACCGTATCTCCAGACTTTATAATGGACTCCATTCCACCTATTGATTCCAAAGCGTTCCTTAGCATGCTGTCTATTTTCTGTAGATCACGCTGATCATAGCGTGCTGGAGTTCCAGATATTTGTTTTTCATGAACAAGAGATACGATGGATTTTTGTGGTTTAGCGTGTAAGTGTTCGTTTTTCATCATCTGACAAACCCCTTAAATTATTAGGATCGGACTTGGATTTCCTTGACTAACGTTGTGAAAGAATTTCCTGTCATAGACCTCGTTCCACTCATTGTTTCATAACGAGCCCGTTAATGGAAAAACTCCTTTTTAGGGGACTATCTTGTATTCACTTTCTTTCAGGCTCGGAGCCGAATAGACACATACAATTTCTACTTTTTCTTCGAAGGGATTTCTAAACCAGTGCGGGATACCTTTTGGAACAAAAATTACATCGCCGGGACCCACTTCATATTCCATATTCCCTACCCCGGCAAACGCACGACCTTTAATCACATATTCAACTTCCTCTGCGTTCCCATGTACATGTTTCACGTGAGCACCTGAATGTGGGCCAAATACCGTTCGCATAAAAGCTAGTTCCTTGGAACCCATGGTATTTTTATCCACAAGATATCTAATATCCACATCTTCAAAGCCCTTCGCAACAGTAGGCTCGATCCTCCGCCAATGTACCACCTTTTCTCCTTTAGTTCCAATCCATACCGGTTTTGCCCCTGATTTCCCAAACTTTTTTTCAAGTATTTGATATTTGTCTTGCTGTTTCATCTTGTCCTCCTCTATTCTGCCCGTAATATTAACCAAAAAATCACCCTGCTAATCCTTTCTCCTACCTTTTGGGTCAAGTTTCTCTGAGTTTTAAAATAGCATCTTAGTCTAAATTGCTAAAAATCAACTTTATGTCAGCTATCCACAATAACACTCGCTCAGAGCTAAGAATTGGGTCCTTTCATTTTATTTCCAGCGTGTGGTTTTTATATGAACACAAAAGGCAATTGGTACTTATCGTTAAATCTTGAGTACAGTCCTACCAACGATCTTGTCAGCTGCTAAAGCTTTTAAGGCACTGTTTGCCTCGCTAAGAAGAAATTTATCTGTAATTACCGGACGGATTCTCTTTTCTCCAACCAAATTTACGGTTTCAAAGAATGTTTGTCGAGAACTAGCACGCGAACCCATGATATTTATTTCTTTAAGTACCAGATCCGCCGTATGGATTTTAAGGTCGATATTGGGGATATACCCCATCAGAATGAATTTCCCTCCTTTCTTCAACACGCTAAGTAGAAGTTTTATTGTTTCACTCGTCCCAACAAAATCAATAACGGTGTCCGCCTTTTGACCTTTGGTAAATGCTAAAGTTTCCTGAACTAAGTCATCGTTTCTAGGATTTATAAACTTATCTGCTCCGAATTGTTTGCTCATCTTCAATTTTTCCAATGATATGTCCACAGCAATAATCGTCGCACTGTACAATTATATGCCTTGGCTTGGGATTTGCTTTATTTTGGATAGCTTCTACTGGTGTAGCTACAGCGTCGCTTATGATTGCTGCTTCCTCGTAAGAGACCCCCAGGGGAATCTTAATTAAGTTTTGAGAAGGTACCTTCGACTTAACATATTGGGCATAATCACCCCAAAGTTGAAACCCTATCATTCCACGCAAGTTATCACAGAGTGACTCATGACCAGTCCGACAGAGATTACAGTTACCACACGAAATATAGAAATAAACAGCGACTCTATCTCCTTCCCGAACATTATTAACATAGGCTCCTCTTTTTATAACCTTGCCAGCTATTTCATGCCCTAATATATGGGGTAAATTAGGTAAAACAAAAGAAGGCATTTTTCCTTTTGCAATTTTTAAGTCAGTCGCGCAAACACCACATGCTTTGACTTCTACCAAGACCTCATGAGAACCAATCTGGGGCTCAGGCATATGCTTTAAAATTAGGGCTTCACCAAATTCTTGTAAAACCATTGCTTCCATTTCTTTTCCTCCTAACCAGGTTAAAGATAATCGTCAAATCTTCAGATTCTCAGCAAGTTTTCTTTTCAAGATGAATAAGCAATCTGTCCTTTCACTGTCCTGGATTTGACCTATTATATCTTCCGAGTCAATACCCGGAATATAATTCTCTAAATTACATCCGTTGCTGGATGTCGAACATCGGAGGATCAAGCTCCAATGCCATGATGAGTCGGCGCTAAATCTAGGTGAGACGGGAAACACATTTTAGTTCAAGAAAGAACTACCACTCGCAAGTGCTTTATATTTTTCTTTCCACACATGATATGGAATCCCTTCTCAATTTCAATTAGCGGGATGGTATGAGTAATAAGTCGCTCAAATAGTTTGGAGTCTCTGCGCATAATTTGTAGGGCTGCATCGTAGTCCTCCGCCAGCATAGCTCGAGAGCCTACCACGGTAATTTCTTTAAAATACAGTGGATACATATCGAGATGATCAATAACAGAAGCTATCCCAAATTGTAAAATTGAACCCCCAGGTTTTACTAACCTATAACAATCTTTGATAGCTTCTGGCGCACCGGTAGCTTCGATGATTAAATCAGCTCCCTCCCCCTTCAAATGACTCAGGGTCTCCTTAACAAATTCTTTCTCATGAGTGGAAATAGTCACATGAGCACCGAACCGCTTACCCATTTCTAATCTCCAAGGAGTTCGACTAATCCCTATTACCGGATATGCTCCAGACATTCGAGCAAAATAAGTATGTGTCAAGCCAGCAGGGCCAAGCCCCAAGACCAGAACACTACTTCCAGGAAAAATTCTCACTCTTCGGTGGGCATGAACAACCGTCATAAGTAGATTTATTGTGGTTGCTTGTACAAATGAAATCTGCTCGGGTAATTTGAACACTAAATGTGCAGGCACTGCCACGTAATCAGCGTAGGAGCCTGGTGCTTCTCTTCCCAGGAGGCCTCCGTGTGGACAAAGATTCTCTTTGCCACTCCGGCAATATTTGCACTTTCCGCACGAGATAGTAGGCATAACAAAAACAGCATCCCCCTCCTCAATTTCGCCTACCTCAGAATTTTTCTTAGCCACAATTCCTGCAGTTTCATGTCCGAGAATGAGGGGATAATCTAGTTCGTGAATTCCTAAATATATTCCCATGTCTGTACCACAAATGGCAGTAGCCTTAACTTTAACCAAAACTTCTTCTTGTTTAACTTCAGGCTGAGGAACTTGGTGAATCTCAATCTTCCTTGGACCGACCAACAAAGCGGCTTTCATTTTATTCTCCCTTCTGTTATGATGTTGTGATATATAGGTGCACACATTATCGAGCTAGTTTAAGAACTCCTCCCTTTGTATTTTTGAGCTACTTCGACCCACCAAAATTCCAAACAACCCACTTGACAAAGTAATTTTGTAACTATTTAAGCACGCCGTATTAGGTCAAATACACTGAAAAAAATCATGATTTTTTTTGGAACTAGCCCTGAACTCTTTTTTGCTTCTATGTTATACTTAGACCATGGAAAAAATCATGATTATTCAGGGACGAGAGATAAGCCATAAAGATATAGAACTGATTCGAGAAATGATCAAGATCCATCCTTCCTGGGGTCGCATCCAGCTTTCTAAAGAACTAGCGCTCCTATGGAACTGGCGGGCGGCCAACGGTCAACTTAAGGATATGGCCTGCCGCACCTTTCTTTAGAAGCTAGAAGAGCGTGGCTATCTCACCTTGCCTCCTCGCCTGTACTCTTACGTAAAGCTCGAAGGAAAGCTCCTTGTCCCTACGTTCCCCATAAGACTGCGGTGATTGCTGGGGGGCTTCGTAGCCTTGCTCCTGTACGTATCGAACTAGTTAAAGATAAAGAGCTTCTGGGGCTCTTCAAGTGCCTGCTTTCTTGCTACCATTATCTCGGGTTTAGCAGGATTGTAGGAGAAAACATGAAGTACCTCATTCTTGACCGAGATGCTAGGCCCCTGGCATGGCTTCTCTTTGGCTGGAGCGGCCTCCCAAGATTGCTCCCCGGGATAACTTTATTGGCTGGGATGTCCCCACCAGAAAAGTAAACCTTCACCTTATCACCAATAACATGCGGTTTTTGATCCTACCCTCCCGTTAAGGTTCCCTATCTAGCCAGCCATATCTTAGGAAGAGTGGCCCGGCGTATCAGCTCCGATTGGATAAAAAGATACAGCCATCCCATTTATATGCTGGAAACCTTTGTCGAGAAAGAGCGCTTTCGGGGCATCTGTTATCAAGCCGCCAACTGGATCTATGTGGGTCAGACCCAGGGACGTAGCCGTAACGATAGGCACTACACTTTGAAAGTGGCCATCAAAAATATTTACCTTTACCCCTTGTTAAAGGGATTTCGGGAGGCCTTAGGCCATGAAGGGTAAAGATATTCTAGCGATTTATGAGGCCAGTCCCCAGGAGGCTATTAAGCTCATCAACACGATGAATGCGATTATTAGCGAACTTGAAAGAGCGGATAAACCCCGTTAAAGAACCTAAAAGGGGTATCAAAGAAAAATAGTTATCCCGAGGGCAAGCCTTATCGCTCAAGGTGATTAGCTTGCCCTCCAAGGAGAAACTATTTGAAAGATCTCACTGCCTTTTCCCTGGAAGAAATATTAAGGAAGCTAAACTCTATCAATGTTCAGATTAATCTTGAGCATCAAGAGATCTTCCCTAAGGAAAGATTCCGTCTTTTATCCTGTTATCAATACAAGAAGCGATTTGCAGATGTCAGCGCCCGGGGATACTTTTCTTAAATCTTCGCTGGCTACCTCTCTCATAGATTTTTTCTTTGTGAGATCCCTGGTAGCTTCCTCTTATAGCAGGGAAGGAGGACACTGTTTTGATCCTGCTTCTTTTTTCGTCCTTTACCTTTCGAGGTATCTGAATGAGTTTAAATCTTTAGACAAGTTTATCTCCTGTCTCCATGATAAAGATAAAGGACGATGCTACAGGGCCTATGCCGGGATATCCTCGTGAAGAGTATCCCCTGTGAGTCTGACTTTACTAATTTCAAAAAGAGAATTGGACCGGAAAAGTTTGATGATATCTTCCACGTCCTCCCTAGAAATCGTCAAAAGAGTCAGCCTCCTTAGTGGAAAAATTCTCTCCTACGACGGAACCCTTTTTCCAACCTTTGCTAACTATAAAGGGGTGCAAAGATGATTTTCTAAAGAGCCTAGGCTATAGAGTAATCGATCTTTTAAACCATCCTTCAAAGATTAGTTTAGGACAAGGGAGACGCTCCTTTGCCATCTGTCCTAAGGATGATCTTCCCCCCTGCGTGAAAAAGAGACCCACCTTTGCAGCTCTCTCTTTTTGTTTTCTCCCCCAAGGGGAAGACCAAAAGAGGAGTGAGCTAGCATATATTCTCCTCTTAGAGAAAAGACTTTCCCAACAAGGACTTTATCTTAAGCTCTTCAACTCCCATATCTCAAAGATAGACCTAACTAAAGATGAACCCATAATCTATGTCAACTGTCCCAGAATACCGGCAGATCTTGAGGCAAAAACTGGCTACCGAAGATCAAATCATAATCCCAATAAGAAGGTTAAGGTGTTTGGTTATCAGGCAATGATAACTACCAACGTTGAGTTAGAAATTGGCCTTGAGCTTCCTGTGGGATGTATAACCAGCCCAGCAGATAAGTTAGACGGATCCTATCTTATTCCTGAAAGAGAAAAATTTATCAAAGAGCACAGGTTTCTACCCTATTTTGATATTGGTGATAGTGGCTTTAATGTAAAGAAGAATTTTCATCATATAAGGAGCACCCACTCCATTCCCATCATTGACTACAACAAGCGAGGTAAAAAGACTGATATAGAAACTCTCAAAAGACGGGGCTATGATGAGAAAGGAACTCCCTTTGCTCACCTCAAGGGATATTATGTAAGCCCAATGGATGTGATGAGAAGAAAAGAAGAGTATCCTTTGTTTGTCAAAAGCAGTGTTTAGCCTCACCCCTGGCTATACCTAATCCTATAGAGGCCTGTAAGTATCTCGGCACAGAATGTGGCTATTCTACTCATATGTCCATTAAGGCTCATCCCCGGCTTATCTGTGAGATTCCCAGGAGCTCAGATCGCTGGAAGAAGATCCGTAATCTTCGCTCAGCCTCTGAGCGGTCCAATGGAACTACCAAGTCATCTGACCTAGACATCTTAGAATCTCCCCGCATCTATGAATTAGCTATGGCTTACATTGAAGCAACCATGGCCTGTATCACTACTCTCCTAAAGCGGGTGATACGTTTTGTTATGAGGATTACCCTTAACCTTACGAGGTATCTGAAAACTTGGGATAAATCCTACAAGAAAAAATTAGCAGCTCCTGAGGGTGTCAATTATAAAGTAAAAGAGACCCACCATTATAAAACAAAACTGACCCACCCTGCTTTAAAATATATAGCAGGCTGACCCGATTTGCTACCGTTGCCTCTTCGGTATATCTCCTAAAAGCCTCATATTTGCCTCTAGAGACCATCTTACTCAAAGATATATTCAGTAAATTGTTATCCCAATGTGCCATTTTAACCGCTTTTCCCCGTTTAGGTCTTGAATGAAGACTCATACAAGGCCCGTAAAGGGGCGATCTCTGTCAAAGAATACATCTTACAACCTTTTCTTTTTCAGCCGCCTCTGGCTCTCCTTGAACCTGTAACTTTCCCCGTTCATCAAGAGTATCTCGCATCTGTGAGTTAGGCGATCCAGAAGGGCAGAAGTAAGCTTCTCATCACCAAAAACTTTTGTCCATTCACCAAACTCTAAGTTTGTGGTAACCACAATTGAGCCCTGTTCATATCGCTCAGCAAATACCCCAAATAGAAGCTGTGCCCCCCGATTGAGAAAGGGGTATATAGCCCAGTTCATCTATGATCAGTAGATCTACCGTCTTTAACTTCTTCTGTAACTTAAGCAGCCTTTTTTCTTCGCGGGCCTCAGTTAAAGAGGTTACGATACTTGCTGTGGTCTGAAAACTCACTCTCTTACCTTGTCTGCAGGCCTCCTCTCCTAAGGAAATGGCTAAATGAGTTTTTCCTGTACCATTATTACCAATCAGTACCACATTCTCCCTACGCACTATATATTCTGTACTTCTGTAGAGCTCAAGGAACTTGGTCTTATTCAGGCTGGGCAGGCAGGAGAAGCCAAACTCATCGAGATTTTTTTCCCGGGGAAAGCCTGCCTGTTTTATCCTCCTCTTTATGCCATTTGCTTCTCTGGCTAGAGCCTCCTGTTCTACCAAGGCAAGGAGGAACTCTTCATAACCAGAACTATTCCTGGCTGCCTCTTTAGCAACCTTAGGGTACTCCCTTAAGACTGTAGATAATCTTAAGGTTCTTAAGTATTCTTCAAGAAGATGATCCTTCTTCATCCAATACTCACCTCCTCAATTTCAAGTAAGCGGTTGAACCCTTTGATATCGGGACTTTTTACCTTGATAGCATCGAATTCAGGCCAGGCTCTTGTATCCAATCTTGCTCCGGATGGATTATCTTCTTTATGGTTTAAGAGGATTCTGACTGCATCTACACTAAAGGAGCCAAAGGTAATAGCCCGGGATAAGGCCTGCGCAATTTCCTGGGTAGTATAGTCCTCGTGCAGGAGAAGTAGACGGATATATTCTTTCTCTGGTCTGTCTTCCCTTTCTCTGAGGATCTTTCTATACTCCTCAAAAATCCGGGGCAGCCTCCAGTCTTTAAAGGGCCTCCCGTGCTCTAATACATGAGGCTTTCTCTTTAGAATAAGGATATAATGTAGAGGTTCAAGTATCTCTTGGTTGCGAGCATAGGACCGGGGATGTTCTGCTATTATCCCGTCATCTTTGACAATCTTGACCCTGTCCACATAACCTTTGATGGTAACACATTTATGGGCATATTTTATGGGGACAGAGTAGAGATTATGATCAAATCTAACTTCTGAGAATTTGTTCACTATGGCCTCCTGAGTCCTGCAACATGAATATCTTCTTTTGGGTAGAGGAAAGAGCCTTTCTTTTTCCTTATCGAGGCATTCTCTAACCGTTCCCTCTCCATCGGGATGAGAGCGGTCTAGATCCTTCTGGCACCAATTGAGAATAGGCCCATTTAACTCTTCTATGGACTCTACTTCGGGGACAGGCACAAAGACATTCCGTCTTATTACACCTACCAGGCCCTCTACATGACCTTTCTCATTGGGACATTGAGTGTTGAAAAGTGTCCTTCAAACATAAAGTGACTTCGAAAAGCAACAAAGTTCTTCTGCTCATCTCTCCTGTGGCCTCTATAGAGCTTCTTTACCAGGGTCTTTGGATTATCAAAGGTCATCCTGCGAGGCACTCCTTCAAAGTAGTAGAAGCCCTCCTGCATGCCATCGAGAAAAGCCTCCTGTCTTTCTGTAGGATAGGCCCTGGCAAACCTAGCTGTGGAATAACAGAGCGCATACATAATAGATGAACCTTTGTAAGCTTACCCGCTACATATACCCATGCCTCCCCGAAATCCACCTGTGCCTCTATGCCTGGCTCATAGGCTATAGGCACATATACATCCTTGAGGCTCGGTCTTATCTTCTCCAGGTACTTGTAGACCGTAATCTGTGCTCCTTTAAATCCACATTCCTCTTTTAATCTGTCAAAGATCCGTTTTCCTGTATGATGCTGTTTCTTTGGTTTTGTTTTGTCTTCTTCTAGCCACCCATGAATTATCGGCTTAAATGGTCCCAGTACCCTCGATACAGGCTCTTTCTTTCTTTTGTATATAGGTGGTGAAACATCACGTAACGCCTTACGTACTGTTGTGCGTGACCGGTGGTAGTTCCTGGTTATCCATCTTATTGACCTGTGTTCCACGAAATAGGCTCTTCTTATTCTCTCTTTCTCTTCCACTCCAATCATCTCCTTGCCCTCCTCTGTTAAAACAAGGTGCTTGCCCTATTATAACAGGTTTTGGGCGGTTGGAGTGGGTCAATTTCACTATATAATTTCTACCCTAACTGGGTCTATTTTACTATATAAAACCCACTGAGGTACTAGCCTTTATTCTTTCCCTGATCCAGAGAAAAAGATCCCCTCCTTTAGGATGATGCTACCCCATAATTCGGCAAACCTAGCTTTAGCTTTCATGAAGGGGTCTTTTTTGTTTTGTCAAAGAGCTCTTCGCACACGTAAAATTCCTCAGATATTCGTCCTTTTCTCTCCAACTTCTACCTTTTCTTTCCCAACTTACCTCTTATTTACAAATTTCTTATCCGCTTTTCAACAGAAAAAGTGGGTTCTTAAACTACCCCTACTGCTACATAATATGTCCTCTACAAGTACCGAAGATTATTTGCTTTTCAGGATTCATAGAGCCGTACATCGTAAGACATAGCTTCTAGCTACCTTCTTACTTGATGCGCAGTCTTGATTTTCTGAGAAGAGCTATGGCAAAACAAAGACAGTGCACAGGATAATTGTCGCTATCTGACCTAATGCTGTGAACTGCATTTGGAGGAATGCGGATTAAATCGCCTGGATATACCCGTTTTTTCTCCTTCTCGATCTCCATAATACCTCTTCCGTAGAGAACATAGTAAAACTCTTCACTATTATGAGTATGGGGTTTTAATGCGGTTCCTCCTTCAACCTGAAACTCATTAATAAACTCAAGATATCCTGCCTCTGTCTTAGCTTGAAGCTCATTTTTGTTAAAGAGATACCAACCTAGGCAAGTACCCTCGTGTTCAGTGATTGGACAAACATTAGTGATATTCCTCACATTCATGGTTCACTCCTTGTTAATTGGGATCACACCTCTCCATGCGAAATCACAAAAGAAAGTCTTGCCGACGCAATTAAAAATCTCAATCTGGAAAGATTCCAATACCTGACATCCAGGAGAACTGCACTCTCCTGGTTATGGTTAAAACCTTCATTGCCCAAGGCGCTCGATTTAACAACAGATTCAAGCTTCCTTTCTACCTATAAGCTTATCCATACTCTAATTTATTCGATTGTAAACCCTCCATCTACGGCTATAATTGCTCCTGTGACAAAATTTGAAGCATCGGATGCTAAAAATATAGTTGCTCCTTTCAAATCTTCAGGTTGCCCGGGTCTCCTAAGAGGAGTAAGGTCTATCATTTTTTTCAATATCTCTGGTCTCTTAAAGAATTCCAATGACATATCTGTCTCTATGAACCCAGGCGCCAGAGCATTGACACAAATATTGTATTTTGCCCATTCAGAAGCCAGGGTTTTAGTCAGCATCACTACCCCCCCCTTAGTAGCGTTATATGCTGTAGCCTGTCCCCCGGGAGAAGATATGAAACCCCACATTGAAGCGAGATTGATGATCTTACCACTTTTCTGTTTTATCATCTCCCTACCCACTGCTTGAGAACATAAAAATGTCCCTGTCAAATTCACCGCGACAACCTTATCCCATTTTTCCTTCTCACATTCTTGGGAAGGAGTAAAACCAAGTCCGACCCCAGCATTATTAACCAAAATATCAATTCTTCCGAACTCTTCTAACGTCTTCTGAACCATTTGGTCCACGTCGCCAGGTTTAACAACATCAGTTTTAATAGCAAATGACTTTCGTCCAAGCTTCTTCACTTCATCGCTCGTTTTTTGGGCATTTTCAAACATAATCTCCGCAATAACTACATCTGCCCCCGCTTCAGCAAGTGCTACAGCGATAGCCTTGCCTATCCCTCTACCTGCTCCTGTAACGATAGCCTTTTTGCCGCTTACATCAAAAAGATCATCCATCTTTCTCCCTCCTTGAGTATAGATCATCTCTCTAATTTTCTAAGTAAGACTCCTTGCGCTTCGCCATCCGCCCCAAAACTTTTTGTTTTTTCCTCTAGTTTCTTAGTGATTGATAATATGCACTCTTCACTACCCCCCGCTCAAGACATAATGTTTGATTCGTATTTTCTGGCGAAGTGCCTTCAAAGCTTTCCTTTGGAAACCACTACCAAATAGTCCAACCTCCATCAATGACCACCGCTTGTCCGGTCACAAACTCTGATGCGTCTGAAGCTAGGTAAACGACAGTTCCTGCTAGTTCTTTTGGTTCCGCGTGCCTTCTCATTGGTGTCATCTCCATAATTTCCGGACGAATCTCCTTATTTCCCAGGAATTCTCTGGACAGATCGGTGAGAAAATAACCTGGTGCAAGAGCATTAACTCTTATATTGTATCGTGCCCATTCAGCAGCTAGTGCTTTAGTGAGCATCATAACTGCAGCTTTGGCCACACAATAAATCCCCATGTATCCTCTTTTATTGTAAACAATTCCTGATATCGACCCCATATTAATGATATTGCCACTTTTCTGTTTTATCATCTCCCTACCCACTACTTGAGAACATAAAAGCACCGCCCTTACGTCTACGTCCATGATAGCATCATAGTCTTCCAGTCTCATACTCTCCAAAGGAGCCGTTATACAAATTCCGGCATTATTCACTAATATGTCAATCCTTCCGAACTCTTCTAATATCTTCTGAACCATCGTTTTCACATCAGTAGGTTTGGTAACATCCGTCTTTAAAGCAAAGGAATGCCGCCCTAGTCTTTTGATTTTTTCTGCTACTCTTTTAGCATTGTCAAAATCTATGTCAGGTATAGCTACATCAGCTCCTGCTTCTGCTAAAGCCACTGCAATAGCTCTACCAAGTCCTTTGCCTGCTCCCGTCACGATAGCTTTCCTACCGCTTAAATCATATAAGTCAAACTTGCCCATCTTAACCACTCCCTTCGAATCAGTCCACTTGACCTCTTCTCTTTGTTGATGAACGTCATTAATCTCCTCACTTGTTGGTCACTTACCATCCAGGCCTCCTTTTTTATTAGAGTCACCTGAATAGTATAGCCCCTTTTTCCAAAACGGGAATTTTAATTGTCGTTGACCGGGAAATATAATTGTCGTTCATCACCCCCCCCCTCTTTTAAAATAATTTTCCAAGGTAGGTCTTCATCATGAGAGTTTTTCCCTTTAACACTGGTATGATTATCTCCGTTAAGATCCTTAATCTATGAAAAGCTCCGGTGAGTAATTTCCCGGTGCAGAAACGCCCAGAGGACCAAAGTCTTATTTTTCGAAAGGAGACTATAGCTTCAGGATGACCTTCCGTCGGAAAAGACATGTTTAAGCTGCGAAAATAATCTCCTCTCATCTCTCACCGGTGCCGGCTTTGGACGAGGAGTAAACCTGTCGAAACACAAGACACTTTTAGAATTTCACGGCCCCTGCAGTTAAACCTCTTATGATAAAACGCTGAAAGATTGTAAATAATATCAGTATAGGTATTACCGCCAAAAATGATAAAGCCATAATAGTCTCCCAGCTAACGTAATAGTGCCCCATTAGTCTGACCAGTTGTGTTGTTATCGGCATAGCATTGGAGTCCGTTGTAAATATGAAAGCGTAAAGATATTCTATCCAAGATTGCAAGAAGGCAAATATACCAACAGCAGTTATCCCCGGCAAACTTAATGGGAGGACAATCCTCATAAGGGAGTTCAGGGTGGAGCACCCATCGATCTTAGCAGCATCTTCTATGTCTTTTGGGATACTGTCGAATACACTCTTCAACATTAAAGTACAAAAGGGAACCGTAATAGTAGTGTGAAGTAACACCACACCCCTCCATTTGTTGTAAAAGCCCAGTCCTCTTATTATGGGAAAATAGCTGATAGCCAGTATTTCCATGGGAAACATCTGAGTGACCAAAGCCAATAAAATGAATCCAGTTCGCCCTGTAAACTTATACCTAGAAAGACCATATGCTCCTAGAGAAGCAAAGACCAAGGTTACCAATGCCGTTGACGAAGCAATAGCCCAGCTATTCCTGTAGGTACTCATGATTTCCTCGTTTAATACTATATTGACAAAATTTTCGAAAGTAAATCTTGGAGGAATAAACGTGTAAAAAAGAAGCTTGTGGGGTGTTAACGAAATTACGATCATATACCATATTGGAATATATACTGGAACCAAACACAAAGTCAAAATAAGATATATTACATAATTACTCTTTCTCGTCATCGGCTCATTCGGTAGTGTAATATTTTACGTATAGTATAACAAAAAATAACATGAACAGAACCATAAAGCCGCCCATCGCTGCAGCCTCACCAAACTTGAAGCCTTTGAAAGCTGTCTTATAAATAGCAGTAGGAAATATTTCACTTGCCTTCATCGGTCCCCCTTTGGTCATTATCCAAACTAGGTCGAAAAATCTGAAGGTCCAAATGGTGTCCAAAAGTGCAACGGTCAAAATGACTGGTTTTAAATGAGGCAAGGTTATATACCAGAAGCTATTCCATTTTGTCGCCCCATCTATTACTGCTGCTTCATATAGGGTCTCGGGAATAGATTGAAGTGCAGCCAACATCATTATCGTAAAAAAGGGGTAAAAACTCCAGACATTGGTAATAGTAACCATCGATAGCGCCAAGTTAGGGTCTCCTAACCAACTTCTAGCCATCACCCCTAGGCCTACCTGGTGCAGAGACGTGTTTATGACTCCGTGGACAGGATGATACATTAATATCCATATACAAGCCGCCACTGTTGGAGGAAAAAGCCAGGGTAAAAATTGTAATCCTCTCCACAGATTCCTATATTTCAGATTTTCGGTATTTAATAGTAAAGCAAATCCCAATCCGATCAGAAAATGAAACAGAACGCTAAATCCTGTGAAAAAAAATGTGTTTCTTATGACTTTCAGGAAATACTCCTGGTGAAGAACTTCCTGATAATAATGTAACCCAACAAACCCGCCTGCTTCGGTAACGAAGCTAGTGTATAGTGCCTTTAGGAAAGGGTAGATACATGTTACCAGCAAGTATATGAAGGCAGGCATGACATAAAAGACTCCTGCCGGGATCAAGACTCGCCTTGGATGTGCTTCGTTTAACGACATAACCTCCTCCTTAGGCTTCTTGACCACCTAGCTTTTGGTAGCAATCTCTCACCTTTCAGATCACATACGATGATCTCTCTCGGTAATCGACTAGGCGGGTCCTCCTGGGTGCCAACCCAGAGAATGGTCTCGAGAGGAACCCAAAAATTCTTTCCTCTCGAGACCAACTGAAGTCAGTAATTGTCTGCCCCATTCTATCGTTTGCCATAACCTCACAAAAAAAACTCACTAATTGAGCAGGATCCATTCGCGTTGTTCTTCCTACGACCCGCTAGCTTAAATGTCTATCTCCTTTTTGAACTACAATCTCTCGACATCTATCAACTCAGTAAAATCTGTCTCTATTTTTCTATTTAACTCAGGAACCTACCCCGACGACCCCAATGCCTTCTTCTTTACTCTTATGTCTTACCGTGTAAATGGGCCGTACTGATCCTCCCATTCTTTGAACATCTTTCCCCATTCTTTAGCCACTTTATCCAACATTTCTTTTGCTGTTTGCTTTCCCAGCGCCGCGGCTTGCATCTCTACCTTGAAAAACTCAAGCGCAGCATCAAGCTGAGGTGGTAGATAGTGGTACTGACTGACAAAACCGGGGGCCATTGCCTGCTGGAGAAAGGGAGCAACGTAAGGATCGGCCAGCATGTCTTTCGCTTGGTAGGTAGCCTTCGTTGCCGGTATGAACGGGTTCTTGTAGATGATCGCCTCGAGTGGGGTCTTTGCCTTCTCTACCATCTCACCCCAGTAGAGGAACCTATGAATTTGGGGCTCCGAGCATATCCACTTAATAAACTTCCAAGCCAGTTCTCGTTTTTCGCCCGTAGTCGTCGTTGGTATACCAAAAGCATAATCGCAGCCAGAAGATGTACCACCGGCAATTTTTCCTTTGGGTAACACCGCTACCCCCCAGTCAAACGACGGTTCCATTCGCGCAACAAAGGGCACGGTCCATCCTCCATCATTGATCATTGCAGCCTCACCTAAAGCGAACATCTCTCTAGCTTTTGGACTAGTGGTTTCGACATAGCCAGGGGTATGGACCTTGTGTTTCCGAATAAGATCCAAAAACCATTCAGTCGCCTCTAGTGCCTTCGGCTCATTTATACGAATCTTTCCGTTAACTCTACCTATTCTACCGCCGTTTTGTAGGATAAAAGATCCCATCCATAGAAGAACCTCTATGTCTGCACCATCAAATGCGACTCCCCACCTTTTCTTGTCAGGGTTCGTTAATTTCTTGGCAGCCTCTAGATATTCATCCCAGTTTTTAGGAGGACCTGCAAGACCAGCTTCTGCAAAATAGGTCTTATTCCAGAAGAGACATATCGACCCGCCACATTGCGAAAGACCGTACCATTTACCATTGTAGCGGGAGAGTAGGAACTCAACGTATTGATCCTTAAACTTCTTTCCGTTTTCCTTCTCGATAAGAGGATCCAAATTCACAAGATAGTCGTTGACCGCCATGAAAGGGGTTATCCCAGTCCCCCAGAAGGATATTACGTCAGGAAGTCCCCCCGCCTTGGCTGCGATCATTACTCTCTTTATCAGGTCATACCACATAATACTAGTAATTTTTAGTTTGATACCTAGTTCCTTTTCGGCCTGTTTGTATTGAGGAACTGCTATCTCCTCAAATTCAGTTGACTGACAGTCCCAGAGAGTCAATGTTGGTACTTCTGCCGTGACGCTCGTGGTGCCAGCGCCGATCATTAATATTGTGACCACACATAGGATAGTGATCATCCTTATATACTTTCCCTTCATTTTATTATCCTCCTGACTCGGTTTTTTTCTTTGGAAAGCTTCCGAAAGAGAAATTATTACTTCAACCCTTCTCTATTCTAAAAGCTTTCCTTTACTCTAGCTAATGGCCTATTTATTTTCTTATCTCTCACCCCCTTCTGGCCCTATTTTTTTAATTTCCTCTGCAACTCTCTTAGCATTGTCAAAATCTATGTCGGGCACAGCCACATCTGCCCCTGCTTCAGCAAGTGCTATGGCGATAGCCTTACCTATTCCCCTACCTGCTCCCGTAACGATGGCTTTCTTGCCAGTTAAATCAAATGTGATTTTTCATGAACCATGTCAATTTTACCTTCGAAAAGCAATCAAGCCTCTTAAAAATAAGGATCTTAGGTACTCCCTTTTTATCCACCTGTCAAAATGCTTTGAATTTACCCTCTTTACTAACTGGGCTAACTTCAAAAATATGGTAAATATATCTTTCTCCATTGGGGATAGCTCAGTAGCACTCTTCATAAAGACGCACTACTTCTTCAATGCTAACTTCTCGAGGATTTGCCTTTATGCAATCACCCATAGTTCTAAAAGCATCTTCCGCCATCACGGATAATTTATCTTTTTCAGTCCCTAATTCTTGTAGACTTTTGTTGAGTTTTATTTTGTCTAAAAGTTCCTCCATTGCTTCGACGCTTTTTAGAGCTTTCGCTTTATTATACGGGGAAGAGATTGATTTCCCCATCTTCTCTGCTGCTAAACAATACTTTTCTACAATTTGTCTATCCCCTTTCTCTATATTAAAGCGCATTATTAGAGGAGTAATTGCAGCTAAACTAGCTCCATGAGCTACCTGAGGATAGTGTCCCGTGATTGGATGACTAAGTGCATGAGGAAGCACAGCATCAGCAGTGTTGTCTGCCCAACCTGCATAGGTATCTGCTAGTGCCATCCTCTCCCTACCCTCTTTATTGTTTCCTTCGACATAGACTAGAGGCAAATAATGAGAGATAAGTTTAATAGCTTCCAAGCAATAAAGGTCGGAGATCGGTGTACTCTGTCGGCAAACCAATGATTCTAGAGCATGAGTTAAAGCGTCAAATCCTGTCGTAGCTGTCACAAAAGGGGGCATATTAGAGACAATCTCTATGTCTACAATGGACACTCGAGGAAAGATAAAGTCACTGGCAATCACTGGTTTTTCACAGGTTATGGGATTTGTGAACGTAGAATAGAGATTGACATGACTACCTGTTCCTGAGGTCGAGGTGACTGCTATGACCGGCAGTGTCTTTGCGGTTATCTTCATAGGCTCTTCATTAACCGGTGCAAAGTCCCAAATTGAACGCTTTTCTTGGAAATGGCCGACCAACACAGCAATAGCTTTAGCAGTATCTATGGATGATCCCCCTCCTAATCCTACAACAATATCACAATTATTCATAAAAGCCTTCTTCGCTCCTCGGTCAATGATACCAACCGTTGGATTAGACTCTACCTCCCCATAATGAAATACTTGGATCCCAGCTTTTTTTAGAATATTGGTAGCTTTATCTACGAAACCAAGTCTTTTCATGTTTTTTTTGCCGGTGACTAAAAGAACTTTTTCTCCCAATTTTTTGACCTCTTCCGCTAAACTTTCAATTGCGTTTTCACCAAAAATTAGGTTATTTCTGGCCATTGCATATCGAAACTTCATGTTGTTTACTCCCATGTATGAGAGATATGTGACTCGCCCCTCCATGACGTCGGTAGTTAGGCAATGGTTATTTATGTAATAGCTATACCTTTAGTTTGTGGTGTTGCTCTACTAGTTCCACAATAATTCCATCAGGGTCACGGAAATAGTACCATTTCCACTCGACTTTACCGGCTTCCATAAAGGTTTGGATTGGAGCGTGGAACTCAACCCCGGCTTCTTCTAACTTCTTCCGCGTTTCCTCTATGTTGTCTACTTTTAACGCAAGGTGAGCTGAGCCGGCAATAGAAGGATTTTTGTGGTATGGTTGTGGCTTTGGGTCTTTATATTCAATAAATTCAAATCTGCTATTCCCGATCTCCATAACAGCTATCTCAATATCGGCCCTTTGCTGGTTCACTCCCCATTTTGTCCCAAAAAGTGCCGTACCTAACGTTTCACTTTTGTTTCGAGTCCTCGATCGGAGATTTGCTCCCAAAACTTTCGTATAAAACTCAATGGTTCGGTTAATATCCATCACAGAAATACTGAAATGGTGCACTTCCCTACTCATCCCTTTTTCCTCCTTAATGTTATTTGTTCACACCTTTCACAAAATTCGGAAATCAGCTTTATTAGTGAATTTTCAAGTACCTATTTTTCTTTTGCTCTCCTATGTTAAACCCTTATCAGATAAGGATTTCAGAGACCAATTTTTCAATTTTCCCAAAAATTATCCTCTCCTTCCCCGCGTAGAGGACAAAAATTTCTCTTGCCACCTTTTCCGAAGACCTACAAATTCTTAACTCGATCTCTTTTCCAGGATGTTTTTGTTAAGCTGTTTTACCTTAATCTATCATTAAAGACAATATTAAGAAAGAACTTGCCCGCTTAAAGATTACTCGCTTTTTTGAAAAGCCTCGTCTTTCAAAGATCAATCTTACTCGAGTTCTTGCTAATGGCTCAACTAAAAGGATACCAGGTTATCAGGTATCTATTAAAAAGAAAAAGGAGAAGATCAGAAAAGCATCCCTTCTTGATGGTGTCTGTTGTTTTGTCACCAATCATACTGAAGAAAAAGATGGTCAATTTCTTTTTCCCCCAGAAAAGGTGATCTATGGCTATCGGAACAAGAGAAAAATTGAAGATGCCTTCAAGCACCTTAAGTCTTTCTTAAAGATCCGGCCCTTCTGGGTAAATCTTGATGAACATGTGAGGGCAGTGTATACTGTCTGTGTTTTAGCCTACTTTCTTAATCTGAACCTGGCCCGAAGGAGAAGTAAGTATGAAGGAACTAATTTTCTCAATTCCAAAAAACTTTACCAACCCTTCAACAATGCCCGACTCATCAGGTTTAAGGATGAAAAATTTGGCTGGGTTAGAGAAAAGATTATCCCTCCAGAACCTGATGACTTAAAGATTCTTCAACAACTTGGCTTTAGTCATCTTTTGGATAGGAAAAAATTTCAAAGAGCAACCGAGGAAAACTGAATGTAGTCTAATATAAAAAATCAAACCCTTGTACCATGGGGGTTTCCGAGGTGCTTTGCGGAGGCTAGGCTTAAGGCAAATTTTACCAACTGAACCTTCTTTTTTTGAAAAATCTGTGACAAAAAGCAAAAACTTAAATTACCTCATCCTTGCCATTAACGATTGTAGTTTCGCATTCACATAACACGTTTCTTGTAATGCGGAGCAAACTTGCGCTAGACTAAGGATTTTTCGACCTCATACAACGACTCATCAAGTACATCTAAGATTTTCGAGGCTAAATCCTTGGGTATATTCATAGGTGGCTTGATGGTTATTGTATTGCCGACATGTGGTTTCATAGATAGCTGCAACAAAACCCCTCTTCTCCTGCACTGTTGTATAATCCTAAGAGCCTCTTCTGCGGCTCTCTCTTTTGTTTTCCTATTTTTCACAAGTTCGACACCAAGAAATAACCCTACCCCCCTCACCTCACCAATCAAAGGGTGTTTCTTTTGCATTTCTTTGAGTCTTTTCATCATAAATTCACCCATTTTGGCCGCTTTTTCGGGAAGCTTTTCCTCGATTACTACATCGACTGCCGCGCACGCTGCAGCGCAGCAGATGGGAGATCCGCTATGCGTGCTGAACACCTCCTGCTCTTCTTCCGAGGGTAGGTCCATATCGTCTCTGAATGCCGCTGCACTTATTGGAATGCCTCCTCCCATCACTTTGCCTACGATCATGATATCTGGTTGAACCTCATAGTAATCAGCACCCCACATTTTGCCGGTTCTTCCAAACCCGGTTTGTATCTCATCGAATATGAGAAGTACACCATATTTGTCACATATCTCCCTCACGATCTTAAAATACTCCTTGGGAGGAATGATATGACCTGCCACACCCATCATAGGTTCAATAACAAAAGCTGCTACGTCATTGTAAGTTCCATACTGTATAGTGGTTTCTAAAGCGTTTGCACACTCAAAGTTGCATCCAGGATATTTCTGTCCATAGAAGCAGCGATAACAATAGGCAGGAGGGATTTGTTTAAAACCCGCCATCGGAGAAAGACCTCTCCGATGCGAAGGATTACCCAGACTAAGGCAAGACATCATTGCACCGTGGTATCCAAAATACACACCGAGCACCTCTTCTTTTCTACTAGCTTTAATCGCTGTCCTTATACCATATTCAACAGCTTCCCCTCCACCGACAAGGAAATAAAATTTCCGAAGATTACCTGGCATGATCTTTGCCAGTTTTTCTGCAAGCTCTACTTGAGGAATGTTTATAAACCATGGTCCATTACAGAGTAGTTTGTCAACTTGTTCTTTTACGGCCGCAACGACTTTAGGGTGACGATTCCCTATACCGGTTGGCCCTGCTACTTGAGACAGGCCATCAATATATTCCTTACCATTAATATCCCTCACGATGCTGCCTTCTGCTTCAACCATAACTAGAGGAACATATCCCGGCATTCTTACAATATATTTTTCCCTCTTATCTATGTACTCTTTTTCCGAATATTTGAAATTCACCGCATTCCTCCTGTCTTCGGTTCATTAGTGTATACCTCCCACAGATTTTATGCCCGTTCTACCTCCTTTTTCTTAAATCAGTTTACTTCGCATATCCCCTATGCATGTATCCTGTGTCTTTTTTTTCAACAAGTTTCACTCTCTTACATATTTATTTTTCCACAAACTACCTTCTTCTTGCCTTTCTTTTCCTGTTATCTCATCACGGGGCACACTATTTTGCTTAAATTTTATGTCAAGAAATCTTCCTCAAAGGGAAATAGAGTTAGTCGCTGAGGCCCTTCGTCTGTAACTACGATATCCTCTTCCAGACGAGCCGTCTGGGGAAGACCTGGATGTCCAGCGAAAGTTTCCACAGCAAAGCACATATTTTGCTTTATCTCAGCAGGATACTTTAAAGAATAGGCTCGTGAAGTCCACATTCCCTCATAAAGAGAAAGTCCTATACTGTGGGCAAATTGTTGTAGGGTTACAGTACCAAATTCATCATCTGCGTACTCTGGAAATTTTTCAGCAACGTCTTTGGTCGTATTGCCCGGTTTAAACTGTTCTATGGCAGCATTTAATGAATCATAAGTTTCCCTGTAAAGATCTTTTTCCTGAGGGGTAGGTTTACCATCCACTTTAAAACAGCGAACAAAGTCAACAAAGTATCCTCCCGGTCCTACGGCATTAATATCAATAATTACCAGGTCTCCCTGTCTTATAATCTTATCCGTATGCCATCTGCGGTAAGGAGAGGTGTTGCCTCCTGAGGCAACGATTATGTCATAGACAAAGTCAAAACCTGCACTATAGAAAAATTCGTTAACCTTGGCTGTTATATCTGCCTCTTTAATTCCTGGTTTTAACCACTCCTTCTTTATTTTCCAGAAAGCTGCATCTCCATAGGCAGAAGAGATTTTTAAAAGTTCTATCTCGTCAGGGGTTTTAGTGACTCTGGCCCCGGACATAGCGGGCCAGGCATTAACAATGTTGAGTCCTAGTTTTTGAAAAGCCTGGTAGGCGCGTATATCCATTATGTCGATTCCAATTTTTTCCTTTTCCACCCCATGCTCTTTTAAGACATCATAGACACTTTGGGCCATGCGATTTGCCATCATTTCCTCAGCTTGCTCGGCCCACTTCCAGGTAATAGCTGGTCTTATTCTCCCTTTAAGCCAGGGAGCATCAATTTTAGCGCATTCAAAATCACTTCCAGCTGTCTCAAATAGTACAGGGTCTGCATCTTGAGGCAGGACAGCGTAACGGATAAAGATATTATTTTTCCAGTTTCCCTGATATACACTGGTTACGTACCTGACATTTTCTCCTACAAAAAGGATTAGAGCCCCCAAATTATGTTCTTTCATTTGCTGTTTTGCTTGGGCAAGACGATCCCTGCGAAGTCGATCAAAACTAACCCTTCCCTGCCAGTCAGTTGCCGTGGTGCTGTATACTCTTCTAGGCGAGTATTCATGAGGTTTTTCAATAAAGCTAAGATCCATTTCCATTTTCATCCTCCTTTATTAATGGTCTCTTTAACAATCTTCTTGAATTCTTCTTCGCTTAAAAGTCCTTTTTTCTCCAGAGATTTTTCTTTCACCTCTAAAAGGATATTATCTACCGTCTCTTTATCTGAATCTTTTATTCCCATTTTCTCTAACTTTTCAGTGATGGAAGGTCTACCACTTCCTTTACCTAGAACAATCTCTGGGGGATTGTGTCCAACCAAATCCCACTTAAAAGGAAAAGCTTCCAGTATGTGCTCCTCCCCGCATCTCATCACCCAATCTACAATGATACCCGATTCAACATTATATATTTTATCTCCTACAACAGGTCTGTTGGTAGCAATTTTATATCCCGGGATCTTATTTAATACAAATTTTGATAGTGGATATAGCTTTTTGTAGTCTATTCCAAGGTCTATGCCGTACATAGTTAGAAGGGATAAAACTACTTCCTCGAGGCTTGCATTTCCTGCTCTTTCTCCGAGAGAACTTACCGAAGTTTGGGCCACTTCCACTCCTTCAGCTATAGCTATTAAGGTATTCGCTGTAGCCAAGCCAAAATCATTGTGAAAGTGTGCCTCTAAGGGCTTTTTAATTCGCTCTTTAATCTTTTTTATTAAGAAGCTAGTCGCATGAGGGGATAGGACTCCGAAAGTATCAACCACTGCCAGAGCATCCATGTGACCCTCTGTAGCTACTTTTTCTATTAAGTCAAGGAACCATGTTATCTCGGCTCTGGTAGCATCTATGGGGAAAAATACGGTATAAAGTCCATTTTCCCTGGCAAAATGTGTGGCCTCAATGGATAAATCGATGGCTTTTTGCAGCGGCCAGTTGTAAGCATATTTTATTATGTGCTCACTCGAGGGTATCTCAATTACAATACCGTCGACACCACAGTCAAGTGCTCTTTTCACATCATCAATCATACAGCGGGAAAAGCAAAATATCTCAGCATCAAAGCCCATTTTTACTACCTGCTTGATGGCGAGCTCATCTTGTTTGGAAACGGCAGGCATACCCACTTCTATTCTATGCACTCCCACCTCGGCTAATTTTTCTGCAATTTCAACCTTCTCGTCTTTGTTAAAAACCACTCCTGCTTGCTGTTCTCCATCCCTTAAGGTGATATCATGAATTTTAATTTCTTTAGGGAAAGAAAACTGGGATGTTGCCTTTTCTGCATAATTCAAGGGACTAACAAACCACTTTTCTTCCTTCCAGGATGTTCCCACTTTTGCCTCTCCTTATCTTAAATTTTGTTTCTTTAACCTTTCTTTCACTTCTGGGTTAACTACAGAAAGCGGCCACTCGCCCTTTAGGACTCTGGCGACTTCTTCTGCAGCAGTTTCTTGCAACTGAGCTATGGATTCCTCTGAATACCAGGCCCCATGAGGAGTTATTATTAGGTTTTCTAATTCAAGTAAAGGGTTATCCTTTTCTAATGGGGGGATCTCTTCAATAACATCCAGAGCTGCTCCAGCAATCCATCCTTCTCTAAGAGCCCTGTAAAGGGAGTCCGTATTAACCACTCCTCCTCTGGATACATTGATTAAAAATGCGCTCTTTTTCATTAACTTAAATTTTTTCTTATCTAAAAAGTGTCTAGTTTTCCCATTAAGTGGCAGATGTAAGGATACAAAATCAGACTCTTTTAAAAGGGTATCTATTCCTACAGGTTTCGCAGAGTATTCTTTAGCAATATCAGAGGATATATAGGGATCGTAGAATAAAATGTTAAATCCAAAGTTTTTAGCTTTTTTTGCCACCATTCTGCCGATTTTCCCAAACCCTACCAGTCCCAGATTCTTACCTCTAATTCTAAAGACAGGCTTGGATACCTTAAAATCCCAAATACCATCTTTTACAGTCTTATTCAACAAAACAATTTTTCTAGCACAGGTAAGAATAAGACCCAGGGCATGATCTGATACCTCATCAACGCAATAGGAAGGAACATTAGTTACAATTATTCCATGGCGGGTTGCAGCCTCTATATCAATAGTATCAACACCTATACCGTAGCGAGAGATTACCTTACATTTTTTTAAAGATTTTAATACTTTCTCGCTTATAGGTCTAAAGTACAGGTTAAGTAGTGCATCAGCATCCAGGGCAGCTGCTATTAGATCATTCTCAGTTTTGCACTGATTTGGAATTAACTGGGCGTCAACTTTATCTAATATCTCCCGCTCGCGGTCCAGAGAGACAAATTCGTAATCAGTTACTACCACTTTAAATTTTTTAGTGTTCATGTCGTGTCGATCCTGTGTCTTTGATTAAATTCCACTTGCCCTTGGGACTCCAAGCCCTAATATTCTTAATCTCTTCTGAATTTATTATCTTCTTGAAAAAAACCTAAAGAAACCTCTTCTTTGTAGACGATCCACTATGATATTTTAAGATCGTCTTTTCGATATTGGTTAAATGTTCTACCATTACTTTTGCTGCCGCTTCAGCATTATGCTCTTTTATAGCCTCGTATATCTTCATGTGATAGTGGCCTGCTCTTTTTGCTGCACCGGGGAGTCTTACTACTGCCATTTGTTCTTGCAAAAACAAGCTACGGATAGAATTGAGAAACGTCGGTAATATAGGGTTCTTTGAAGCTTCAGCTAATTTTAAGTGAAAATCTAGGTCATCTTTAATAAAATTCTCTGGATCATCTAACTCGAACTGCATTCTTTGGGTCAATTGATACAACTCCTTGATCTCTTCCTGGGAGGATCTTTGAGCTGCAAGTTTTACCGTTCCACATTCCACAATTCTTCTAGCTTCCATAAGATATAAAATATCCGGCCTTTTCAAGATTAATAGATTGCTAACGTCTTTTAACACAGAACCAATGTCAACTTCCCTTACAAAAATGCCTTTTCCATGTCTAACATCTACCAGACCCATAATCTGCAATTGTTTCAGTGCTTCTCTTACCGAACTCTGGCCCACATTTAGCTTTTTAGCAAGGTGAGACATAGAGGGAAGCCTATTTCCTTGTTTTAGCTCACCTTTTTTAATTGCCTGGACAATCTTTTCCACTATTAGGCCGGAAAGACTACTTTTATAAACAGATTCTTTTATAGAGAATTCTTCAGGTATGTTCATCTCATGTGATGATATGATCATCTGAACTTTATTATATTACAAAAAAAAAATTTGTCAACCCCCCGCGTTAAGTCTCTGAAAAATTGAAAGTTAATGCCAACCTTGGGTTCTTAGCGTGAAAACGGACTGAAATGAGAGGCTATTGATCAGAAAATGGGGCAACGAGGAGAGTAATTTGGAAGAATTTTCCCTTGATTGACGATCTAAGGGATAAAGGCAAGAAAAAAAGCAACACTTCCCTATCAGGGATGAAATAATCCTTTGAATTTGGCAGGAAAGCAAAAGGAAATCTATTCTTCCTTTAGTCTCTTTATAAACTCAGCTATTTTTTTCTTTGAGGCCTTTTCAACTAACATTTTCTCCAGCTCCCTGGCAATTTCTTTGGCGGTAGACTTAGCAGTAATTTTAGCAGTCCGTTCAGCTACCAGATTAGCGTAGTTAACTCCACTGAAGATCCCGTAGTAACAATCCCTTCCATAGACTACCAGAGCACAGCCGGAAAGATAAGATCTTTCCCCTTTCTCTCTCATTTTCTCCTTGAGCTTCTCCATTTTCCCCTCATACTTCATCTCTAAGATCTTCACTGCATTGTAGAGAATAAGAATACACCAGATTCTTGCCTGGATAGAATTTAACCTTCTTCCAGCTAAATCTCTCAAGCTCCACCTCTGGGAAAGATACCTTATTCCCTGATTTTCAATGGTCCATCTATCCTTGTAGAACTTGTAGATTTCAAAAGGGTCCTTCCTAGCATCTAGGGGAGTAACATAAATCCTTCTTCTTTCCTTTCCATCTTTTTTATCATGGACGACTACACAATTAACTTTACCTAAGTCCTTCTCTTTTCCTTCTTTAGAGTATCTTCTTAAGGAAAGTCCATTAATGCCGCATATCCTGATCTTCTTTTTTTCCTTTTTTCCTCTTTTTGTAACCTGTATCCATCTTTCCTTGAAAGTTGGCTCTACTCCCCTTAAGTAGTACTCTACATGTTTTACAAAATCAAGATCATCGTCTCTAACTAAGGTGACAAAGTCTGCGCCCCACCTATGTTTTAATTCCCATAAAAAATATCCTCCCCAATAGCCTCGATCTAGGGTAAGGCTATCTATTATCTCGCCTATCTTATCCTTGCCCAGATATTTTTCTATATCCTTAAAGATATGGAAAAGAAGAGCTCTCTCATCACTATTTATGGGACCTAAAGCACATCCTATAAAGCGCAGTCTTCCGGTGGTGGTGACATTCATCAAAAGCTCGAGCTTGTAGCCATATTTATACCTTTTCTCCTTTTTCTTCCATACCTTTCCCATTCCTTCAAAGGTCTCCCCGTAAGGGACTTCTAGTTCTACTGCATCGGCCACATATTGGTGACCCCTGATCCATCTTTTATCCCTCAAGATTTTAATATGCTTATAGAAAGCTCTGTCTGATTCATCCTGGGGAATCTTCTTTAGGTGATTCCTCAAGGTCCCCAGATCTATTACTCCCTTTTCCTTTTCTTCAGCTTTCTTAATTTTTTCGATATTGAAACCAATGTCAGCCATAAGTTTGCCGTCCTCAAGAATCTTACCCGCTCCCGATAGCTTGCCTATAGCCAAAAGTTCCTTCATGGTGAGAGTACCTAAGATGATCTCTGATGAGTATCCATTGTTCTTTTTCATCTTAGGTTTCATACCGGTTATGATATCCCAGAAACCCGCCTCTTTCAGAAAATCAATGACAAACTCATTAGCTCCAAAATCACTTTCTACCACTTGAATCTTTTCCCCATTAATAACAGCTTCTTCTATTTCTTTCTCGTTCCTGATCCATACCTTGAGAGCTTCTCTCATTTTTTTCCTATTCTGCTTATTGTCCTACTGCCTTCAATTCTCATTTGTCTTATCCTCTTAAATAGATCATCAATTCTTCTATTGAGGTGCCTTGCATACTCGAGCCTTTTCTGGAATAGACGATACTGTTCAGTTTTTTTCTCTATTTTCTCAAGATCCCTTTTTCTAATGTAGGTGAGGCGGGTTTTTCCCTTTACCTTTTCTGATAGATAGGGATAAGGGCCGTGGAGATCACCTTTCTGGCACTTACAGTTTGGATTACCACAGACTACCTTCCTCCAAATTAAAGAGCAGGCAAGCATATCCTTTGCCTGCATTAATCTATTTTCTGCCTTGAACCTCTCTTCTCTCAAAATTGATATCTCTTGCCGCAAATCACTAATATTCATAAACACCTACATTCCCAATTTTATTAACAGTAATATCAATATTTAACTGCTAATATTTTAACAAAAAAGAAAGAGGGAGTCAATTCTGTTTTAACTCCCTCTGTAATGCTTGTTAAATCTTAATTAGGGGAACTTTCAATTCTTCTGGGTTAAGTCATATATAATGCAACCGAAGGGTAACTGGTTCTGCCATATGAAATGTCACCGAAAATATGGTATATTAATCCCCAGTTAGATAATAGTTAACCGGGGAGAAGGAGAAAATGGATATGAATGCAAGAAACCAGTACCTTAAGGTTCTACAAGAGAAGTACTCCATGGCAAAATCCCGAAAAGAGAAGTCCTCTATCCTGGATGAGTACTGTGGTAATACTGGCCAGAATAGGAAGCATGTGATCAGAAAGATAAGATCTCGCGTCTCCTTAGTACCTAAAAGAAGAGGAGGAAAGGAGGTGGTTTACGATGGTCATGTCAAGGCAGCCTTGGCAGAAGTTTGGGACATATTTGATTGCCCTTGCGGGCAAAGACTGTCTCCACTATTAAAGACCGAAGTGGATCGGTTAAGACAACTAGAGGAGATCTTCGTTTCCAATGAAGTAGCAGAAAAGCTAAAGAGAATTAGCCGTGAGAACCATTGATCGAGCCCTAAGACGTCAAAAAGAGGCTCTTCACCTCAATAGAAAGTATTCTCGCAAGAGAAACCCTTTAATCTACCAGAGGATACCAGTTAAAGCAGGAGGCTGGGATAGATCTCTACCAGGTCAGGTGCAAGTAGATTTAGTAGAGCACTGTGGCCAGTCAGCTTCCGGGCTCTATGTAAACACTGTAAGCTCTTGTGATGTTGCTTCCGGCTGGTGGGAAGGAGAAGCAATCCTGGGAAGTGGAAAGGAGAGAACTCGTGATGCTTTAGATAGAGCGCGAAAGAGAATGCCCTTCAGGTGGATTCATGCTCACCCTGATAATGATTCAAGCTTCATCAACTGGCATCTTTTCTCCTATTGTGAGGCAGAAGGAATTGAGTTTTCCCGATCAAGGCCCTACAAGAAGAATGACAACAACTTTGTGGAACAGAAGAACTCAACCCACATCAGAGGTGTTATTGGTCACCTTAGATACGATACTGAGAAAGAGCTTGCCCTTATCAATAGCCTTTATCGAGGAGAACTTGGACTCTACAAGAATTTCTTTCAGCCGGTAATGAAGCTGAAAGAAAAGATTCGAGATAAAGGAAAAGTCCACCGGAAGTACGATACTCCTAAGACTCCCTATCAAAGGCTAATGGAATCAGAGCGCATTTCAGAGGATACCAAGGAGAAATTAACAAAGCTTTACCAAAGTCTTAACCCGGCAGAACTCAAGAGAAAGATAGATGAGAAGATTCACAGGCTTTTCAAGGTCTACGAGGAGAAGAACGGAGGAGGAGAAGCTTCACCCTCTAAAAAACAAACTCCTCGACTCGGAGCAAAAAGTTACCTTTTCAATGGCAGAACGACCCCAACTTCGGTTACCTGATCGGAGAACTCTGAAAAATTAGCTCTATTTTTAGGTTCTGTTCTCAAACAAAAATTTTTTGGAGAAGATAGTTAGAAGATGAGTAATTTCTCCTTGGTTCTCCTTTAGGTCTTCCCTGTTTGGGGCAAATCTACCGCTCTTTGACTCATTTATCCCGGAGAGAAGGCTAGTTTTGCTACCGTTTTCTTTGTTTTAAGTAGCTTCACCATTCTCTTTAAGTTCATTACAATAAAGGTCATAAACACCTGGATAGCGACTCTCCACCTACCTCGATACCTTGCTCGTGCCATTTGGT
>Ga0315541_1000742_pt1 | contig 33601 bp, 34 predicted proteins | sample SalMarSW160190MG_FD_203095 | JGI IMG/M metagenome (GOLD analysis project Ga0315541, IMG submission 203095) | Salt marsh sediment microbial communities from the Plum Island Ecosystem LTER, Massachusetts, United States - Salt Marsh Sediment SW1601-190 ...
CCGCCCGTAGGTCAACCCGTTGGCAGACGCCCACACCTGCCCTTCCTCGATACCCCTTGTTCTACGCCGTTTCTCGCCTTCTCGCGTCGGGAACTTCGGTTTAGGGCAGCGGTCCAGTCCTGCACAGGGCGGTTCCACCGTTCGCTGCCGCGCTGGTGAAGACGGTCCGGGCTCCGCAGGCGACGGCGAGCGGGTGAGGGGACATGCCGCAGGAGGCCCGCAGGCACGTCAGCGCCGGCGGGCCTCCAGCGCTTCCATCACCTCGGCGAGGGGCACGCCGGCGGCCCTGAGCGCCACCAGCGTGTGGTAGAGCAGGTCCGCCGCCTCCTCGCGGGCGCGTTCCGCGTCACCCTTCGCCAGCGCCGCGATCAACTCCGCCGTTTCCTCGCCCAGCTTCTTCAGGCGCAGGTTCTCGTCGTCGAGGAGGTGGACGGTGTAGCTCCCCTCGGGACGCTCCTCCTGGCGTGCGGCCAGCGTGGCGTCGAGAACGGCGAGAGCGTCACGCGGGTGGGAGGACGGTGCCGCCGCTGCCCTGCCCATTGGCGCCGGCGCCGCACCCTCCCCGAAGCACGTTCCCTCGCCGGTGTGGCACGCGGGGCCGGCGGGGTGGACCAGGGCGAGGACGGCGTCGCCGTCGCAGTCAGCGTGCAACGAGACCACGCTCAGCGTGTTGCCGCTCGTCTCGCCCTTCCGCCAGAGGGCGCCTCGGGAGCGGGACCAGAAGTGCATCTGGCCGGTGGCGAGGCTCTTCTCCAGCGCCTCCCGGGTGGCGAAGGCGAACATGAGGACGCGGCCGTCGGCTGCGTCCTGGGCCACCACGGGGACCAGGCCGGTGTGCTTGGCGAAATCGAGCGCGTCCAGGTCCTCGGGGGCGCGTAGGGCACGGTCGGTCATGGGTTCGCTCCTGTGCGTGTGCCCGGGGCGCCTGCGCGGACGGGGCGCACCGGGATCCCCCATCCGGCGAGGGCGGACTTGAGCTCTGCCACCGTGGTGAGGCCGTCGTGGAGGATTCCCGCGACGAGGGCCGCGGATGCGTGTCCCTGGGTGAAGGCATCCCGCAGGTGGGCGGCCTCGCCGGCGCCCCCGGAGGCGATGACCGGGGCGGGCACCGCGTCGGCCACCGCGCGGGTGAGGTCCAGCGCGTAGCCGGAGCGGGCGCCGTCCTGGTCGATGCTGGTGAGGAGGATCTCGCCGGCACCCCTGCGGTGGCACTCCTCGGCCCAGGCGACCGCCTCCAGGTCGGTGGGGCGGGAGCCTCCGTGGGTGTGGCAGCGCCAACCACCCGCGTGTCGGGCGGCGTCGATGCTGGCCACGATGCACTGGCTCCCGAAACGCTCGGCGCCCCGGACGAGGATGTCCGGATGCTCCACGACCGCGGTGTTCACGCTGATCTTGTCGGCTCCGGCGCGCAGGAGGGGGCCGATGTCCTCTGCCGTGCGCACGCCGCCGCCCACGGTGAGGGGGATGAAGAGCGCCTCGGCGGTGCGGCGTACCGTGTCCAGAAGGGTGCCGCGCCCTTCCCGGGACGCGGACACGTCGAGGAAGACGATCTCGTCGGCGCCCTCCTCCTCGTACCGGGCGGCGAGTTCCACGGGGTCACCCACGTCGCGGAGGCCCACGAAGCGGGTACCCTTCACGACGCGCCCGTCCTTCACGTCGAGGCACACGATCACGCGAGGGCGGAGCATCAGGGGAGCCTCTCCAGCTTCACCGAGCCCTTGGTGCTGAAGACCTGGTCGCCCTCGGCCAACGCCTGGCGGAGCGCCAGGCCCAGCGCCTTCACCGCCGCCTCCACCATGTGGTGCCGGTCCTCGCCGCGGACCACGCGCACGTGCACGGTGGCGCCCAGGTTGGTGGCGAAGGATTGGAGGAAGTGGGTGTAGAGCCGGGACGGCGTGCGCCCCACGTAGTACGGGCGGCTCCCCAGGTCCACGGCGGCCTCGGCCAGCGCCTCGTCCATGGGGACCACGGCCCACCCGTAGCGTGCGGAGCGCTCCGGGATCTCGTCCTTCAGGGCCAGCCCCAGTGTGATGGCCACGTCCTCCACCAGGTGGTGCCGCAGGTCCCCGCTGGCCTCCAGCGTCACGTCCAGGGACGCGTACCGTGCCAGCGTCTCCACCATGTGGGCGAGGAAGCGGTCCTCCACTGTGACCTGCGCGGAGCCGGAGCCCCTGCGCACCTCGCAGACGATCTGCGTCTCCTTGGTGTTCCTCTTCAGCTTGCTCATGGCTTGCCTCCCGATGCGGCGTTCCCGCCCCAGCGGGCGGCGACGCGCTCGGCGTCCAGGGTTCCCGTGTACAGCGCCATGCCGAGGACGGCGCCGTGGGCGCCCGCTTCCTCCAGCCAGGCCAGGTCGTCCTCGGTGGTGACGCCCCCGGAGATCATCACCGGGTGGGTGCTCCAGTGCAGGGTGCGCGCCACCGCCACCCGGTCCATCCCCTTCATGCGCCCTTCCCGGCCGACGTCGGTGGCCAGGATCCCGCCCAGGGGGAGCCCCGCCAGCCGCTCCAGGAAGTCGGCGATGGTCATGCCGGAGCGCTCGGTCCATCCCCGCGTGACCACGTAGGCGTCGCGCGTGTCGGCGGCCACCACCACCCGCCCGGGGTGGCGCTCGGCCAGGGCGGTGAGCCAGGAGGGGTCGGTGACGGCGCGGGTGCCCACCACCACACGGTCCACCCCCGCCGCCAGGAGGGCGTCCGCCCTGGCGTCGTCGCGTACGCCGCCGCCCACCTGGGTGACGGCGGGGCTGGCCGCCGCCACGCGGCGGACCGTATCCAGGTTGTCCCCGGACCCCAGGGCGGCGTCCAGGTCCACCACGTGGAGGACTCCGAAGCCGAGGGCCCACCACCCCCCCGCCACCTCCACGGGGTCCGGTAACGAGATGCGCTCGTCCTCGGGGCGGCCGCCCACGAGCTGGACGCAGAGCCCGCCCTTCAGGTCCACGGCGGGGATGGCGATCATGGCTGTCCGCTCCTTGTCCGGTCTTCGGTCCGCCGGGCCAGCGCCAGCCAGTTGGCGAGGAGCCGGCGCCCCTGCTCCGAGCTCTTCTCCGGGTGGAACTGCACCCCCCACGTGCGCGCCGTGCGCACCGCGGCCGCGAAGCGGACGCCCTGGTAGTCGCTCCAGGCGATGGCATCGGTGGGGCCGGACGGCTCGCAGACGTACGAGTTGGCGTAGTAGGCCACGAGGCCGTCCACGTTCCGGAAGAGGGGGTCGGGGCCGGTGGTCACGTCGTTCCATCCCATCTGGGGAACGACAGGGGTGTCCAGACGCCGCACACGGCCGGGGATGAGGCCGATCCCCGCTCCCTCCGACTCCTCGCTGTCGTCGAAGAAGAGCTGCATGCCCAGGCAGATCCCCAGGCAGGGGAGGCCGCCCTCGAGGGCTCGGCGGAGAGGCGAGCGGTCCGGGGGCAGGGCGGCGGCGGCGGCGCCGAACGCCCCCACGCCGGGGAGCACGAGGGCATCCAGGGCCAGCGCCTCGTCCCAGTCGGTGGTGACGACGACGCCTGCGCCCGCCCCCTCCAGCGCCTTGGCCAGGGAGTGGAGGTTCCCGGCGCCGTAGTCGAAGAGCGCGACGTTCACGAGGAGGCTCCCACTGCTTGCCCCACGACTCCCCGGTAGGCGTCGAGCGCGGCGAAGAACTTCTCCATCTTCTCCCAGGGTGCGATGGTGACGCGCAGGGCATCCGAGCCTCCGGGCATGTCTCCGGGGAAAGAGCGCGCGGCTACGCCGAGCGCCCGGAGCCCCACAGCGTCAGCCTTGGCGTCTCCCGTGGGCGCGCGGAACAGGATGAAGTTGGCCCAGGAGGGGATCGGATCGAGGTCGCGGCGGCGAAGCTCCTCGAAGGCGCGTCCCCGGTTGGCCACGCACTCGGCCACCGTGCGAGCCACCCAGCCGTCGGCGTCGCCGAGCGCCGCTGCCGCCGCCGCCCCCGCCACGCGGGAGATCTTGTAGGGACCTCGGGACTTCTCCACTTCCAGCGCCGTGGCGGGCGCGGCCACCGCGTACCCTACGCGCAGCCCCGCCAGGCCGAACGCCTTGGAGAGGGTCCGGGACACCACCAAACGGGGGTGGGAGGCGGCCCGCTGTGCGAAGGTGTCGCCTCCGAAGTCCACGTACGCCTCGTCCAGGACGACTATGGGCCCGGTTTCGCCGCCCGCGTCCAGGAGCGCCTCCACCCACGCGGTGGGGGCCACCTCGCCGGTGGGGTTGTTGGGGCGGCACACGTAGACCAGGGATGGGCCCCCTTCCAGAAGACGGCCGGGATCGTCCAGCGCCTCGGGCCAGGGCACGGCCCGCGCGGCCATCCCGTTCATGTGCGCGAAGGGACGCACCATGGAGAAGGTGGGCGACGCCAGGGCCATGAAGTCCGACGTGCCTCCAGCGCAGGCGCGGAAGGTGGAATCTAGGATGTCGTCGGAGCCGCACCCGGTGGCGACGCACGCCTCGGGAACGCCCAGACGCGCAGCGGCCACCGTCCTCAGCTCGTCGGCGTAGATGTCCGGGTAGCGGGCCAGGAGGTCGGTCCCGGCCCGGCGGAGCGCCTCCAGCGCCGCAGGGGGCGTGCCCCACTGGTTGGTGTTGTCCGAGAGATCGAGTTCCACCGGCGTCCGGTCGAACCGGTACCGGGTGAGCGAGCGGTAGTCATCCCGGGGGAAGGGGGTCACGGGGCCCTCCTTGCTTCGGCTGCGGCGGCGTGGGCGGGGAGCCCCTCGGCGTCGGCCAGGCGCACGACGTCGCCGGCCATGGAGGCGGCGCCCGCAGAGCTGATCTCCTGCACGGTGAAGGATCTCAGGTAGTGCTGGGCGGAGAGCCCCGAGAACGAACGGGCCCGCCCGGCGGTGGGGAGGACGTGGTTGGCGCCGGTCAGGTAGTCGCCGAAGGCCACCGACGCCCAGGGCCCCACGAAGGTGGTGCCGGCCGTGCGGATCCGCGAGGCGACATCGGCCGCGCCGGCGGTCATCACCGAGAGATGCTCGGGGGCCCAGGCCGACGCGAAGGCCACGGCCTCATCGAGCGAGTCCGCCGTCAGCAGGGCGCCAGCGCCCGCCAGGGCGGCTGCGGCCACCTCGCGGCGCGGGGCCGCGGCGAGGAGCGCGGCGAGCTCTGCGCGGACGGCGGCGGCCAGGGCGTCGGAGCCCGACCGGGTCGGCGCGGTGACGACGGCCACGCACGCGGCATCGGGGTCGTGCTCGGCTTGCGCGAGCATCTCCATGGCCACCCACGCGGGCTCGGCGGTTCCGTCGGCCAGGACCAGGACCTCCGAAGGCCCTGCGGGGGAGTCGATGAGCACGCGTCCCGCCACCTGCCGCTTCGCCTCGGTGACCCACCGATTTCCCGGTCCTACGATGGCGTCCACCGCGGGCACGCTGAACGTGCCGAAGGCCAGGGCTGCCACGGCCCCCGCGCCACCGAGGGCGAAGAGGCGGTCGGCGCCGCCGATGGCGCACGCCGCCAGGACCTCGCGGGGAGGGAGCCCGTCCGCGCCGGGGGGAGAGCACACCACCACCTCGCCCACGCCGGCGGCCCTGGCGGGGACCACGCCCATGAGCACCGACGACGGGTACGCCGCCCGGCCGCCGGGTGCGTAGACGCCCACCCGCTCCAGGGGCGTCCAGCGACGGGTGATGCGTACGCCGGGCTCCACGTCCACCACCACGTCGTTGGGGATCTGGGCCTCGTGGAACCGGCGGATGTTGGCCGCCGCGCGCTCGAGGGCCGCACGCACACCCGGGTCGAGGGACTCCCTGGCCTCGTCCCAGAGCCTCCGCGGGACCTCCAGGGATGCGAGGCGGACGCCGTCGAAGCGCTCGGCCAGCTCCAGGAGCGCTTCGTCCCCGCGGTCGCGGACGTCCCTCAGGATCGCGGCGATTCTGTCCGCCACCTCGGGCTCGTCCTCCGGGGCGCGGGAGAGGAGGCCGGCCCGGGTCCCGTCGGCGAGCGCGGCGAGGGGACCCTCGGCGAAGAGGCGGAGGCTGGGTCCCTGGGAGGGTGGGGCGGCGGCGGAGGTCGAGGACGCGCTCATGGCATGAGCCTCTCGATGCGGGTCACGAGGATTCCCTCGGCGCCCAGCTCCTTGAGGCGGGCGATGGTCTGGTAGACCTGGTCCGCGTCCACGACGGCGTGCGCCGCTACCCAGGCATCGCCGTCCAGGATCTCGACGATGGTGGGACCGTTGATCCCGGGGATGACCCGGCGGACCTCTTCCAGGCGTGCCCGGGGGACGTTGGTCATGAGGTAGCGCTTGGCCTCGGCGCGGAGCACCGACTCCACCGCCGTGGCCAGGCCGCCGACGGCGGAGGCGGTCGCCGGGACCTGGAGCGCCCGGGGATTGGCCACAAGCCGGGCCGTGGAGGTCATGATGGTGTCCACCTCCCGGAGCGCGTTCATGCGCAGCGTGGACCCGGTGGAGACAAGGTCCACGATGACGTCCGCCACGCCCAGGTGGGGCGCGATCTCCGTGGCGCCGGTGACGGAGGCGATCTCGATGGGGATCCCCAGCGACTGGAAGTAGCGGCGCGCGACCCCGGGGAACGAGGTGGCCACCCGCGTCCCGGCGGGGAGCTCGGCGGCGGAACGGGCCGGGGACTCCTCGCGTACCGCCACGGCCAGGCGGCAGAACCCGAACTCCAGATCCAGGATCTCGGTCACCTCGCGGCCGCTCTCGGCCACCAGGTCAGCGCCCGTGATCCCCACGTCGGCGGCACCGTCGGCCACGTACTCGGGGATGTCGGCAGCCCGCACGAAGAGAGCCTGGAAGTCCTGCCCGAGATCGGCTACCAGGGCCCGGTCGCCGCGCAGCACCGCCCTGAGCCCTGCCTGCTCGAGGAGGGCCACCGCCTTGTCCGAGAGCCTTCCCTTGTTGGGGAGAGCCACCCGGATCCGATCTCCGCCGGGGCCGCCGGTGCGGCCCGCTGTGTTGGCGTTCATGTGTCTTTCGACTCCCTTCACGAAAAAAACCGCGGCCCGATCGCTCGGGCCGCGGCTGGGGTGCCTCGCTGGACTCGCGTCCTAGGCGCACGCCTCCACACCGCCGCCCGAAGGGGCCGCGTGATGGTGGTGGTGGTGCCGGATGCGGATCACGTTCCTCATGGTCTGGGGAAGCTCGTCGCGGGGTGCTCCGCCGTCAAGGGCGGGCCCGACCGGGTTCAGGAGGGCCAGAGCCATCCGAAGACGCCTGCGGTCATGAGGCCGTAGAGGAAGCTGTCGGCGGTGGACTTGAGCGTGGTGTCCCAGGAGGCCTTGTACCAGATGGAGCGGGGCCAGGCGCCGAGGGCGTAGAAGCCGAAGGCGGCGGTGGCGGTGAACCTGAAGACCTGCATGTAGGGGGCGCCGGGCGCCAGCGCCAGTTCGGCGACGTACGCGGTGAGAAAGCTCACCAGGACGCAGTAGAGGAACCACGCCACCATGGTCTTGCCCATCCCCTCGGTGAACGCCCCCTTGGGGAGCACGGTCATGACCAGCAGGGGGCCGGCCTCCGCCTTCGCCTGGAACGCCGGGTCCTTCATCGCGTCCATGCCGGCGTGGCTACACGGGGTCAGGTAGTCTCCGGGAGGGATGTCGAAGCGGCGCAGCGCCCCCATCACCCCGTCCTCGTCCGGGAGGATCTGGAAGTCCTTGCGGTGGTGGGGGAGGACCATGTGGACGACGGAGCTGGTGATGAACACAGCGACGCCGGCCAACAGGATGGGGAGCCAGAGTGCGAAGATGCCAACCATAGGACACTCCTGCGGGAGGGAACATGGCGTCCAAGGATGCGCGTAGCCCGCCGGCGCGCCAGCCTTTTCTGCGAGGAGGGGGCGGTCCGGGTCGCCGGAGCCCCCGGCCAGCTCCCTCAGCCGGCCGTGCCGGCCACCGCCCGCTCCACGCGGAAGCGCACCACGCGCTGCACGCCCAACTCGTCCCGCGTCACCGCCCAGACCCGGTCGCCGTCGAAGACCGGAGTGGGGCTGGTGGTGAGCTCCACCGGTGCGCGCACCCTCCCCAGGTACGTCCCGTCGGTCTCGAAGACGTCGAAGGCCACCGGCTCCCGCCACCGGTCCGGGACGGCCTCCCGGTTGCTGGCGTCATAGCCCGGGTCCTCCACCTCCACGCCGGCCAGGGGCACCTCGACCCAGATGCGTCCGTCCCGGCCGGCGAAGAGCCGCCGGAAGTAGGGCTTCCGGTCGGGCGTGGCGGACCCGTTCCAGCGCCAGTTCGGCTGGGTCATGCGCAGGTTGCGCGTGACCCGGGCCTCCTCCTCCGCCTTCTCCCCGGCGGCCACGGGCGCCGCGTCGGCGGCCCGCTCGATGACCAGGGGCGAGCCCGGCCTGAGGAGGGTGAACTCATAGGCGTCGCTGATCCCGTGGACGAACCACCCCTCGGGGTGGAGCGTCCACTGCTCGGAGGGCGTGAAGGGGACGTCGGTGACCGAGACGCTCTGGTTGTCCTTGTCCCCCGAGCGCGCCTCGAGTTCGGCGGCCCGGTAGCGGGCGTCGGGAGGGATGAGCGTGTCGCCAGGCGTCCCGTCGGGGCCGATGCGCACCAGGCCGATCACCCAGTCGCGGACATCCGCCCGGGGGTCCACCAGGATCTGTGTGTAGACGTTGTCTCCGTTGTCCCGGAAGAGGGGGTTGGACGTATTGAAGCCGCCGCGGATGCTCCACGTCTCCAACGCTGTTCCGTCCGGCGCGTACACCTGGATGCGCGCGTTGCCGGGGTCACGGACCAGGACGCGCCCGTCGGAGAGGACGGCCAGACCGCCGTCGGGCCTCTTCATCTCCCCGGGGCCCTCACCAGGGCGTCCCAGCGTGCGGAGGAAGACCCCGTCGGGGCCGTAGGCGCGCAACTCGGGCACCTGGGCGTCCACGGCGTAGATGGTGCCGTCGGCGCATACGTTGAGGGACGCAACCCTGCCGAACAGGTATTCCAGCTCTCCATCCACCTCCCCGATGCTCACCTCGGGGACCAGCGTGGCCTCGGCGCCCCAGACGCTTCCGGACTCGGTGCGCACCACAGCGGTGTCGCCGTGGGTCGTGTGCGTCACGACCGGGCCCGGGGGTGGGGCGTCCGCCGGTGCACAGGAGGGGGCGGGGAGGAAAGCCACGGCGGCGACGAGGGCTGCGAGGCGTTGGGACAAGGGGTGCTCCAGGGAAGGTGTTCCGCACTCTTGGACCGCGCGAACCGGTGGAAGGTTGCGTGCTCTCCACCCCCGCGCCCGTTCCCCTTATCATCCCCCCATGCCGGACGAGCCCATCCGCATCCGCGGCGCGCGCCAGAACAACCTGAAGAACCTGGACCTGGACATCCCCAGGCGCCGGCTCGTGGTGATCACGGGTCCTTCGGGGTCGGGAAAGAGCTCGTTGGCGCTCGATACCCTCTTCGCCGAGGGGCAGCGCCGCTACGTCGAGTCCCTGTCCACCTATGCCAAGCAGTTCCTGGACCGGATGGAGAAGCCCGACGTGGACCGGGTGGAGGGGATCCCGCCGGCGGTAGCCATCGAGCAGAAGAACCCCACCAAGACGAGCCGCTCCACGGTGGGCACGGCCACCGAGGTCCACGACTACCTGCGCCTGCTCTGGTCCCGGGTGGGGCGCACCCACTGTCCCGAGTGCGCGCGGTGGGTGAAGCCCGACACGGTGAGCACCGCCGTGGACCGGACCCTCTGCCTCCCGGCAGGCGCCCGTATCCAGGTGGCGTTTCCCCTTCCGCTGAGCGCCGAGGTCACCCATCCGCTCGTCGTGTCCAACCTGCGCGCCATGGGATTCGTGCGAGCGTTGGTGGACGGGAAGGCGGTGGACCTGGCCGACGCCGGCGCCGAGGATTCGGCGTCGCTGGGCCTCGACCTCACCGAGGTCCGGGAGGTCCTGGTGGTGGTGGACCGGCTGAAGGTGGGAGGCGACGTGGAGGAGAGGCTGGCCGACTCCCTGGGCACCTGCTTCGAGCACGGGGACGGGGAGGCGGTGGTGCTGGTGGCGGAAGGTGCCGAGGGTGCTCTGGACGCACGGGGCAGGCCCGTCCCCGACCGCCTCCACTTCACCGAGGGCTTCCGGTGCCCCGACCACCCGGACGTGACCTTCCTCGACCCCACGCCCCAGCTCTTCTCGTTCAACAACCCCTACGGGACGTGCCCCGTGTGCACCGGGTTCGGCGCGACGCTGGAGTACGACCCCGAGCTCGTCATCCCCAACCCGCGGCGCTCGCTGGCGCAAGGGGCCGTGGACCCGTGGGAGAAGCCGCGCTACCGCCGCGAGCGGGAGCGGCTGAGGGACTTCGCCCGGGAGCGAAAGCTCTCGGTGAACACGCCCTGGGAGGATCTCCCGGAAACGTTCCGGAACGAGGTGATGTACGGAGCCAAGCGGGCCAAGGGGAGCTTCAAGGGCGCCATCCCCTTCCTGCGTTCGAAGGAGAAGAAGCGCTACAAGCAGTACATCCGCGTCTTCCTCCGCAAGTACCAGAGCCCCCGCGTGTGCCGAGCGTGCGGAGGCGCCCGCATCCGCGCCGAGGCGCTGTGGGTGAAGGTGGGAGGGAAGACCATCGCCGAGGTGTGCGAGATGCCGCTGGAGGAACTGGCGCCATGGGTGCGGGCCCTGCAGCTCTCCCCCATGGAGGCCCAGATCGCCGCCACCATCCTCCGGGAGGTGAACGCCCGGCTCTCGTTCCTCGTGGACGTGGGGCTCGGCTACCTCACCCTGTCACGCCAGACCCGGACGCTCTCCGGCGGCGAGGCCCAGCGCATCAGCTTGGCCAACTCGCTGGGCTCGGCCCTAGTGGACACGCTGTATGTCCTCGATGAGCCTACCATCGGACTCCACCCCAAGGACACGGGCGCGCTCCTGGACTTGCTGGCGCGCCTCCGCTCGGCGGGGAACACGGTGGTGGTGGTGGAGCACGACACCCAGGCCATCCTCGCTGCCGATCAGGTGGTGGAGCTGGGCCCGGCCTCGGGGGAGAAGGGAGGGGAGTTGGTCTTCCAGGGCACGCCTGGGGAGCTGCTGGTCCAGGACACGGCCACGGGCCGGTACGTCTCGGGGCGTTCCGCCATACCCTGGCCCGAGCATCGCCGGCGGGTGGGCGGACCGTGTCTGGCCCTGAGGGGAGCCCGCCTCCACAACCTGAAGGGCGTGGACATGGAGATCCCGCTGGGGACGCTCACCGTGGTGACGGGCGTGTCGGGCTCGGGGAAGTCCACGCTCGTGCACGATGTCCTCTACCGCGCCGCGGAGAAGGAGCTGGGCTCGGGAGAGACCAGCGCCAAGGAGCACCTGGGAGAGGTGGTGGGGGGGTACGACACCCTGGAAGGGCTGCACCACCTGAACCAGGTGGTGCTGGTGGACCAGTCACCCATCGGGCGGACCCCGCGCTCCAACCCGGTGACCTACATCAAGGCGTGGGACGAGGTCCGCCGCGTGCTCTCGGAGCAGCGGGTGGCCCGGGAGCGCGGGTACACCGCCGCCCACTTCTCGTTCAACGTCCCCGGCGGGCGGTGCGAGGAGTGCAAGGGAGCCGGCCAGGTGGAGATCGAGATGGTCTTCATGGCCGATGTCTTCGTGCCCTGCGATGCGTGCGGCGGCAAGCGCTACAAGCGCGAGATCCTGGATGTGAGGTTCCGCGGCAAGAACGTCCACGACATCCTCCAGCTCACCGTGGACGAGGCCATCCGCTTCTTCATCCGGGAGGCCCGGCTGGGCAAGACGCTCTGGCACCTCCAGCAGGTGGGGTTGGGGTATCTGCGCCTGGGCCAGCCAGCCACCACGCTCTCGGGCGGCGAGGCGCAGCGCCTGAAGATCGCCCGCGAACTCGCGGGGGCGGCGGGGACGAGGGGGCGCAAGCTCTACATTCTCGACGAGCCCACCACGGGACTGTCCGGCGAGGACGTGAAGAAGCTCCTGGACGTGTTCAACCGGCTGGTGGACGCGGGGAACACGGTGCTCGTCATCGAGCACAACCTGGACGTGATGAAGGTGGCCGACTGGATCGTGGACCTGGGCCCCGGCGCCGGGCACCGGGGCGGCGAGGTGGTCGCCATGGGCAAGCCCGAGGTCGTAGCCAGCGTCCCGGAGAGCGCCACGGGACGGTATCTGCGGGAGATGATGGGAAGAGCGTAGCGAAGCAGCGTCCTTTTCCCGATCATACACCGTTCCACGGCACCCCCCACGTTGACCTCGACGTCGCGATCCCATCGCGGGCCGGCATGCGCATCTGCCTCCTGACGGACCAGGACCTCTCCCTCGATCCCTTTCCGGAGGATGACTGGCCCTGCGATCCCCGCCCCTTCTGTCCCGATGCCGACTGGACCGTCCTGACGCTCCACAAGGACCGCGCGGTGGCGCAGGTCATCGAAGCCTCGCGCCAGGGCTACGACCTGTTCTTCAACCTGTGCGACGGCGCGTGGGACGAGGGGCGCGTGGGCATGGAGGTCGTGCAGGCGCTGGAGTTTCTCGGTCTCCCTTTCACCGGTGCGGACGCGGCGTTCTACGAGCCGTCCCGGGAAGCGATGAAGCGCGTGTGCCGGGCCTGGGGGATCGACACGCCCGCCTACTACCTGGTGAAGAGCGAGGCCGACCTGGCCAGGGCCATGGAGCAGCTCCGCTTTCCCATGTTCGTGAAGCACCACTCGAGCTATGCGTCCACCGGCCTTACCCGGGACTCGAAGGTGGATACGCCCGAGCAGCTCCGCACCCAGGCCGGGCTCATGGTGGCGCACTACGGCGCCGCCCTGGTGGAAGAGTACATCGACGGGATGGAGTGCACGGTGCTCGTGTCCGAGAACCCCGAGGACCCCTCGAACCCCGTCACGTACCAACCGCTCCAATACCGCTTCCCCGAGGGCGAGGCCTTCAAGCACTACGACCTCAAGTGGGTGAACTACCAGGGTCTGGAGGCGCACCCGGTGGAGGACGTGGAGCTCGACGGAAAGCTGCGCGACATGGCGGCCCGTTTCTTCGTCGGGATCCGGGGCGCCGGCTTCGGCCGCTGCGACCTCCGGGTGGACCGGGAGGGACGGCCCTATATGCTGGAGATCAACCCCAACTGCGGGATCTACTATCCTCCGACGGACCCGGGTAGCGCCGACCTCGTCCTCATGGCGGATCCGGCGGGGCACGCCGGGTTCACCCGCACCCTCATCGAGGCGGGCTTCGCTCGCCACCGCCGGCGTGCCCGGGGCTGGCGCATCCTCCCCAGAGCGGGAGGGGACTACGGTATCTTCGCCACCCGCGATTACACCGCCGGCGAGCGCATCCTGGTCTTCGAGGAGCAGCCCCACCACCTGGTGACCCGCTCCCACGTGGAGACGAGCTGGGACGAGCCCCACAGGAGCTGGTTCCTCCGGTATGCCTGGCCCCTCACCGACGAGGTGTGGGTGACATGGAGCCCCGATCCGGAGGAGTGGCGCCCGGTGAACCACCACTGTGAGCCCTCGGCGTGGCTGGAGGGGCTGGACGTGGTCGCCCGGCGCGACATCGCCGCAGGGGAGGAGATCACCCTGGAGTACGCCACCTTCTACGACGAGCAGATGCCCTCGTTCGAGTGCCGGTGCGGCGCGCCCACCTGCCGGGGCACCGTGCGGGGCGACGACTGGAGCCTGGACTTCGTCGGGCTCTACGGATCGCACGTGTCCGACCACATCCGGTGCAAGCGCGAGGCGCTGGCCGCCACGGCGAGGGCCCGGCCGCGCAGGAGAGCGCGCCGGCCCTGAGCGCCCCGCCCCCCGTTTCGGTCCTCCTCCCCGTGCGGGACGGGGCCGCCCACCTGGAGGAGGCAGCGGCGTCCCTGGAAGCACAGACCGACGGGGACTTCGAGGTACTGGCGGTGGACGACGGGTCCACCGACGCCACGCCGGAGCTGCTGTGCGCGTGGGCACGGCGGGACCGCCGGGTGCGGGTGATCCGTCAGGAGCCGTTGGGAATCGTTGCCGCCCTGGAGCGCGCCCGCCGCGAGGCCCGGGGCAGGTTCCTGGCCCGCATGGACGCCGACGACGTGAGCGAGCCGGAGCGCTTCGCCCTCCAGCGCGCTCTCCTGGAGGAAACGCCCTCCCTGGCCGGGTGTGGCACCTGGGTGCGGTACTTCCCCCGCCACCGGCTCCGGGACGGGGCCCGCCGCTACGAGACGTGGCTGAACGGGGCCGCCACCCCGGCGGAGGTCGCCAGGGAGGTCTTCGTCGAGTGTCCCCTGGCTCACCCGACGTTCTTCCTCCGCGCCGACGCGGTGGAGACGGTGGGAGGGTACCTGGACCCGGGATGGCCGGAGGACTACGACCTGGTGCTGCGCCTGTGGGGTGCGGGCCTCGGCCTGGCCAACGTGGGCAGGGTGCTCCTCCACTGGAGAGAAGGGAAGGGCCGCCTCTCCCGGACGCACCGGGCGTACGCCGCGGATGCCTTCGTGGCGTGCAAGGTCCACCACCTCCGAGGGACTCTCCTCCGGGGCGGGAAGGGGGTGGCGGTGTGGGGCGCGGGCCCGGTGGGGAAGGCTTTTTCCCGTGCCTTCCTGGCGGTCGGGACCCCCGTGGCCGCCTTCGTGGAGGTGGACCCTCGCAAGATCGGGCAGGAGATCCACGGAGCGCCCGTCGTGGACACGCCAGGAGGCCTTGCGCTGCAAGGGGTTCTCCACCTCGCGGCGGTGGGACGGCCCGGCGGCCGGGAGACGCTGCGCCGGGTGCTGCGCGAGGGGGGGCTGGAGGAGCTCCGGGACTTCGTCGCGGTGGCCTGAAGGGTTATTTTTCAATGTCTAAACAACCCCTCCGCCGCGCGGGTCGCGGATCCTCCCAGATGCGTGTTCAGGAGCCTGCCGTGGCGCACCCCAGTTCCCGAGTTCCGGCGTGATCCGAAAGGGGCTTGCATTCACTTCCCTGTTCCTCCTCCTCGCGGGGGTGGAGCTCTCCACCGAGGGGATCTCCCTGATCCTGGCGCGGCTGCGCACCGGGTTGAGCGCGCTCCTCTCCGGCATCGGGTTTCACGTCTCGGGGATGCGCTTCTGCGTGGGCGTCGTGGCCCTGGCCGTCGGGATGACGATCTGGGTCCTGTTGATCTGGTCGGACCGTCACCGCCGGGACGCGATCACGGTGGGCTCCACCTGTCCCCAGTGCGGCAATCGCGCCCGGCGGGTGAAGCGCAGGGGGTGGGAACGGCTCCTCTCCCTGGTGCTGGGGGAGCAGATGGTCCGACGGTACTGCGAACACTGTGGCTGGTCGGGCCTGACGCTGCGGGGCTGAACGGGAAGTGGCCCCGACGGGGCGCCCCCCCCGGCGGCTCCGCCGGCGGGTGACCTGAACCTGGACTGTGGACCTGAGCATGGCTGAAGATCTGGTGGTGAACGGCGGTAGAGAGAGGGTTCTCACCCGCCTCCTCGAGGAGGAGATGCGCGAGTCGTTCATCGACTACTCGATGAGCGTCATCGTGCAGCGCGCGCTCCCGGACGTGCGGGACGGGCTGAAGCCCGTGCACCGGCGCATCCTCTACGCCATGAGCGAGTTGGGTCTGGGGCCTGGCCGTGCGTACAAGAAGAGCGCCACGGTGGTGGGCGAGGTGCTGGGCAAGTACCACCCCCACGGCGACTCGGCCGTATACGATTCCATGGTCCGCATGGTCCAGGACTTCTCCCTTCGGTATCCGCTGGTGGACGGGCAGGGGAACTTCGGCTCGGTGGACGGCGACTCGGCGGCGGCGTACCGCTACACCGAGGCCCGGCTCACCCAGGCGGCCGTGGACATGCTGGAGGACATCGACAAGGATACCGTCCCCTTCGTCCCGAACTTCGACGGGCAGAAGATGGAGCCCACGGTGCTCCCGTCGAAGCTCCCCAATCTGTTGGTGAACGGCTCGTCGGGGATCGCGGTGGGGATGGCCACGAACATCCCGCCCCACAACCTGCGCGAGATCGTCGCGGCGACGCAGGCCCTGGTGGACAACCCGGACCTGCCCGAGGAGGAGCTGGAGCGGCTGGTGCCCGGCCCCGACCTCCCCACCGGCGGGTTCATCTGCGGGTCCGAGGGGATCCGGGACGCGTACCGCACCGGCCGGGGCCGCCTGGTCATGCGTGCCAGGGCCGAGATCGAGCAGATCGACGCCAACTCGGAGCGGATCGTCGTCAACGAGATCCCCTTCATGGTGAACAAGGCCCGACTCATCGAGCAGATCGCCCAGCTGGTGCGGGACAAGAAGATCAACGAGATCCGGGACCTACGGGACGAATCGGACCGGGAGGGCATGCGCATCGTCATCGAGCTCAAGCGCGATGCCGTCCCCAACATCGTCCTGAACCAGCTGTACCGGCACACCCAGATGCAGTCCACCTTCGGGACCATCCTCCTGGCTCTGGTGGACGGCGTGCCGAAGGTGATGTCGCTGCGGGAGATCCTGCACCACTTCATCGAGCACCGGCACAAGGTGATCGTGAAGCGCTCCGAGTTCGACCTGGCCAAGGCCAAGGAGCGCGAGCATATCCTGGAGGGGCTGAAGATCGCCGTCGACAACATCGACGAGGTCATCAGGATCATCCGGGCGGCCAAGGACACGGAGACGGCGTCCGCCGAGCTCCAGGCCTCCTTCGAGTTGAGCGAGCGGCAGGCCAAGGCCATTCTGGACATGCGCCTGGCCCGCCTCACCGGCCTCGAGATCGAGAAGCTGGAAGCGGAGCTGGCCGAGGTCCGCGCCCAGATCCATGAGCTGGAGGGGATCCTGGGGTCCAGGGAGCGCCGTATGGCCATCCTGAAGGCCGAGCTCCAGCAGATGTCGGACAAGTTCGGCGACACCCGGCGCACGGAGATCACCCGGGCCATCGGCTCCTTCGACGTGGAGGACCTCATCGTCGAGGAGGACATGGTCATCACCGTGTCCCACCAGGGCTATGTGAAGCGTCTGCCCGTGGACACGTACCGGTCCCAGCGCCGCGGCGGGCGGGGCCTCCGGGGAATGGACACCAAGGAGGAGGACTGGGTGGAGCACCTGTTCGTGGCGTCCACCCACGACTACCTCATGGTCTTCACCCGGGGTGGGCACTGTTACTGGGTCAAGGTCTGGGAGCTCCCCGAGGGCGTCCGCAACTCGCGGGGCAAGCCCATCGTGAACCTGCTGAACCTGTCGGCGGAGGAGCTCATCGCCGCCGTGGTGCCGGCCCGCGAGTTCTCCGACGACAAGTACCTCATGTTCGCCACCCGGCAGGGCGTGGTGAAGAAGACCGCGCTGTCCGCCTACGGCAACGTGCGCTCGGTGGGGTTGAACGCCATCAACGTGCGCGAGGGCGACGAGCTCATCGACGTGCAGATCACGAGCGGCGAGAACGAGATCGTGCTGGCGACGCGCGACGGCATGGCCATCCGGTTTAACGAGGCGGATGCCCGCCCCATGGGGCGGGCCACCGAGGGCGTGCGCGGCATCGAGCTGGGCGACGACGACGAGGTGGTCGGGATGGTGGTCATGTTGCCCGACTCCACACTTCTGGTCGTATCCGAGAACGGCATGGGAAAGCGCACCGACGTGGAGGCGTACCGGCTGCAGCGGCGCGGAGGGAAGGGAGTCATCAACCTCAACGTCACCGAGAAGACCGGGAAAGTGGTGGCCATCAAGGCCGTCACCGAGGACGAGCAGCTCATGGTCATCACGCGCAACGGGGTGGTGAACCGGCAGCACGTGGACGAGATCCGCGTCATCGGGCGTGCCACGCAGGGCGTGAGACTGGTGAACCTCGATGAAGGCGATGCGGTCATGGATGTGGCCCGCGTCATCGCCGAGGACGAAGAGGAGATCAACCACTTGGAGACGGCCCCGGGAGAACCGGAGGACGACGAGGAAGCATGAGCGAGGTACAGGGACAGGGGCTGGTCGGCCTCACCGAGATCGAGTCCGCAGCACGCCGACTGGCCGGGGTGGCGGTGCGGACACCCCTCCTTCCAGCCGATGCGGCGTCGGATGCCGTGGGCGCGGAGGTCCGCCTCAAGTGCGAGAACCTGCAGCGCGCCGGCGCCTTCAAGATCCGCGGCGCGTTCAACTTCGTCTCCCAGCTCTCCGACGAGCAGGTGCAGTCGGGGATCATCACCTTCTCCTCGGGGAACCACGGCCAGGCCGTGGCCCTCACCGGGCGGCTCCGGGGGATCCGCGCGGTGGTGGTCATGCCCACCAACGCGCCCAAGGTGAAGATCGAGGGAACGAAACGACTGGGCGGCGAGGTCCACTTCGCGGGGACCACCTCCCTGGAGCGGAAGCGCCGGGCCGAGGAAATGGCCGAGGAGGAGGGGTTGGTCATCGTTCCCCCCTTCGACCACCGGCACATCATCGCCGGGCAGGGCACGGTGGGGCTGGAGATCGCCCGCGAGTGGCCCGACGTCGACCTCGTGCTGGCACCCATCGGAGGGGGCGGGCTGGCCAGCGGTGTCGCTGCCGCGGTGAAGCGCATGCTCCCCGGGGCCCGGGTCGTCGGCGTGGAGCCGGAGGGCTCCGCGTGTATGCGCACGGCGTTGGACCACGGCGCGCCCACCCTGCTGGAAAAGACCTCGAGCATCGCCGATGGGCTCCTGCCCGTCCTCGCCGGTGAGCTGACCTTCGAGCACGCCAAGGACCTCATGGACGACGTCGTCACCGTATCCGACGACGCCATCCGCGAGGCCACTCGGCTCCTGGTGGGGCGTCAGAAGCTGGTGGTGGAGTTCAGTGGTGCCGCCACCACGGCAGCCCTCCTGGAGAACAAGGTCGACGCCAAGGGGGTACGGGTGGCGGTGGTCGTCAGCGGCGGCAACCTGGAGCCATCGGTCCTGGCAGAGCTGGCGTGACCGCTCCCGTCCGCTTCGTCCCGGGGCTGGCCGTCGGGCACGGCCACGCCTACGGCGGCCTCACCGGGTGCACGGTGTTCCTCGGCCCCTTCCGGGCCGCCGTGGAGGTGCGGGGCCTGGCCACCGGGAGCCGTGAGTTGGGGGTGCTGGATCCTCATCACCTGGTTCCCGCGGTGGACGCCATCCTCCTCACCGGAGGCTCTGCGTTCGGCCTGGCCGCCGCCGACGGCGTCATGGCCTGGCTCGAGGAGCAGGGAAGGGGATACGACACCGGGGTGACACGGGTGCCCATCGTTCCGGCTGCGGTGATCTTCGACCTCCACGCCCACGCCACCCGCCCCGACTCGGAGACGGGAGTGGCGGCGTGCGCGGACGCGCGCGAGGCGTGGCCGGCGGAAGGTCGGGTGGGCGCCGGCGCCGGCGCCACCGTGGGAAAGATCGCCGGCCCGGAACAGGCCATGCCGGGCGGCGTGGGCGCGTGGGCGGTGGACATGGGGAGCTGGCGGGTCGGAGCTGTGGCGGTGGTCAACGCCCTGGGCGACGTGCTGGACGCCGCGGGGACCATCGTGGCCGGCGCGAGGACGGCGGACGGGAGCTTCCTCGACACCGCGGCGCAGGTCCGTCGCGGTGCGGCGCCCAGCGGGGAGATGAAGGACGTGGTGTCGGGGACGAACACGACCCTCGCCGTGGTGGCCACGGACGCTCCCCTCTCCCGGGTGGACCTGGGGCGCATGGCGCGCACGGCGGCCAACGCTCTGGCCCGGAGGATCTCGCCGGTGCACACCCCTTTCGACGGCGACATGGTCTTCGCCGTGTCCACCTCTCCCGAAGCGGTGAGCGTATCCCCGACGGAGGTGCTGGCCCTGGGCGTCGCCGCCCAGCACGCGCTGGAGGAGGCCATCACCCGCGCGGTGGTCGAGGCGGACCGATGAAGCGGCTCCTTCTCTTCGACGTCGACGGGACGCTGGTGCTGGGCGGGCCCGCCAAGGGCGCGTTCCACACGGCGCTGGTGGAGACGTTCGGCACGGCGGGCGATATCGAGGTGCACGACTTCGCGGGCAAGACCGATCCCCAGATCGCCCGGGAGCTCCTGCGGGGGGCGGGGGTGGACGACGGCGACATCGAGGCCGGCTTCCCCGGGCTATGGGACCGGTACCTGCACCACCTGGAGGACAGGCTCCCGGCCCATCCCATGAGCGCCCTTCCCGGCGTGACCCGCCTCCTGGAAGCGCTCTCCGCCCACGGGGACGTGGCACTGGGGCTCCTCACCGGGAACATCGCCCGCGGGGCGGAGCTCAAGCTCCGGTCGGCGGGGCTCTTCGACCACTTCCGCATGGGGAGCTACGGCTCGGACAGCGAGACCCGCAGCGAGCTGGCCCCCATCGCGCTCCGCCGCGCCCGGGAAACGTGGAACGTGGACTTCGACCCCAGGGAAACGTGGGTGGTAGGCGACACCCCCGCCGACATCCATTGTGGTCGGGCGGGAGGCACGAGGACGTTGGGCGTCGCCACGGGGAGGTACGGCACCGGCGCGCTGGCTGCGGTGGGGGCCGACGAGGCTCTGGATGATCTCTCCGACACCGGGCGGGCGGTGGCGGTGCTCCTCGGGTAGCGGTGGGAGCGCAGCCTCCGCGCTCCCGACTCCAGCCTTGATCGCCTGCACGTGCGGGAACATCTTCCCGGCTTGCGACCACTAGGGTCTCCTGGAGCGACGACCCCGCAGGCTGCGTGAACGCAATGGAGGCGCGGAGATGACGAAGTTCTACTGGATCCTGGCGATGGTGGCCGTCGTCGGTGTCGCCGCCGTGGGGTACACGGTGGCCTCGGGGACGATGAGGAAGACCGCCACGGAGCCAGTGGAGGTGGAGGGGTTGGACAACATGGAGACGCTGGTGGCCATGGCCCGGGGCGTCTCCAAGGGGGATCCGGACGCGCCCATCACCATCGCCGAGTTCGCCGACTACCAGTGCCCCGGGTGCGGCGCCTTCACACTCACCGTGAAGCCCCAGCTGGATGCCCAGTACGTCGAGACCGGCAAGGCGAGGTTCGTCTACTACGACTTCCCCCTCGTCTCCAATCACCCCTATACCTTCCTGGCGGCCCGCGCCGCGCGGTGCGCCGACGACCAGGGCAAGTTCTGGGAGTACCAGAACACCATCTTCCGCAACCAGTCCACCTGGGTCACCAAGCAGCAGCCCCAGGGTGACTTCGTGGACTACGCGGTGATGGTGGGGGCTGACAAGGACACCTTCGAGGCGTGCCTGAAGAGCGACGCCCACGCCGACGTGGTGTCCGCCAACCTGCGGCTGGCGTACGAGTTGGGGCTCGACGGCACACCCACGGTGATGATCAGCATGGGCCGAGGCATGGCCCGGCGGCTCATGAGCTTCGACTTCCAATCCATCCAGAAGGCCATCGAGGACCTCATGGCCGAGTCCGCCGCTCCGTCTGCCGACTCGGCTTCGGCCGCAGGGGCCTGATTGCGTCCATCAGCCGTCTCTGACGTGAGCACGAACCAGGCCCCGCCGGTGAACCGGATGGTCATCGCCGTTCTGTCCCTGGCGGGGTTCTTTCTCGCCCTCTACCTGCTGGTGAGCAAGCTTGGGCTCGCGGGCTCCATGATCTGCGGGGTCGGCGAGTGCGAGACAGTCCAGGCCAGCAAGTGGTCCATGATCGGGCCCGTGCCGACCTCGGCATTGGGTGTGGTTGGATACCTGGGCATGCTGGGCGTGGCCATGTTGGGTCTCCAGCCTGGCGGTCTTCGGTCCCGGGCGGTGAGCGGACTCCTCCTGGGCTTTTCCGCCGTAGCGCTGGTGTTCTCGGCGTGGCTCACCTGGCTCGAGGCGTTCGTGATCCGCGCCTGGTGCCAGTGGTGCGTGATCTCGGCCATTCTCGTCACCATCATTTTCGTGGCGGCCCTCTTCGAGGTGAGGCGGCTGCGCGGAGGGAGCGAAGCATGAGCAAGGAGGGTCGCGTGAAGGTCCGGCTCCTGTTCGTGGACGAAGGCTCGTATCACCACGAGGAGGTGGAGCTCCCGGCGGAGGCGCTGGACGGCTACAGCCGGCTCATCGACTGCGTGCGCGAGGACGAGGCCGTCCAGAAGCGCGTGTACGTGGACGTGGCGCGGCTGTGCTCGGCGTGGGTGGTGGAGGAGTAGGGCGCCGGCGGGCGCGCAGCTTTGCCGGACGGAGAGCGGGGCGCCTCGGTGCGCTCCTCTTCTGCACCCTGGTCTTGCTCCCGCCCTCGCTGGGCGCCCAGCAAGCCCCTTCCGCACCGCCACCGGCGGCGGATTCGGTGGAGAGACCCCTGAACACCGGCGCGATGTGGGGAGGCGGGCTCCTGGGGTGGGGGGGTGGCTTCCTCGTCGGGGGGATCTCAGGGTACTGGATCGAAGTCGGGAGCACGGAGACCGGGAACGAGTGGAGAGGCGTGGGCGGCTTCCTCCTGGGCGCGTTCACCGGGGCGACCCTCCTCACTCCGGTCTTGACCCACGCCATCGGGGGAGGAGAGGGGCACCTGGGCCTGGGGCTGGCCGCCAGCGCCCTGGCGGGAGCCCTCGGCGTGGCGGTGATTGCCGCGTCGGACGGGCACCTCCTCCTCGCCCTCCCCGTGGGGCAGATCTGGGCGTCGGTATCGGCGGAGAAGAAGACGGCGGAGCGTCGCCGCGCGCGGCGCTGACCCGGACCTCTCCCCGGACGGTATCCCTCCCACTACCGTTCTGGTACCCTCCCACGGGTCCCGTCGGAGGCCAGCCCCGTCTCGTCCACGCGACCTGGAGTCCGTCATGACCAGGAGTCATCGCCGGCGCGCGCGCGTTGCCGTTCTGTTGCTCTCTGTCCTTCCCGCCGCCCTCCAGGCGCAGAGTGGCTCCGGGCCGCAGCCCGGCCGCTTCGACTTCGGGAAGATGTGGACCTTCGAGTACCCACCGGCGGAGTACTTCTCGTCCACCTACGGCTTCTCCGCTACCCCTGAGTGGTTCGAGCGCGCCCGCCTGGCGGCGCTGCGCATCCCGGGGTGCTCGGCGTCGTTCGTGTCCCCCCAGGGGCTGGTGGTGACCAACCACCACTGCGCCCGAGGCGCGGTGAGCGCGGCGAGCCGGGAAGGGGAGAACCTCCTGGGCAACGGGTTCTACGCCCGCACGCTGGAGGAGGAGCGACCGCTGCGTGGGGTCTGGGCGGACCAGCTCCTGGAGGCGGTGGACGTCACCGCCGAGATCGACGCGGCGGTGGCCTCGGCGCCCCCGGCGGAGCGCGCCCGCGCCCGTGAGCGTGCCCAGGCGGAGATCGAGCGGAGGCTCGCGGCCCAGCACGCCGGCGTGGAGGGGATCCGGGTGCAGCTCGTGCCCCTGTACAACGGGGGGAGGACGTCAGCGTACGTATTCCGGCGCTTCACGGACATCCGGCTGGTGGCGGCAGCGGAGCTGAACCTCGGGTTCTTCGGCGGCGACCCGGACAACTTCACGTATCCGCGCTATGCCCTCGACTTCGCGTTCTACCGGGTCTACGTGGACGGGAAGCCGTTCCAGACCCTCCACTGGTTCGACTGGGGCGAGGGCGTGAAGGAGGGCGAGGCCGTCTTCGTCATCGGGAACCCGGGCCCCACCAACCGCCTCCAGACGGTGGCGCAACTCGAGTACCAGCGCGACGTGCTCGTGCCCGTGCGCAAGGCGTTCTTCGAGACCCGGCTCGCGGCGCTGCGCGAGGCGTACGACGCCGACCCTGTGTTTGGCGAGCGGGTGGGGCTCCGCAACCAGGCATTCTCCCTCTCCAACTCGCTGAAGGCCTACACGGGGCGCCTGGCGGCGCTCCGCGACCCGGAGATCCTGGGGCTCAAGCGCGCGGCGGAGGAGGAGCTGGTGGCGAAGCTGGACGGGAGCGCGGAGCTGAAGGCGCGCTTCGGCACGGTCATTCCCCGGATCGCCGAGCTCCAGGCCGAACGCCGCAGGCTGGCCGCCGAGTCGGGTGCCTTCTACGGCCTCGCCAGCACGTCGTCGGACTCGCGGATGCTCGCCAGGGCGTTCCAGGCGTTGGCGCTGGCCCGCGCCGCGGCGCCGGGCGCGCCCCCGGTGAGCGCCGACACGCTGGCGGCCCGGCGCACGGCGCTCCTGGCCTTGGAGGACCACCCGGGCGACCTGGAAGAGGAACTGCTCCGCCTACGACTCGCCGACCTGGTGACGTACCTGGGACCCGACGACGCGCTGGTGGAAGCCGCCCTGGAGGGCCGCTCTCCGGAGGGCGCAGCCACGTCGCTCCTCCAGCGCTCGGCTTTCGCCACCCGGGCGAAGTCCCAGGCCGCTCTCGCCGGGGGGGGGCGTCCCAGCCGACGACCCGGCGGTGGTGCTGGCGAGCCTCGTGCTTCCCCGCCTCCTGGCGCTGGAGGAGGCCGAAGGGCGGCTGGCCGGACCCGAGCGGGAGCTGGCCGCCGACCTGGGGCGGGCCCGCTTCGAGGTCTACGGCACCGGGGTGGCGCCCGACGCCACTTCCTCCCCGCGCATCGCCGACGGCGTGGTGATCCCCTACGAGTACAACGGCACGCTGGCGCCCACGCACACCACGTTCTACGGGATCTACGACCGCCACTATGGACACCAGGGGAACCCGGACTGGGCACTCCCGGAGCGGTGGGTTCCCCCACCTGCAGGGCTGGACCTGTCCACACCCCTCAACTTCATCTCCACCGCCGACAGCTACGGCGGCAACTCGGGCTCCCCGGCGGTGACCCGGGAGCTGGCTCTGGTGGGGCTCAACTTCGACCGGAACATCGAGGGGCTCTCCCGCGACTTCATCTATCTGCCCGAACGGGGGCGGAACATCATGGTGGACGTGCGGGCCATCCGGGAGGCGCTGGAGAAGGTGTACCACGGCGACCGCATCGTGGAGGAGATCGCCGCGGCGAAGGCGGCGCGCAGGTAGGGCTCAGAGCCCCAGCATCTCCCGGCAGCGCTCCCGCGTCCACTCGCCCACGGCGGCGGGGGGCCACGCCCCCGCCGCCGTGGCGTCCATGAGCCGCTTCGCCTCCTCCCGGGCCCGCGCCGCCGTGGCTCCGTCCACCCAGCCGCGGGCCAGCGCCTCCTCCAGGTCGTCCTCGTCGAGAAGGAGGGCCCGCCCGTCGGGGTACAGCCAGACGTCGAGGAAGAGGTCGGTGGTGTTCCACTCGGGGCCGTCCAGGACGGGGGGCGTGAGGATGTTGGCATAGAGCCCGGTGAAGGTGCCGTCGGCGCGGTGGAAGCGCCCCACATCGTGCCAGTTGCCGGGGAAGGTGAACCACACCACATCCGCGCCCGTCTCCAGGACCACCTCTCCCCCGATCACGATGGGAGGGCCGAAGCGGTGCTCGGCGAGCGTCACCTTCACGTCGTCGGCGTCGTGGACGAGGCGCTGCTCGAAGACCTGCAGGCGGTCGGGAGGGCGCCGGTAATGGATGCGGATCAGGGGAGGAGGGCTCACGCGCCCTCCTCCGTGGGAGCCGGTGGAACGAACTCGACGAACACGTCCATGGTGCCTCCGCACATCGCCGGGCTCCACGACGTGATCTCGTCCATGAGGTCCACGTGCATCCGCTCGGGGCGCCCGGTGGCGAGCACCCTCCGCGCTGCCTCGATGACCTCCGCCTCTCCGCATCCCCCGCCGACGGTGCCGGTGAGGCCGGCCTCCGGGTCCACGACGAGCCCTGCGCCCACCTTCCCTGGGGTGGAGCCGCGGGTAGCGATGATGGTGGCCAGGGCGCATGCCCGCCCTGCCTCCCGGGCTGCCGCGAGGGCCCGCTCCAGCGCCAGATCGTCCAGGTAGGTCATGCTCCCTCCCCGGCCGGGAAGAATCGCTCCGCCACGTCCTCCAGGTCCCGGAGGGAGGCGGCGGTGCCGCCCCGGCGGACCTTCACGAGCTCGGCGGCTACCGCCACGGCGATCTCCTCCGGTGTCTCGGCGCCGATGTCCAGCCCCACGGGGGCGTGGATCTCGGCCAGACGCTCCTTCGGGATCCCGTCTTCCAGGAGCTGCAGGAATGTGGCGCGCACGCGCCGCCGGCTCCCGATCATGCCGATGTACACCGGCCTGGCCGGATCCCGGAGGACCTTCACCAGGCAGTCGTAGTCGTACTTGTGCCCCCGGGTCACCAGGAGGATGTGGGTCCCGTTGTGGATGGGCACCTCCGTGAAGGGATCGGAGAAGTCGGCGCGCACCACCCTGTGGGCGGTTGGGAAACGCTCCCGGGTGGCGAAGTCGGGCCGGTCGTCCACCACCCAGACGCGGAAGCCCAGCTCTGCGCCGATGCGCGCCATGGGCAGCGCGATATGCCCGGCGCCCACCACGACCAGATCGGGGACCGGCCGGCGGACCTCCACGAAGGCCTCTGCGCCGTCGGCGAGGGTGACCAGGTCGTCCCCGTGACGCGGGTCGGCCAGCGCGCCGCGCGCGGCGGCGAGCGCGGAAGCGTCGAGGGCGGGTGAGCCCAGCGAGCCGCGCACGCGCTCACCCCCGTCCGTTTCGAGGACCAGGAGGAGACGGCGCCCGGCGTGGGCCGGGGGGGCCACCGCCAGCACCGTGGCGGTGCTGGCGCCTGCCGCCGTGGCTTGGACGGTGAGGCTCGCCGACGATGCGGCGTCGAGGATCATGGTTCCCTCACAGCGCCGAAGACGGCGCGGTAGGCATCCGGAGTGTCGATGTCGGCCAGGACCCCGGGATCGTCCACGTCCACGATCCTGGCCTCTTGAATGTGGCGGTGCACGACGGTTCGGGCGCCCCCCTCCAGTCCCGGGTCGAGGAGCTCGGGGAAGAGGCGGCGGTGGAAGATGGCCGGGTGGCCGCGGTGCCCTCCCGAGGTGGGGAGTACAAGGGGCCCGCCGGCCGCGTCCAGGGCTTCGAGGAGGGCAGCCACGGTCTCGGCCCGCACCGCCGGGTGGTCCACGGGAAGCAGGGCCACGCCGTCCACGTCCTGACCCAGCGCCGCCAGCGCCAGGCGGATCGACGTGATGGGCCCCTCCCCGGGGTCGGGGTTCTCCAGCACCAGCGCTCCCGCACCCTCGGCCCTGCGCCGCACTTCGGACTGGCCCCTGCTGGTCACCACCACCACCGGGTGGCACCCGCCGCCCACGAGGGCCCCTACCACCGCGGCCACGAACGAGCGGCCGCCCGCGTCCAGAAGGGCTTTGGGCGTTCCCATCCGGGCGGACGCACCGGCGGCGGGGACCACGCCGGCCACGCGGAGACGGCCGGGCTCGGCGGATGAGGGCCGGCTCAAGTTCCGAACGCCTCGTAGAACGTGAGATTGTCCCGGGCGAGCTCCTGGAGCAGGGGCGCCGGGGTGAAGCGGGTCCCCAGGCGGTCCTGGAGTTCCAGCGTGCGGTCCAGGACGCCCCTCGGGTGCAACGTATCCGCGAAGCGAAGGAGGCCGCCTCTGAAGGGCGGGAACCCCGCGCCCATGACCATGGCCAGGTCCAGCGCGGGGGCGGAGCGCACCACCCCGTCGGCGAGGACGCGCGCCGCCTCGTTGATCATCTGCGCAAGGAGACGGCGCCGGATCTCCTCGGGGTCTACCGCGCCGCCGCGCTTCTGGGGGACGGAGGCGCCGAGGTCGGCGTACACCGAGGCGTCCACGCCCTCCTCCTTCCCCTTCGGGTAGCGATAGAAGCCCCGGCTCCCCTTCCGGCCCTGCCGCCCGCTGGCGGCAAGGGCAGCCAGGGCGGGGGAGGGCCTGAGCCGCTCGCCTAGCGCCTCGTGGAGGACGGCGCCGGCGTGGGTGGCCACGTCGATTCCCACCTCGTCGACCAGGCGGAGGGGACCCATGGGCATGCCGAAGTGCCGGGCGGCCTGGTCCACCTCCTCCACGCTGGCTCCGTCCCCCAGGAGCCATCCAGCCTCGTTCAGGTACGGCGCCAGGATCCGGTTCACGAGGAACCCGGGGCCGTCGTTCACCACCACCGGGACCTTCCCCAGCGACACCGCGAAGGTGTGGACCGTGGCCACAACCTGGTCCGAAGTGCGCCGGCCCCGCACGATCTCCACCAGGGGCATGCGATGCGCCGGGTTGAAGAAGTGGAGTCCGCACACGCGCTCCGGGTGCTCCAAACCGTCGGCGAGGGCATCCACCGAGAATGAGGATGTGTTCGTGGCCAGGATGCAGGAGGGGGACACGCGGGTCTCGGCCTCCTTCAGCACCGCGCGTTTGACGTCCAGCTTCTCGACGACGGCCTCCAACACCATGTCGGCCGCGCCGAATCCGGCCCAATCCAGACCGCCGGTGGCGGCTTCGTGGCGGACGTCCTTCATGCGGACGCGCACGCCGTGGGAGGCGGCGAGCTGCGCGATCCCGCCACCCATGACCCCTGCGCCCAGGATGGCGAGGTCAGCCACCTTGCCGGGGCGCACCGATGCGTCGGCCACCCCCGTGGCCTTCCGTGCGGCTTCCCGGGTGCGGAAGACGTGGACCAGGTTCTTCGAGACGACGCCCACGAGGAGGGCGCTGGCGGCGTGGGCCTCGGCGTCCAGGCTGTCGTCGAGGTCCCCTCCCAGGTGCTCTCGCAGGATGTCGAGGATGCGCAGCGGCGCCGGATAGTGGCCGCCGGTCTGGGCCCAGACCCGCCTGCGGGCTGCGCCGAGGGCCAGGCGCCGTCCGGGAGGAGTGTCGTCGAGAAGGCGGGTGAGGAGCCTGCGCTTCGGCCGCGACGCCTTCGCCGGGAGCATGAGGGTGCGCAGCGCGTACTCGGCCACCTTCTCGCGGAAGAGGGGGACGGGGAAGATCTCCGAGACCAGGCCGATCCTCCTCGCCGTGTGGGCGTCCATCTGCTTGCCGGTGAGAAGGATGTCCAGGGAAGCCTGGAGACCGACCAGGCGCGGGAGGCGGGTCGTCCCTCCCCAGGCAGGGAGGATCCCGAGGAGGACCTCGGGGAACGCGATGCTCGTCCGGAGCGAATCGGACGCCACGCGGTGCCGGCAGGCCAGCGCCAGCTCCACGCCTCCCCCCACGCAGGTGCCGTGGATGGCACAGACCGTGGGCACCGGGAGCTTCTCGATCGCCATGAAGACAGCCTGCCCCACGCGGATCGCCCGCTCCGCCTCGCCCGGGTCCTCCAGGGCGGCGATGGCGTCCACATCGGCGCCGGCGAGGAAGGAGTCGCTCTTCCCGCTCCACACCACGATCACCCGGGCACGCCCCTGGATGGCTGCGTCCCGCGCCGTGTCGACCACGCGGGCGAGGCGGCGCATCACCTCATCCGTGAGGACGTTGACGTTCCGCTCGGGGTCGTCGAGGGTGATCCAGCCGATCTCCCGTGCGTCGATCTCGAAATCCGGGTTCGCGGTGGCCGGCTTCGGGATCTGCACGCGGTCGTTTCCTCCCTTCCTAGAGCTTGATCCGCTCTTCGGCGTTCTCGCTGGTGAGGCGGACCTGGACGGGATCGCCCCGCTTCACCTGGACGGGGACGTTCCAGTAGAGCTCGGTGAAGGGGAGCTCGTAGCGCGCGTGGACCCAGTACCGGCCCGGCTCGACCTTCAGGTTCTCCCGGGCCACGCCCGAGGGGTCGGTGGTGTCCACCCTGGCCTCCAGCCCCGAAGCGCGGAGCTTGGCAAGGAATACGGCCGGGGCATCGGCGAAGGCCTCGTCGCTCCAGGCGTCCCGGAGGAGCCTGAGGGAGTCGGACTGGCGCAGCGTGGCCCGCTGGAGCTCGGAGAACTCGGCGAAGGCCGCCTTGGTCTCGGCCTCCACGCGCCGGAGCTGGGCCTCGTGCTCGGTGAACTCCCGGAAAAGGGCCACGTACCGCGCTTCGCCCCGGGAGTGCTCCTGCATGGTCTCGGTGATCTTCTGGAGCGTGTCGTGGAGGTCGTTCCACCGGCGCTCGCCGATCTGCCAGCGCTCCTGGGCGCTGGCCACGTTTTCGCGGGCGGTGAGGAGTTGCTCCGGGACGGGTGGCTCGGGGGTGGAATGGGCCGCCTCCAGAGAGTCGAAGACCTGATCCCGGTCGTACGGGAGGAGTTGGACCTCCAGGTTCGCCAGGGGGAAGACCACCGTGCCGTCGCCGGCCGGGTTCTCCTTTTGGATCTGCACCGTGACGACCACCTGGGCGGGACGGCATGCTGCGCCGGCCAGGAGGAGGCCCAGCGCGAGGGGGAGGTTCCGGCGTCTCATCTGGCCACGCTCCGGCGCTCGCTCCTGGGAGTGGGACGCCCGAAGGTACCGTTCTCCCGGCAGTGCATCAACCTCGCCGCGGGCCCGCTACCAGCTCGCGCCCGATCCGTCCTGGCCCAGGTCCGGCCCCAGCACGAGGATCCTCGGCGGGCCCAGGGACCGAGACGTCTCGAGGAGCGTCCGGGCGTCCAGCTCCCAGATCTCCACCCCCAGGTCGCGCACGCGGCCGTCTCGCAGAAGGTCGGCGGTGATCCGCCGGGCCTCGGCCTCCGGCGGCGACTCGGCCAGGAGGCGTTCGGCACGGAAGCGGCGCCTCCTCCAGGGGAAGAAGTCGTCGGCCAGGGGCTCGGTGGCCATGTTCTCGACCAGGCCCAGGATGCGCGCCTCCCAGTCCGCCGCTGCCTCGGGCACCACGGAGGCCTCCACAAGGAGGACCGGGCCCCGGCGCGTCTCCTCGATGCGCACATCCACGCTGTACCGGTCCGGCGCGGGAGGCGTGGGGTCCAGATCCTCCTCCAGGAGGTGGGCCACGAGCTCCAGGCAGGTGCGGGGGAGGTCGGAGGGCGCCGGGTACGCCACCATCATCCAGGTGCTCGTCACGTCGCGGGCCAGGTCCACCCGATCTCCCGTCACCCAGGCCATGTCGGCGGGGGCAGGAGGCGCTGGAGGGGCGGAGGGCGTCACCACGGCGGGAGGGTCGGGCACAACGGGGCCCACCACGGCCCAGGCGCCCGCGTCCCGGCGGTGGTAGCGGGCGCGGTACCGCTCCAGGTCCGCCGTGCCCAGGGCCGCCAGCGACGTGGAAGTGCCCCGGGGCGGCCGGGCCCAGGGACTCCCGGGCTCCGTGAGGAGGGCGGCGGCCACGTCCTCGAACTCCCGGTACGGGGAGTCGGCTTCAAAGGCCAGGTTCTCGAGAAGTCGGGAGCGGTGGCGCTCCACGAGCCCGGGGTCCAAGGGCGCGTGGAGAAGGAGGGAGTCGGTGGCATTCCACGCTTCCTCCCACTCAGTGGGGTCGGCCACGAGCGTGAAGACCGTCGAGGCCCGCTCCACCGAAGCCGTGAACACCGCCGCCGTGGACTCCAGTGCCCGGGCCACCTGGTCCTCCAGGACCCGGGCCAGGAGCCACGCCGTTCCCTCGAGGCCTGGGGCGTCGTCCTGGGAGCCGGCGGGGATCCGGAGCGCAAGCGCCACGACGGTGCCGTGGGCGTGGCTCGACACGGCGTGAGAGCCGTGCGCATCCGCCTCCTGCGCGGAAACCGGAGCCAGGGCCAGGCCGAGGATGGTGGGGCCCAGGGCCAGGACGGCGGCGAGGCGGGTCATGGGCGCGCCTGGGCGGTGCGAGGACCCTGCCGGAGGAGCCGATCCACGAGGTCGCGCATCGAGGTCGCGTCCACGGTCCGGAGTGCCTCCAGGTCCCGCTCGGCGGACAGGGGATCCCCGTCGGCTTCCATGGCCCGGCCCACCACGGTTACCAACCCCGCCGGAGTGCGGGCCGCCATCATCTGCTCCCGCCGGGCCTGGGTCACGGCCCTCTTCACCGCTCCCTCATCGAGGGCGTCCCGGGTGGCCGCGAGAGCGTCGGAGACGGCCCGCCGCATGGCTTGGGCATTGCGGGCCCAGGAGGAGCCGACGATGGCCAGGACCGAGCGATCCGGGAGGTCCCAGAGCTCGACGCTGGCCTCGATGCCCGAGGAACCGGCGCGGAGCTGCCGGGCCACCAGGAAGGCCAGGACGGTCCCCATCGGGTCCCTAGGGGGACCCACGGGCCATGCCTCGCCGTACCAGGACCGGAGGGTTTGGGGCGCGCCGACCCGGGACCCTGCGGGGGCGGGAGCACCGGGGGCCGGAGCCGCCGACTCCTCGGGCGCGCCTATACCGCGGGTGGCCGCCAGCACCACCTCGGGGGCCACCGGGGCCGACACGACGAGCGTCATGGCGGAAGACTGGTGGCTGCGCAGCCACACCTCCCGTACCCGGGGGGCGTCCAGCGCCTGGAGGGACGAAGGTGTGCCCACCAGCGGCGGAAGGCCGGGAGCCATCTGGGACCGGAGGTCGGCAGCGACGCGGCCGGAGGGGGTCTCCACCGCCTCGGCTGTCTCCCCCTGGAGGCGGAGGCGGGCCGCAGCGAAGCTCGGGCCCGTCACGTCGGGAGGTGCCACCGCCTCTCGGAGGAGGTAGGCCAGGTACTCGAAGTCGGCGGTGGCGCCCACCGCCGAGTACGCGAGCCCCCAGGGCGTGCGTGCGGCCGACACCTGGGCGCCGACGGGGCGGGCCAGCGTGCGCATGCGCTCGAGGGCCAACTCCCGGAGGAGGCGTCCGGCCCCGGCCTCCGTCGGCCCCTCGCGAAGGGGGACGGCCAGGCGCAGGGCGGCCACGCCCACACCTGGAGAGGAGAGCAGCACGATCCGTGGGCCTCCGAGGGGTGCCAGCACCGTGTCCGGCGTCAGCACCGATCCTGGACGGTATTCAGGAGCCGGGACGGCTTGGGCCTCGGCGACCCGGGGGAGGAGCCCTCCCGCGAGGAGGGCGGCGAAGACGAGTCTCATGGAAACGAGAAAGGCGCCCGAAGGCGCCCTGGAGTCGAAGGTGTTTCCCCCCGGGCCGTGGCTACGGTACCCAGTCGGGGAGGATGAAGTTGGCCGGGTTCTGCAGGACGCCGTGGAGCCTCACTTCGTAGTGGAGGTGGGGCGAGGTCGCGACGCCCGTGGCTCCTACCTGCCCCAGCACGTCGCCGCGCTTCACCGCCTGCCCGGGCCGAGCCAGGATCTTGGAGCAGTGCCCATAGAGCGTCGTGTAGCCGTGGCCGTGATCCACGCGCACGGTGAGGCCGTATCCAGAGTTCCACCCTGCCTCCACCACCCGGCCCTTGGCCGCCGCGAAGATGGGCGTGCCCTTGGGGGCGGCGATGTCCACGCCCGAGTGGGGGAGAGGGCGGTTATAGATGGGGTGCATGCGGGAGCGGGAGAAGCTGCTGCTGAGGAACCCCGCCGTGGGAAGGATGGAGGGTATGGACTCCATGAGGTCCCGGTGGGCCTCCATCGAGTCGGTAGCCTCGTCCAGGCTCGCCGAGAGCAGGTGGGCCCGGCGCTCCAGGGCGTTCAGGTCGTAGGAGAGGGCGAAGGCGTCCTTGGAGACGGTGGAGTCCACCCCCCAGAGCGGATAGGACTCGGGCGTGCCGAGCCCGGGGCCGCCGACACCCACCTCCATCACCTCGGGATCGATCACCTCGAGCCCCGCCATGGTGCGGAGGGCGGCGTCCCTGCCGGCGAGCCCGTCCAGGGTCGCCTCCAGCTTGCCCACCCGCTCCCGGAACTGAGCCAGCTCAACGGTGAGTGCTTCGTTGCGGGCCTCCATGCGCCGGTTCTGGATCCGCGCCGTCGCATCCAGGGCGGCGGATATGCCGAACACGGCGAGCACAAGGATGAGCAGAACACCAAAGCCACCCAGGACACGGAAGGTCCGGGTGGCGACGGAATACTGCCGAACGGGGGTGTCCTCGTCGCGGACGACGAGGAACGTCCACCGATCGCCGGTCATGCGGTTCCTGGGGTTCCGGTCAAAAGGCGCATGCTCCTGGAGGGAATCGAGGCGAAAGCTAGGCCTGCTCCGGCGACCTCGTCAAGCGTGGAAGGAGACCTCCAGGAATTTCGGAAGGTAGGGGATGTGGGGCGCAGTCTGGGGACCTGGAAGGTGTGGGCGGGGGGTGTGGCCGCGTCGTTGGGCCCTGAGGGGGAGGC
>Ga0315541_1000746_pt1 | contig 33552 bp, 20 predicted proteins | sample SalMarSW160190MG_FD_203095 | JGI IMG/M metagenome (GOLD analysis project Ga0315541, IMG submission 203095) | Salt marsh sediment microbial communities from the Plum Island Ecosystem LTER, Massachusetts, United States - Salt Marsh Sediment SW1601-190 ...
CAGGAGCCACCTGATATGTAGGAATAATCCATTCCTGTTCCGAGATCGTGACTTGGGCTGAAATTTGAGGCCACGTCAAAAAAAAGATGATAAGACAAAAAGCAAATTGTCCGGTTAATTTTATACAATTTTTGTAATTTTTATTCATTTCTCATGGTTTTTGTTCCTTTCAAAAATATGAAAAATTTTAAAGGTAAATCTTCATATATTTTTATTTCGGTTTAATTAGAAGTTAAATTATGTTAAAGCCTTTCTTTTTTTTTCATATTATTTACCTGTGTTGATTTTTTTTCTAAATTAGACAATATTTATTACCTTATTTAAAAATGGATTTTGGTTTCCTTAATCTAATACTAACTAATAATGCCCACCTATGAAAGATGCTGCAAAACAAATTCTTTTGCATAGAAAAACTTTATTGCTCTATGCAAAATTCTTATTAGTTGGAGTTTTTCTATTTTTCCAGCTAAGTGCCTCAGCACAGGAAAGAACAATTACCGGTACTGTAACAGGAATCGATAACGAACCGTTACCTGGAGTTGCAGTACAAGTTCCTGGAACCACTCTGGGAAAACTTACGGATATAAATGGACAGTTTACCTTGTCCATCCCCGAAACAGCAAAAACTCTGCTGTTTAGTTTTGTGGGGATGGAGCCAAAGGAAATTGCCATTGGTACCAGCAATGTTTACAATGTTGTACTTACTGAATCAGTCGTTGGCCTGGAAGAAGTAGTGGTAGTAGGCTATGGTACTCAGAAAAGAGTATCGGTTACAGGGGCTATTGTTTCAGTCGAAACGGAATCTCTTATCAAAAATCCCAGTGCAACTGTTTCCAGCTCCCTTGCAGGACGTGTTACCGGGATGACGTCAGTTCAGTACTCCGGACAACCGGGTGCGGATAACCCTGAACTTTTTGTTCGTGGTGTCGCATCACTTACAACATCAGCATCGGAACCTTTAGTCCTCGTTGATGGAGTGGAAAGATCATTCTCACAACTTGATCCACATGAGGTCGAAAGCGTTTCAATTCTGAAAGATGCCTCAGCAACAGCTGTTTATGGTATCAGGGGTGCAAACGGGGTTATTATCGTAACTACAAAACGTGGTTCAGAGGGAGCTCCCCAGATAAGTTTTACCAGCAGTGCAGGATTACAGGTTCCGACCAGGCTGGTTGAAATGGCTGATGCTTATTTGTTTGCAACTGTTCATAACAGAACAACTCTGGGTGATAACCCTGATGCAACTCCTGTTTTCACCGACTATGCTATAAAGACATTCAAAGAGGGAGGCAACCTTGTTTTTAATAATACTGACTGGGTCAATTATCTTACTAAGCCTTCCGCTTTTCAGACACAACACAACTTTAATATATCGGGAGGTAGCAAAAATGTTAAGTATTTCGTATCATTAGGTTACCTTAATCAGGATGGATTATTCAAGACTTTCGAAACGGATTATTCTTATCAGTTTGGCTATCAGAGGTATAATTACAGGACAAATATAGATCTAAATCTTACAGAAACAACACAATTAGCATTGACTATTGGTGGTCGAACTGAGTTACGCCAGGAACCGGGATCGCAACCCAGCGAAAGCATCTGGACCGTTCTTTACTGGGCAGTTCCATACTCCGGAAGGATCTATGAGGGGAAGCGTATCTTATGCGGTAATGAGTACATTCCAACTGCAGAAAAGAAGGATGGACTGAATGCAATAGGCTGGGGAACCGGATACAGAAAATACTTAAACAATATTATGAACATCGACATTGGTGTAAACCAGAAGTTGGATTTTATTACAGAAGGACTTTCATGGAGAATTAAATATTCCAATAACGGAACTAATTCCCACGATAAAAGAAGAGGAACTTCCAAAGCCACATACAATCCTTTCTTCAAATGTGATGTTGACCCAACTGCTGTGGGAGATAGTACCATAGTATTCAAGAAAAGCGGATCCGATGGCCTCCTGAGTTACAGTGAAGAATCCGGAAAGAACAGAAACTGGTATGCCGAGACTGCCTTGTCATATGACCGTACTTTTGGGGCTCATAATGTAACCGGACTTTTTCTATATAACCAGAGTAAAAGCTTTTATCCCTCCAGTTACAGAGATATTCCATCCGGTTATGTTGGGATGGCAGCAAGGGCAACATATAATTACAGGACAAAATACATGGTGGATCTTAACCTTGGCTACAATGGTTCGGAGAACTTTGCCCCGGAAAATCGCTTTGGATTTTTCCCTGCAGTTTCAGTAGGGTGGACCATAACAGAAGAAAATTTTCTGAAAAACAAAATATCCTGGCTTAATTTTGTAAAGTTCAGAGCTTCTTATGGTATTGTAGGAAACGACAGACTGGGTGGCAACAGGTTTCTCTATCTGCCAGATAGTTATTATTCCGAGTCAGGAAGTTATAGTTTCGGAACCACTACTACTGCAGACCAATTAGGAGCTGCAGAAGGATCACTTGGGAATCCAAATGTGACATGGGAAAAATCCTATAAACAAAATTACGGATTTGACTTAAGAATCCTGAACGGGAGGCTTTCACTCAGTACAGATATTTTCTTCGAGAGCAGAAATAACATTCTTACAACACGAAATACTGTTCCTAATATTCTTTCAATCTCCTTACCGGCACAGAATATTGGCGAGGTTGAAAACAAAGGTTATGAATGGGAGTTGAAATGGAGGGACAACATCGGTAATTTTAATTACAATATTGGTGCAAATATGTCATTTGCCCGCAATAAAATAATATATATGGATGAGATACCCAAAAATGAACCATATCTATTACAGACAGGTGGTCGCGTAAATCAACCATTCGGATATGTCTTTGCCGGATTCTGGACTGAGCAAGAAGCTGCTAACTACCAGGATTATCCTGATCAGTTTTGTGTACCGAAGGCAGGGGATGTCAGATTTGTAGACCTGAATAATGACATGGTTATTGATAGTGATGACCAATATCCAATTGGTTACCCTAATAACCCGGAATATATTGCTTCAATTCAGGGTGGATTTGATTTTAAGGGTTTTGATTTCAGTATGTTATGGACAGGAGTCACCAATGTCTCCAGAGAATATACTGATACCTGGCGTGAAGCCTTCAGTAGTTTGACGGACCGGTCATTATTAAAAGAGCTGGCCTTATATAGTTGGACACCTGAAACTGCCGAGACTGCCAAATACCCACGAACAACATGGGTAAATAGAATAAATAATTCGCGGGATTCCGAACTGTGGATCAGAGATGCTTCCTATATACGTCTGAAGAATGTAGAGGTAGGATATAGTTTTCCAGGATTACGGCGTTTCGGAATATCCAGAATGAGAGTCTTTGCAAATGGGTATAACCTTCTGACTTTTGACCACTTAAAATTTATTGATCCTGAAGGAAGGAGAGACTATCCGCTTATTAAGATCATGAATTTTGGATTAAATGTGACTTTTTAACGAACCCAAATAACTTTAACCATGAAATACTATAAAATTATTTTTTTCGCTATAGGATTACTATTAACCTTCGGATGCGAAAAATTTCCGGTTGGTAATGCTTTCCTGGAAAAAGCGCCTGGGGTTGATGTAACTAAGGACTCTATCTTCCTCAAAGCTGAATATACTGAACGATTTCTATGGGGTGCATATCAAACTCTGCCCTATAATGTAAATACAGCCAATAATGGTTGGAAGAATAAGATGTCGCATGACCTGTTGGAAAGTCTGACCGACTTAACCCACTCCTATCTTAGTTGGGGAGGTCCGACTACACTATACTATTCGGGACTATATAATTCCGCAACTGAAAATAGTAGTAGTGCTACAAAATATCACCTTACACAGGAGCATTCTTATGACGGTATAAGAAGGGCTTATATCCTGATCGAAAATATTCATATGACACCAGACATGGATGCTGCATATAAAAATCAGCTTAAAGCAGAGGCCAGAATGATTCAGGCTATCCATTACACTGAATTGTTTCGTCATTATGGAGGCGTGCTATGGTTGTCAAATTCTTTCAGTCCTGAGGATGATTTTTCGAATATACCAAGGTTAACAGCCCAGGCAACCTGCGACTCTATTGTTGCACTTTGTAACAAAGCTATGGTCGATTTGCCGTGGAAAATTGATAATTTACCTGAGTGGGATGGTCGTTTTACCAAGGCCAGCGCCATGGCACTTAAAGCCCGTGTAATGCTTTTCAACGCCAGTCCGCTGTTTAACGCTAGTGCACCTTTTCTTGACGGGGAGGCTTCACAACAGAACCTGACATGGCATGGAGGATATGATGCAAATCTCTGGAAGGATGCTGCTGATGCCGCTGAAGCTTTAATTACACAGGCTGAATCTACAGGTGATTATGGTCTTTTCGATAACAATATTGCAGCCGACGGCTTAAGAAAGAACTGGCATGATGCTTATTATGACAGGGGTACAGGAGAGACATTAATTTCAATAAGGGATATGTTCCGTACAGCCTCCGGTTGGGATTACACGTTTTACTGGAGCTCGTTTGGCTGGGGATCAACTAATCCTACACATACTTATGTTAACATGTTCCCAATGGCTTCCGGACTTCCGATAACCGATCCTGCTTCCGGTTATGATCCGGATAATCCTTTTGCGAACAGAGATCCCAGATTATATGAAACCATAATTTTAAATGGTGATTATTACAGGGGACGAGTAGCGGAATTATGGATTGGCGGACGTGAGCGTAGAAATGAAGGTGGAACCCAGGCCAGATCGGGATATATTATCAGGAAATTTCAGTGTGACCGTGATGGAAACAGTGCCAATGGCACCATTACACACTTTCCGTACATAAGAATGCCGGAAATTTACCTCACCTATGCAGAAGCCATCAATGAATTCGATGGCGGACCTACAGCAGAAGCATACAGGTGTGTTAATATTGTTCGAAACAGAGTAGGATTGGGCGACCTGCCTGCAGGATTATCCCAGGCAGAATTCCGCGAAGCTGTCTTACTGGAAAGAGCACTGGAGTTCTGTATGGAAGAAGTACGCTGGTTTGATCTGATCCGCTGGAAACGTGAGGATATTTTTAAACAGACTTTGCTGGGGATGAATATTTGGGGAGACAGTAATGCCGGTCCATTTACCTATGAGGTATGGGACCTCCCAAAACGTTTCTGGGTTGATAACTGGTCACCAAAATGGTACCTGAGTGCTTTCCCTGTAAATGAAGTTAATAAAAGATACGGATTGGTTCAAAACCCGGGATGGGAGTAATAGTAGGACTAATGTATAAATTGAACACGTTTCAATAATTTAAAAACTAGAGAAAATGAAAAATAAAAATTCAATAAAATACCTGTTCCTGTGGTTTTTGTTGTTATTAGTATCCTATCCTGGACTAGCCCAGCAAAGAATGTTTTCAGGAACAATAACTGATAAAAATGGTAATCCGGTTGCAGATGCGCTGGTGACTGTTAAAGAACGACCTTCAACAAAAGTATTCACTGATAATGAAGGGAGATTTAATATTCTGGGAGAACCAGGTGAGCTTCTTACAGTTACGACTAATGACAATCTCCATAAATCACTCGTGCTTGAGGCCGAACAAATTGCTTTAACAATAGAAAATAGTGATGAATTGATACCGGTAGGGCACAGACTTGAACAGCATAAAGGAGAAATTACATCAGCCATCGGCGTTGTGAGGGCCGACGAACTTTCAAAAAGTTCAGTATATAATCCGGCAAATGCTCTGTATGGAAAGATTCCTGGTTTAACTGTACTGCAAAACGGAGGAACAAGTTGGAATAATGCTCCAGATCTTTATATCAGAGGTGTTGAAACATTTGGTATCGGGGATTTTGTAAACACAAATATACTCGTTTTAGTCGATGGTTTTGAACGTCCGATTTCTTCATTATCATTGGCAGAAATAGAAAATGTTGCCATCCTGAAAGATGCTGCCGCACTTGCCATGTATGGCTTGCGTGGAGCAAACGGAGTAATGCTGGTTACCACTAAAAAGGGCAATGGCCAGGGTCTTTCAGTTAATGCAGGTTATGAACATGGGATTACCCAGGCATTCCGGATACCTGAATTTCTGGATGCTTATGGTTATGCCAGTGCTCTTAACCAGGCCTACGTGAATGATGGAGGAAACCCATATTATTCAGCGCAGGAATTAAGCAGATTTCAGTCAGGCACTTCACCTTTCCTGTATCCAAATATTAACTGGCTTGATGAGGGTCTGAGGGATTTTGGATCTACTGATCAATTACATATTTCCTTTCAGGAGCAGGCCAGCTCAGTAAGATATTTCGGTTTGATGAATTTCTATAATGAAGAGGGTTTGCTGGGTCCTGTGAATGAAAATGAAGGTTATACAACACAAATCAACAATTTTAAAATCAATCTGCGCACGAATTTCCAGATTGATCTGACAAGAACAACCCGTTTGACCGCAAATATTGCCGGAAATATCGGACAAGGCAACAGACCTTCAACACCAAATGATGAAAACGATGTTTTTGAAGCACTCTACTCCACAACCTCAGCCGCGTTTCCGATAAAAACATACAATGACGAATGGGGTGGAACCACTACTTTCCCAGACAACCCTATGGCAATGATATCCGGAATAGGATATTCTGTCAGAGGACAAAATGAATTAATGGTCGATTTATTGGTTGAACAAAGCCTTGATGATCTGGTAAAAGGATTATCAGCAGAAGCTGGCATCTCGTTTGACAATTCATATAATTTTCTGGATGTAAAAAACAGGCAATATCAGTATCAGGAACTTACACCTATTTTAGAATCAGGTGTTATTATCGATACTGTAGAGACCATTTATGGAACCAATACTGCCCTGGAATTTTCAACCGAAGTTCCCTACCAATGGCGGCGTTTTTCGGCTGTCGGAAACCTGAAGCATGTAAAAACCTGGGGTGACAACCAGTTGAATTCGATACTCTTATTACAATCTGAACAACTGGTATTAACTGGCCAGCATAATACCTACAGGCATCTGCTGGCTGCCGGTAATTTCCATTATTCAAAAGCCGGGAAATACTTTGCTGACCTGTCATGGTCGTATAACGGCACTAATCTTTTACCAAAGGGCAGCCGGGCCGGCTTCTTTCCTGCAGTCTCTGTTGCATGGAAGTTGTCAGAAGAAGACTGGCTTTCCGGTAGTTCAATGGTTGATTATTTAAAACTAAGGGCTTCCTTTGGTATGACCGGAAATGATCAGGTCATACAGAATATTTCCGCAAGCCCCTGGATATCGGGTTCGGGCTATCGTTACGGAAGTAATAATTCAGGTGCAGGTGGTTACACGGAAGGTCGTCTTGCTTCAAGTCCTTTAACCTATGAAACATCCTATAAGTCGAATATTGGAATTGATGCAAATCTGTTTGGAATGTTAGACATTAATCTGGATGCTTTTTACAATAAAAGGGAAGGCATCTTGGTCCAAACCCAAGGATCAATAGCAGGTGTTATGGGAGTTGAACTACCCTACGCCAGTTCTGGTAGCGTTAAAAATATGGGTGCCGAACTTGGATTAAATCTCTACGATAACACAGGTGATCTGACCTATCATTTAGGCGGTTATTTATCCTATGCTAAAAATGAGATATTAGATATGCTCGAAGTTTACAGACCTTATGATTATCTGAAAAGAACAGGTCAAAGCGTTCATCAGGCTTTCGGATTAGAGGCAATTGGCTTTTTTAGTAATGAGTCTGACATATCAAACAGTCCTGAACATTCATTTTCAATAGTCAGACCAGGCGACATCAAGTATAAAGATCAGAATAACGATGATGTCATCAATGATTTCGATGAAGTACCAATCGGGTATAGTACTCAGAATCCTGAACTATATTTTTCTGGTTCAGTCGGTATTGCATACAAGGGCTTAGGAGTTGAAGCCCTGGTACAGGGTATTGCAAATATGACGATGTATCTTAATACACCTTCTATTTTCTGGCCTCTCAGAGGGAATAATAATATTTCTTCTTTCAGTAACGATGCCTGGACACCATCAACTGCTTCAACAGCTACACTGCCGGGGCTTACCTTGCGTGAAAATGCCAATAATTTCCGGCCAAATACTGTCTGGTATGCTGATGCCTCATATCTTAAATTGAGATCAGTGGAGCTCTATTATAAACTTCCCAATCAACTAATTTCAAGATTAGGGCTTAATGAAACCACACTGTATGTTCGAGGAATGAATTTATTGTCCTTTGACGAAATCGAGATTATCGATCCTGAAGCAATTGGGTTAGTTTATCCTACATTGATGACATTCAACATAGGTATTAAAATAGGTTTTTAAACTATTTAAGCATATAATTATGAAACAAGTATATTTTATAACCACAGGAAAGGATAAAAATAAGTTTATGCGATTTCTATCTTTTTCAGGAGATACTGAGAATAACAAAACTAATAATCTACTGAGGAAATTTATAAAATTATTTCTTATCGCTGCTGTTATGATTCCTCTACTTAATAGTTGTGAGTATTTGGATTATAACGAATTAGATCAGTACGATCAGGAAGATATTATGAGTGAGTTTAGCCGGGTAAGTAATGTTCTGAACCATGTTTATAGTTATCTGCCTGCTGATTTCATGAGTGTTGATGGTGCAATGAGGAGCTCTGCTTCAGATGATGCTGAACATGAATGGGATTTATCTGATATTCACAAGTTCAATGATGGAAGCTGGAATGCTATTGTAACTCTTGATGACAATTGGGATCATTTTTATTCCGGAATCAGGGCTGCAAATGTGTTTCTAACAGACATGACGGGACTAACATTCGATGATATAAGATATAATGATAATTACTGGGAGTTGATGGAAGAATATGAATTCTATCCTTATGAGGCCAGGTTTCTTCGTGCATTCTATTACTTTGAATTGATAAAAAGATATTGGAATGTGCCTTTCATCTTAACACCTCTTACACAGGAAGAAGCAAATAGTGTATCCCCAACATCATTTGAAACCATTCTTGATTTCATTATTTCGGAATGTGATGCAGCAAGTGCAAACCTCCCGGAAAGCCATGCAGATGTTGTCAGTCAGGACAGGGGACGTGTAACAAAGGGTATTGCTATGGCGTTAAAAGCACGTGCATTATTGTACACGGCCAGTCCGTTGCATAACCCAGCTAATGATCAGGGTAAATGGATCACTGCTGCACAAGCCGCAAAGGAGATCATTGATGAACTGGGGGGTAGCCGGTATACTCTTTCATCATATACCTCTATCGTAAACAACATGAACTCAACAGAATTGATTTTTGAAAGGAGAGAGTCTTCTTCAAGAGAGTTTGAAGAGGCAAATACTGCAGTTGGCTTTATTGGCGGAAATACCGGAACCTGTCCGACACAGAACCTGGTTGATTGTTATGAAATGCAGGCAACTGGTTTGGGTATTGATGAGGCAGGTTCAGGATATGATCCCAGCCAGCCTTATGTAGGACGAGATCCAAGACTTGCAGCAACTATTATTTATAATGGAACTACATGGAGAGAGGATACTGTTGAAATCTGGTACGGAGGTTTAAATGCTCCACCTAAACTTCATACTACCAAAACAGGGTACTATCTGAGAAAATATCTCATTGAAAGTATTTCACTTAATCCTGTTAATCCATCAACAGATTATCATTACTGGGTTATATTCCGTTATGGGGAAGTTCTTCTGAATTATGCCGAAGCAATGAATGAAGCTTTTGGCCCGGAAGTTACAGGTCCCGGAACTCTTGACATGACAGCTTTGGAAGCAGTAAATATGATCAGGGCAAGAGCTTCAATGCCTGATTTTCCGAACGGGATGACTCAGGATGATTTTAGAGAAAAGCTTAGGAACGAGCGCAGAGTGGAACTGGCATTTGAAGATCATCGTTTCTGGGATATCAGGAGATGGAAAATTGGTCCCACAACAACAGATATCTATGGTGTTGAAATAACTAAAGTTGGTACTGACTTAACCTATAATACTAAACTGGTTGAGACGCGGGTGTGGAATGACAGGATGTATTTATATCCAATACCACAGACAGAGCTTTTCATCAATGATAACCTGGTCCAAAATACAGGCTGGTAATATTAGTTTTCTCAATTATGTGCAATGAAATTAAAAATGACAAAATTATTATGTTTTTTTCTTTTGTTATCTTTAATTAATTGCGATACTTCAAATACATTTAATAGTAGATTCCCGGCATCAAAGATATATTATGTCGATTCTGATGCCGGGAATAATTTTAATTCCGGGCTATCACGGAACAAAGCCTGGGCATCACTTGAAAAAGTCAATGATGTAGTTTATAACCCCGGAGATAAAATACTTTTTAAGGCCGGCACTTCTTACACCGGACAGCTGGTGCCCAGGGGTTCGGGTAGCGAAAAAGCACCAGTTATAATTAATAAATATGGGAATGGGGATAAACCAATGATAAGTGGTCATGGTAAATATAATACTTTCCGCAAATATTAGTAATCCGTTATTTGCCGATCCGTTACTTATTAATCCTGATGCCAGAGGCAGCGGTTTTGACATATTAAAGAATTTTCTTCTTCAAAAGGATTCTCCATGTATCGGATCGGGAATAAAAATTGAAAATAACGGAGGGAGTGACTTATTCGGAAATCCGCTGACTGGTTCTGATTTGCCTTCTGTTGGGGTTCATGAGTATATTAAACCTTAGAATATATAACTTACATATTAAACCATTTACATATGAAAAAGATCTTTTTCTTTATGTTTTTTTTGTTTCCTCTTTTAGCAATTGGTCAGACAAAAAAACTGGTCTGGTCAGAAGAGTTTAATTATAACGGTATGCCAGACTCGACAAAATGGAGTTATGAAAAAGGCTTTGTCAGGAACAGGGAACCTCAGTATTATACCAGTGGTCGTCTCGAAAATGCAAGAGTAGAAGATGGTAATCTTATTATTACTGCTATCAGGGAAGACTATAATGATGCAAAGTACACGTCTGCCAGTATCGTTACAAAGGGGAAGTATAGTTTTACCTATGGCCGGGTTGAGATAAGGGCAAAGCTTCCTGCCGGAACAAATGTATGGCCGGCAATATGGACACTTGGTACTTCAGGGCGGTGGCCGTCATGTGGAGAAATTGACATTATGGAATACTGGGGTACTACCCCTAATTCCATTTCTGCCAATGTTCATACCGGTGATTATAATCATAGAAAGGGTACCGGTCGTGGCGGAAAAATCACTTTTGAAAAACCCTGGGAGGATTTTCACATTTATGCCCTTGAATGGTACCCTGACCGGCTGGATTTTTACTTTGACGATACGATGTATTATTCCTGTAAAAAGAAAGGAGAAGGTATTGGTGAATGGCCATTTGACTCGCCTCAATATCTGCTGATCAACCTTGCTCTCACAGCAGGGAAAGATGGTATTAATGATGCGGCCTTCCCAATGGAGTATCGTGTTGATTATGTACGAATTTACGAATTAAAATAAAGCAGGGATATTATAAGTATTAATAACTCAAACAGGATTTGATTTCGGGATATTGGGCTCTACTTTAATATACTCTGATTGTTAAATAAAAATACATTATAGTCTATGAAATTCATCTCATTTAATCTGGCTGTGTTCTTCGCTTTAGTCGTTACAGCTTGTTCTGTAAAGAATAAACCGGTTAAAGTAACATTTGAAGGTCCGTTTTACGAGCAGAAATGGGCTTTAGAAGAGCTGAATCCTGAGCTGCCTTCAGATTGGGAATCATTCGAATATTTAACTTTCGAAATGAATTCATCAACCACGCAGCGTTTTGAGCTTAAACTATATGATGCTGAGGGTATGCGCAGAATACGTGTACATCCGTTTCAGGGTGCCTGGGTTCGGGCTTCTGTTCCTCTTTATAGGTTCAAGAAAATGAACACACAGGGTACTACTTTGTCTTCAACATTCCAGGCTGGATTACCGGGTTGCTGGATTAATTTCCACCAGGGCCCATTTGGTTCTATCAGTAATGTTGACTCACTCGGAATGGCGATGGTATTACCAATAGGATCTCCAACTCTCGAAATTCGCAATGTACGTCTGACTATGGTGGCGGAAGATACTATTTTTAGTCCTATACCCTTGGTTGATGAGTTTGGTCAATGGATTCCCGCTGAGTGGCCAGGTAAAGCTAAAACGATTGATGATCTCAAAGCTGCCTGGAGTGAGGAGGAGAATGAATTACAAACAGGTGGTTACAATTTTTCTAAGTATGGTGGCTTTTTGGGCACAAAAGCTAAAGCAACGGGATTTTTCCGTGTAGAAAAAATTGATGATAAGTGGTGGTTTGTTGATCCTGAAGGGTACTTGTTTTTTTCGATAGGCAGCACCGGCATCGGTACTGGCGGATCATTTTCCCGGATTGAAGGGAGAGAGTATATATATACCGCATTCCCTCCTGAGGAGCTTGGCCAATCTGACAGAAGAGTTGGAAGGGCTGCTTTTTATACATGGAATCTTCAAAGGAGGTTTGGTAATGACTGGTATCAGAAATGGATGGACCTTACTATTAGTCGGATGGACAGATGGGGTTTAAATACCATAGCAAACTGGTCAGATGCTACTCTCGGAGGCAGCCAGCGTAAACCATATGTTGCTAATATAAGAGGGTGGGGGACAAATTCCAGGACTATGGGAATGCCCGATATCTATGCCCCGGATTATGCTTCAAGTATTGATGCAGCAGCAGCCCGACAATGCGCACCTCGTAAAGACGATCCGTATTTGCTGGGGTATTTTATAGGTAATGAACCGGTCTGGCCAGGCAGGGAATTAGAGCTTGTTGACATTATTCTTGAAGGTGATGAAACACCTATGCAGGCAGCTCTTAAAAAATTCCTCTCTGAAGGTGATACACGCGAGAGGAGAGTAGAATTTGTTTATGATACTTACATGAAATTTGTGAGTATCGTTAATTCTGCAATAAAAAAGCACGATCCCAATCACCTAAATCTGGGTCTGCGTTTTGGCGGTTCTGCCCACGATGGTATCATTAAAGCTTCAAAAGATGCATTTGATGTATTCAGCATAAATGTTTATGGTTATTCTATAAATCCGACTTTACTTCAGAGAATTAATGACCTTTCCGGGCTTCCAATAGTAATTGGGGAGTTTCATTTTGGCACACCCGGCCGGGGACTGGCACCAGGCCTGGCACAAACTAAGAATCAGGAAGAACGTGGCGTCGCTTATCGCTACTACGTCGAGAATGCAGCAGCACATCCTGCACTGATAGGTACCCATTGGTTCCAATGGTTAGACCAACCTTCAACAGGTCGTAATGACGGAGAGGATTATAATATTGGCATGATTGATGTTAAAGACCAACCATATAAAGAATTTTTGGAGGCTGCCAAGGAAACTCACAAAAGGCTTTTCGATGTCCATTCTGGTAAAATTACTCCTGTAACCAGAAAAGCTCTTAGACAATGAAACAGTGATTGTTAACTTAACCTTAATTAATAAGCACAAGCTTTATAAATAAAAAAACGGAATTATGAAACATCTCTTTTTACACTTAATGGTTTTTTCTCTTTTACTTTTAACAGCCTGTAATGCAAAGAAAGACACTGTTGTAGTAAATTTTGAAGGAGGATCATCTGAAATGAAGTGGGCACTTGCAGAGTTAAATCCGGACTTATCTTCCGACTGGTCACAATATGAATTTTTGACTCTCGAGCTGAAATCATCCACAACTCAACGTTTTGATCTTAGGATTTATGATACTGAGGGGGTACGCCGACTTACCCTGCATCCTTTTCAGGGTGTTTGGATTCGTGCTTCTATACCCTTAATACATTTCCAGCAAAGAAATACGAGAGGTATGGATATGGCAGCAATAGGAAAGACACCACGACCGGGATACTGGATTGGATTCTCGAGTGCAGTTGGATCAATATCTAATATTGATTCAATAGGTGTTATTATGAGGAGACCAATTGGCAATCCTTCTTTGGAGCTTCGCAATATAAGACTGACTATGACTGCACAAGATACCATATTTGGACCCTACCCACTGGTAGATGAGTTTGGTCAGTGGATAACTGCAGAGTGGCCCGGTAAAGCTAAATCAATTGAAGAACTTCAGATAGCCTGGGCTGAAGAAGAAGACACGTTGCAAACTGAAAGTTTTGAAGTTTCAAAATACGGAGGCTTTTTAGGAACACAGGCCAGAGCAACAGGATTTTTCCATGTCGAGCATATTAACGGCAAATGGTGGTTCATTGATCCTGAAGGCCACTATTTCTTTTCGACGGGCAGTTGTGGCATTGGTTCGGGTAGATCATTTCCACGTGTTGAAGGACGGGAATACATTTATAAAGCATTTGCTCCTGAAGAGGTTACTCAATCTGGCACAAAAGTTGGCAGATCATCTTTCTACACATGGAACCTCTATCGGAGGCATGGCTCAGACTGGTATGGGGAATGGATGGACCTGACTGTTAAACGTATGGACAACTGGGGTATAAACACCATTGGAAACTGGTCTGATGCCACTCTGGGAGGAAGTCAACGTAAAGCGTATGTTGCTACTCTTCGTGGCTGGGGGATTGAGACAGGAGTTATGGGGATGCCTGATGTATATGCTTCTGATTACGCTGAAATGGTTGATAAAGCTGCTGAGGAACAATGTGCTCTACGAAAAAATGATCCCTATTTGCTTGGTTACTTTATTGGTAACGAGCAACCCTGGCCAAACCGGGAACAGGAACTTGCTAATGCTATCCTCTCAGGAGAGGAAACACCTATGCAAACTGCACTGAAAAGATACCTGGCCGATGGAGACACACCTGAGCGCCGCAAAGAGTTCGCCTATGAAACATTTGCTAAATTTATCAGTACGGTCAACACTGCAATTAAGAAACATGATCCAAACCACCTCAACCTTGGAATACGCTTTGGGGGTTCAGCACCAGGTGAGGTGGTGAAAGCATGTAAAGGCTTTGACGTTTTCAGCTTTAATAATTACGGGTATTCTGTGAATGAAAATAATATGAAGAGATTTTATGAGCTCACAGGCCTGCCTATGGTTATAGGAGAATTTCATTTTGGAGTACCCGGACGCGGGATGGCTCCCGGACTGGCGCAAACCATGAATCAGGAAGAGAGAGCTGCCGCATATAGTTCCTATGTCGAGAATGCTGCTGCAAATCCAAATATGATAGGAACTCACTGGTTCACCTGGTTAGATCAACCCTGTACCGGACGCAATGATGGGGAAAATTATAATATTGGATTCCTGGATGTTACTGACAGGCCATATCCTGAGCTTATAAAAGCAGCCCGTGAGACTTTTAGCAGGCTTCTTGATATTCATTCGGGAAGGGTTCCTCCAACATCAAGACAGGCAATAACTCAATAATAACATAAACAAAAACTTACGATTATGAAAAACCGCGGATTTTATTTAAGCCTCATTTTGTTTATCCTTTTATCAGGCTGTACTGCAAAGGACAAATCAAAGATTGTTACTTTTGAAGATGAGTCCTTTGAACAGAAGTGGGCGATTGGAGATTTGAATTCTGAATTACCTTCAGATTGGTCTGCGTTCGAATTTTTGACGTTCGAGTATAATGCATCGAATACACAGCGTTTCTATATAAATCTATATGATGCTGAAGGGCTGCGCAGACTAAGGATCTTACCTTTTCAGGGAGCCTGGGTACGGGCATCCATTCCCCTGTTAAATTTTCAACACAGGAACGTAGTAGGACACGATATGGCTGCTATAGGTCAGAGGGGATTCCCGGGGTTTGGTCTTGGCTTCACTGGTTCTGTAGGAACCATTAACCAGATCGACTCATTGGGAATAGTGATGGACGCTCCTATTGGTTCACCTACCCTGGAGATCCGTAATGTTCATCTGAGTATGACTGCTGAGGATTCCATTCTTAGCCCGATTCCTCTGGTTGATGAGTTTGGTCAGTGGATACCGGCCGAATGGTCTGGTAAAGCCAAAACACTCGATGACCTGAAAGCTGCCTGGGATGCAGAGGATAAAGCTCTTCAGAATGACAGGTTCAATGTGTCAAAGTATGGCGGTTATCTGGACACCCAGGCTAAAGCTACAGGATTTTTTCGCGTGGAGAAAATCGATGGCAAATGGTGGTTTATTGACCCCGAAGGCCATTACTTCTTTTCACTTGGTAGTACAGGGATAGGACCGGGCGGTTCATTTTCCCGTATTGAAGGAAGAGAGTACATTTATGAAACATTCGTTCCGGAGGAACTTAGCCGGACGACTGGCAGAAGAGGAGGAAGAGGTGCTTTTTATTCATGGAACGTTCAACGTCGGTTTGGCGATGACTACTATCAAAAATGGATGGATTTCACCGTAAGGAGAATGGACGACTGGGGTTTGAATACCATTGCAAACTGGTCGGATGCTACACTCGGACGTAGTCAACGTAAAGCTTATGTGGCAACACTCAGGGGATGGGGAATTGAAACAGGAGTTATGGGATTACCTGATGTATATGCTCCTGATTACGCTGAAATGGTTGATAAAGCTGCTGCGGGACAATGTTCATCACTAAAGGATGATCCATACTTGCTTGGTTACTTTATTGGTAACGAGCAACCATGGCCAAACCGGGAACAGGAGCTTACTAATGCAATACTTTCAGGAGAGGAAACACCTATGCAAAATGCACTAAAAGAATACCTGGCCGATGGAGACACACCTGAGCGACACAAAGCTTTCGCCTATGAAACATTTGCTAAATTTAACAGAACAGTCAGCAGTGCAATAAAGAAATATGATCCAAACCACCTTAATCTTGGAATACGTTATGGCGGAAATCCTCCAAATGATATTATTAAACTTTCAGCTACTTTAGGTTTTGATGTGTTCAGTCTTAATATCTATGGTTATAGTACCTTGGAAAGGCTTGAGAGAATAGCATCATTTGTCGACATGCCTGTTGTAATTGGTGAATTTCATTTTGGAACACCCGGACGGGGATTATCTCCGGGATTAAGGCAGACCATAAGTCAGGAAGAGCGTGGGCAGGCATACCGCTATTATGTGGAAACCGGTGCAGCACATCCTTCATTGGTAGGTACACACTGGTTTCAGTGGTGGGATCAGCCCTCGACAGGACGTGGCGATGGAGAAAATTATAATATAGGCATGGTTGATGTAACTGACCGCCCATACAAGGAACTGATTGATGCCGCGCGGGAAACACATATGCGAATCCTTGACATTCACTCTGGTAAAATACCTCCTACCGACCGGCAGGCAATTACACAGTAATAAGCGATTATGGAGACTTTCTAAAAAGAAGAAAACTGAACCGTAAAGTTAACTATCATTTACGCGTAGGGCACAATTGTATGGCTAACGTGGTTTTAACTTTACGGTTCAACTATTAAAACTCAAAATTATATAATTATGAAAAATATATTGTTGCTATTTTCTTTCGCTTTCGTTTTATCAGGATGTACATCAAAGGAGAAGTCATTTATAGCAAAATTTGAGGGAGATGTATCAGAGCAAAAATGGTCCATCAAGGAATTGAATCCGGAATTACTATCAGATTGGTCGACATTTAAATATTTAACTTTAGAGTTAAATGCATCCTCAACTCAACGCTTTTTCCTCAAACTTTACGATGCAGAAGGGATTCGCAGATTGAGGAGGGTACAACCATTTCAGGGAGCATGGGTAAGAGCCTCCATTCCTCTGATATATTTCCAGCAGTATAACGTGGTAGGCCATGATCTGGCTGCAATAGGGAAAATGCCATTACCAGGATTGACCATTGGGCTTAATGATATTGTCGGTTCAATAACACATGTTGATTCCTTAGGGATGATGATGGAAGTTCCTGTAGGCACTCCTACAATTGAAATCCGTAACATAAGGCTTACAATGGAGCCTGAAGATTCAATTCTTAGTCCTATCCCATTGGTTGACGAATTTGGTCAATGGATACCAGCCGAATGGCCCGGGAAAGCTAAGACTATTGATGACCTCAAGGCATCGTGGGAAGAAGAGGACAGGTCATTACAACAAGGAAATTTCAATGTCTCAAAGTATGGAGGATTCCTGGATACCCAGGATAAAGCAACAGGATTTTTCAGTGTCGAAAAAATAGATGGCAGTTGGTGGTTTGTTGATCCTGAAGGTCACCTGTTTTTTTCTACCGGTAGTAATGGTATTGGTCCGGGTGGATCATTCTCCCGGGTGGAGGGCCGGGAATACATTTATGCTGCATTTCCACCCGAAGAGATAACTCAAACAGGAAGAAGAGGTGGAAGAGCTGCTTTTTTTACCTGGAATCTCTATCGCCGGTATGGTCCTGACTATTACCAGAAATGGCAGGACATGACTGTTCGCCGTATGGATAACTGGGGTATAAATACTGTTGGTAACTGGTCAGATGCTGACTTAGGACGCAGCCAGCGCAAAGCCAGTGTGGCAACACTGGGAGGCTGGGGCTTTGATGCCAGAACAATGGGGCTACCCGATGTTTATGCGCCCGATTATGCTTCAAATATCGACGCGTCTGCAAGGCGTCAATGCGAACCACGTAAAAACGATCCCTACCTGCTTGGCTATTTCATTGGTAACGAACCTGCCTGGCCGGGAAGAGAGGTAGAACTTACAAAAGTAATTCTTGAAGGAGAGGAAACACCCATACAGGTTGCTCTGAAAGAATATCTTGCTGATGGGGATACTCCTGAACGTCGTAAAACATTCATATATGATACTTATATCAAGGCAACGAAAATAATAAATGCAGCTGTTAAGAAATATGACCCGAATCACCTTAATCTCGGGCTCAGGTTTGGAAGTACTCCTCCTGAAGATATCATAATAGCCTCTGCACAGGTCGGATTTGATGTTTACAGTTTAAATGTATATAATTATTCCATTGATCATGCCAGGCTGAACAGGATAGATGAAATTACAGGGTTACCAATAATCGTCGGAGAATTCCATTTTGGCGCACCGGAGAGAGGACTTGCTCCAGGTCTTGGACAAACTAAAAACCAGGAAGATAGGGGAGTTGCTTATCGCTATTACGTTGAAAATGCTGCAGCACATCCTTCTGTGATTGGTGCTCATTGGTTTCAATGGTGGGACCAGCCTTCGACAGGACGCGGTGATGGGGAGAATTATAATATTGGATTTGTTGATGTCACTGACCGTCCATATAGCGAGTTAACTGAAGCTGTAAAGGAAACTTTTAGAAGACTACTGGATGTCCATTCCGGAAAAGTCCCTCCTGTGAGCAGAAAAGCATTAATTCAATAATTATTTATATCATAAATTGAATCCGTATTTTAACTGGGAATTTTCACAAAACAATTTGACTTATTAAAATGGGAATAGATATTGGATGTATTTATTCCCATTTTTGTATACTTCATATCCTTTTCCCCTGTGTATTATATATTTAAATGTTAGAAAGTATGGACATACTTCTCACATTTTAAACGTCTGATATTATCCAAATAAAGGCAACGTATACGAAATTTTGGACTGGACTACCTGAGCCAGACTTAATGCTATTCTGATAATAAATTTTTTTTTATCCGGCAGCAATGTCCAGCATTTGCTTAACTGCAGGATTTGGATTTATGATTTCGTCTGCAGATCTGATCGTTATTGTCGGAATAGCATTGTGTTCCAGATGAATCTGCATTCGGAGCTCTTCATTTTTATTTCTTCCTCCGAGACCATTATATCCTATTGTACGGCATAGTCTTCCAAAGAGGAATTCATTTAGGTCGCACCCTCCGGCACGTTCCAGTCCTTCTATTGAGGATTGCCAGCTTTTAAACAGATGAGCCTGTGCAAATGACTGCCCCTGAGCATTTATTTCATTTAATCCTTCACCGCCGACAACCAGTCCATTTCCAAGGCTAGCCACGTGTTTTATAAGCCGGTTCATACCTTCGGTTGGAGCCATTGATTCCACGATGCAATTATGGATATTCCACATGCATAGCGTTACATCAATAAAAACGGTATCGAGAGAGAGTTCCCGGGCAGCGTTGAGAATATTTCTCCCCAGAATTGACCGCCACATACTCAATCCCGGATGGATTTTCACCATTACTTTTTTATCCCGGTTGTTCAACCGATTTAAATTAGACTCAGGAACACCAATCCCTCTGCCTTTATACCAGCTCCAACCCTGAAGTTGTTCTGTCTCAACAGACCTGTATGAAAAATCCCGGACTTGAGCATATACGGAGTGAGAAGGATCCATATCAATAGAGTTGAAATGGGGCATAACATGAAAACCCATTTCCTGACATTTTTTTATGAAAGCTTTTGCACTTTCACTTGCATTATAATCTGGATAATTTTCGTCATACCTATAAGTCCTCCAGTTTGAAAAATGCAGTAAAACATTTTTCGGAGACACTTTTGTTGCTAATGCATCGAGGATCTCCATTCTGCCGGGGCACCATGATAATGCCAGTTTAATATCGTAAATCCATAGTTGACGTCTTCGCTCTTCCTCCTCCAGATTATATGCCTGCCAGTACCACTGGCGGTATTTTTCCGCGGGCACATGCCAGTCTCCCTGGAATGTGTTGATTCTCCAACAGATACCGCCAGCACTCAGATTATTATCAACAGGACCATACGCTTCGCTGTCCAATCCAATAGTAAAGGGATTGGATTCGGTGCCGGTATGTAAAGCCTTGAACCGGTACCGATTATCCTGGGTATGGATCCAGAATCCCCCCTCAGAAGATTGAAAGATAGCGAATCCTGCTTCCCATGAAGAAGGCCATGTCCAACGGTTATTTTTAATTAATGGATCGTCCAATTTTAATTTAATTCCCTGGAATAATGGAGCGACTAATTCAAGAGTAGATTTTAGTCCTGAAATACTCCATCTGCATGCAAGCACTCCAGGGCGGGACGAGTATGCAGAAGGTTCGATGAGCAGATCACCAGTCTCGTCATCCACTGATATAAGAATAACACCGTCTCCATCCCAGCTGTGAAATATAATTTCCGCTCTTTGATCAGATATTTGATGGGCTTGGATGCTACCAAACTTTTCTTCATTAACCTCGATAATTTCATTATTAATATACAGCAATTGTAATGCCCTAAAGTTATTTATATCCGGTTTTTCAATAAATTCTTCACCATTAATTTTATCCTTGAGAGAGGTTAGCATTCCTTTTTCAATAACCGCAGTTAATGACGGGGTTTCTATGAACACTTTATTATCCTTAACTACTATTGATGCTTCATTTGCGAGTGAACCGGGTTTCCTGATCGGTGTTTGTGAATAAGATTGGTTTCCGCTTAATTGAGGAGCCATATATGCTGCCGCTGCAGTATATCCTGCAGTTTTTAAAAATTTTCTTCTTTTCATCAGATACCTCCTTATATATTATTTATTTCATTAAAGAAAAGTAAAATAGACAATTTAAAATGCACTAAACTAACATGAGTCCGAATGTATCTGAGGCTCATTAATAAAGTAATTCCATTTAGTCATACTGATGCAAAATTTTGCATTGCAGAAGTTATCACAAATCCAACAGAATTCATCAAATCTGAGTAATTATTAATTTATCAGAATTTAATATAAACTTGTCGAATATACGTTTTAATAACAGTCTAGGGTCCAGGTATAAGCGTGACCAGTTCGACATCTATTAAGATAGAAGTATAACCCCGAATAAAATAATAGCCCCCTGGACTACTTGCAAGATGACTAGATGAACCGTATGCAAGAGATGAGGGTATAAGAAGTAATGACTCTCCACCCTCCCGCATATAAGTTAATCCTTCATCCAATCCGGAAATTAGCCATCCAGCATTTACCGGAACAATAAGAGTATCAAGAGTATTATCAGTTCTGATATTGGTTTCAAAAACTGTACTGTCAAGTAACATTGCAGTGTACTTTAAATAAGCAGTGTCATAAGTATCTGCAAGTTCTCCGAGCCCTGCTTTAATTTCCAGGTAATATAATCCACTGGATTTAAGCTCAAATTTAAGATCAGGATGGTCTCTAAGATAATTATCTATAGCAGCCTTTTCTGCTTCTTCATACATACTAGAGACATCACATGACACGACAATAATCAGAATAACGCCAGATAATACTATAGACGCGATATGATTCTTTACTCTTTTCAAAAGATTCAGTTTAATTCCATATTTCTTATCAAAAGTCATTCCGTAATTCATTCGCTGTTCAAGATAGTAACATTACAGACAATTACAGCTCTTGAAGGTATCTTTTTATCATCTCCCACCACGAAGCGGATCAAACCCGGAAGCATGAATAAAAGTGCAGTAATAACCTATTTTTCAAATTCCATTGCCCCTATGTCAGGTAATCCATTATAAAGTGGTTTTCCCCAAAAATCTTTCGATCCGTTGTCAGGGATACTGATTCCGGCATCAATACATGGGGAAATTGGTGATATTTTATAATAATCTCCATAATTTCTGCCATCACCCATGAAACCAGCTTTTACAAATAATGGATTTTCTGAGATTGCTTTAGGATCAGCACTGTTTTTACTTATAGGGTAATAGCAATTGTTGTTGTATTCACATATACCCCATGTTGGTTCAGTTGTGAAAAAGAAAATATTATTCCAATATTTATATGTTTTACTGTTGCCCGGATCGAGGCTACCACTGGTTTTGTAAAATACATTATTATAGACTTCTGTTAAAGTTTCACTATCACGCCAAACCATCGATTGTTCATCATTTACACTGATGTTATAGCGTATAACTGACTTTTGGAAATTGGTAGAGGGTCTAAGATCGGCACAATTAAGGAAAAATCCGCCAGCATTTTCATGAGTGTAGTTATATTGATAAATAGAAGTGCCTCCCGTACCCCAATCGGTATCGAAAGCCTGGCCATCACCCATAAATTTTCTTGTTCTGGCAACTTCATTATATTGAAAAATGATTTCTCCATCATTGTTATCTCCCCATAAGCCGGCAATGTAAGATGTTGTCAGATAATTTCCATAATATCCTGCATCCAGAATCTGATTATACTCAATTACAGGGCTAACGCAATGTGAAATAATAGCTCCATCTGCACCTGTCCTGATTATTGTGTTATTTGCTACTTTCACATTCGTATAGTAAGTCTCCAGATGGCCATCAGCCTCAGAAACAACATATATACCATTTGTTGCTACATCATGAACAAAATTTCTCTGTATAAGCACTTCGTCATATCTGTTTTCATCAGTGGACCTGCCGGGATAGGTGACCCGGATCCCGGAGTTCTTATACATTCCAATTCTTCTTCTGTAGTCTCCGTCAACATCATGTACTTCACAATCCTGAATAATAATGCGATGAGTTATACCTGTTGCTTTTGCCATTGAAACGATGCCATTTCTTAGTTTTATTTCAGTAGTATTTACATTATTTGATACATCAAGGTTTGATACAGTCCAGTATTCAACATCTTGCAGAAGAACAGCTGCATAAGCACCATTACCTTCTATATGGGGTTTATTTCGGGTTCTTCTGGGCAAAGATGTATAGTCATACATACTAATTGTTATTTGTTTTGAGCTATTACCTGATCCTTTTGGTTCAAGAGTGCCGGTCCAGGAACAATTAGCTCTAAACAGGATGCTATCGCCAGGTTTGAAAATTATACTGTTTACCTTCTCTAATGATTTCCAAGCAGAGTTCGGACTCGTACCGCTATTGTTATCGGAACCACTTTCCGAATCAACATAATAAACCGTATAACCCTGGGGATATGTTATTGTAGAAACAGATATAATTACCACCAAAACGGTAACAATAAAAACACTTAAAATCTTAATCGATTTTTTCATAGTTTTTTACCTCCATATTTTTCAATTTTTGACAATACTTCATGATATATTTAATTTTTTCAAAGCTACCTTATAAAAATTATTAAATGATTACTGCCTTTGCATCTGCTCAGGATCTTCTTTCAAATATTAAATGGAAATTTCTCCAATGATTTGTTCATTAAAAACAACAATTGCTTCGTTTAATAACTGTTGTATTTTCATCTCATATTTTAAATCGATTAATTCTTGTTTTATCTGGTTAGTGACTTCCTCAAGAGGTATGACCATATCAGGATCTTTTTCCAAAATCCTAATAATGGATGATGTATTTCCTTCCTTTATGATATCACTTATTTGATTAACAGTGAGATCGGGAATTTTAGCGCTTATAGCAGGAAACAAGTATGTATAAGTTTTTATGGTTGATTCGTCAAATATAAGTATTTCATAATCAATACTTAGAATGCCTTTATTATTGTATTCATCGGCAAGTTTTTTGAATTCTTTCCCTGCATACAGATCCTGTGATACCTGTTTAATAATATTATCAGCATCAGATATTCTATCAGTTGATAAGTTTTCATCGCCATAATAAGAGTAAATTGAGATCTTTTCGACTTTAGCATTCCCTGGTTTCCGGAATTTAGTCAACTTGTTTTCGTTATAATAGTTATGAATCTCTTTATAGCCAGACATTAACTCTTTTCCTGATAATAATTGTTTTAACTTTTCCCTTCTTTCAGAAAGAAGATATTCATAATAAACCCTTTCATCATATTGTATGGGCCCGTAAAATGGTTGATTATTGGCAACAGCTTTGACTCGTCTTTCATTTTCCGACAGTAGGTCTTTAAGAAATCCTGAATATGATATATCTTCGGTTATTCCATATTTATTAATTAAGATCTGTTCAATTTTTATTCTTTTAATTGTTTCTATTGTGCTGTTTATCAGGAAATCTAAAGGTGTTTCGCCGTTAAAACTGGTAGTCCAAAAACCTTCACTCCCTTCTATGTTATATTTCTGAAAGAAGTATGAAAATACATTGGATTTTAATCCGGACATTATATGATAGAATTCATCTATGCAGACTGGCTCGCCATTTATAGTCAGTACTGTGTCAGTTTTGTCCGGCCCATTAAAATAACACCGCAATAATGAAAGAGAAATTAATATAACAGTGAGCGTCATCAATATTGTCTTCATGGCCAGATCATTTTTTTTTATCATCACCGAACTTTTTTCACTTTTTATCTATAAGTGTGTGTTATTTTATAAGTACGTTTCGTTAATATCGCCTGATAAGAGATGAAGTTCCTGCATCAGATGCTTATGATAGTCCGGAATTGCTATCATTCCCATCGGAAGAGACAAAGTAAGTGCGCGATTGACTAAATGTTGTTAATAAAGAGACATTTATCAATATCAGACTGAACAGTATTCTATTCATTAATAATATAATAATTGTGCATTAATTAATTTATTTTTTGCTCCTGATATTATACATTTTGTAACCAATACTTCTGATTGCTTTAATTGTTTCTGGATAGGGTGTATCGCATATATCTACGAAACCAATCTGATAATTTTCACCATCAGATCTCCCGGTATAAGGCTGATCGCCATATTGAAACCAGTGGGTACCAACAATTTGTGGATTTTGTAATGCCTGATTAACATAATATTGATAAAATCTGGAACGCTGCTCCTGGTTAGCAACATTTCGCAGACCGGTATGTGGTAATCCTCTGTCAAGAGCTCCAAAATGGAATTCACCAATGATTATTGGTTTGTCAATTCTATCTGGTAAAATTAAATCCTCGCATGTAAAACGATAGTAATTTATGCTGACTACATCGCAGTATTTAGCCGCTGCCTTTATGACAGAGTTTATCAATGTATCATCAGGGTAGTAAATGCGATAGAGATTAAAACGATTTCCCAGATATAACTTTTCGGGAGCAACATTTTTTAATGCATTTCTACAGGTAGAATAGTATTTATCTATTATCACATGGTTAAAAGCCTCAATATCACTGACAGCACTCTTTGGCAAACTGGTTTCTTTGTATAATGCATCCCAGGATCTGTATTTTGTCTTGTATTTCCTGTTAAGATTCCTGATGGTTTTATATTGTTTTTTTAAATAATCGATTAGAGCTTTTTTGGTTGCTCCTTCAGGATTTTGTCTCATCGCTATATTGGATAGCTCATTAAATTCACTTAAGTATAACTCATTATCAATAAAATATCCAATGCACCAACTGTCATTTAAAGTTCTTTCAGTTACTCTTTTTACACCTGCTTCCAAAGATTTTTTAAATTGAGGATCAAACACATCGGGGAATTTATAGGAAGCGCCATCTATAGCAGGTGATCTGTACGAAATATTTGCGGTGTATGGAGTTCTTGGGGAGGTTAAAAGGTACACGCCGGGATCAGACCAATTAGCAATGGTGTTCATTCCCCACGACTTAAGTCTTTTGTGAATGTAAACAGGAGCAACTTTCTGCCAGTTAGCATTGAACTTTTTGGCTAAATTGTCAGTATAAAAATTATATCTTTTCACACTATCGGGTATTGTTTCAAAGTACTTTTCTCTTCCCGTTATAAGTGTATTACCTGATCCAAATCCCACACAATTGACTCCATGTGACCAGAACAGGTTCCCTTCAGGATCCACCAACCACCAGACACTATCAACTTTTTCAACATAAAAATTACCTTTTGCTTTTAGTTTGGGACCTGATTTCCAACCGCCATACTGATCGAAATTATCTGGTTCCTTTAACAGGGAAAATTCTCTCAATTCTTTTTCTAAATTTTTTACGAGATCCTCATCAGAATGTATTTTCCCCGGCCATTCATCATGCTTATACTGACCATATTCATCTATAAAAGGGAAGAAATCTTCTTTCAGTGCCATCTGTTCCCCTGTCTGGTAATTCCCTGACACTAAAATATCATCAAATGTAACTACGACAGGGGCATCTGACTGGATCTCAATTTGTATCGATGTTAGGTTTGAAGGATCAACCGGGTCCCAAATATAGAGTCCACCTCCAGGTACTCCATCCATATTGGGGAAAAAGGGATCCGTTTTATCTACCTTATGCAAAAAAAGTATTTCAAGTCTATCGGATTCTCCCGGTTTTAAGACGACGGATCCTCCAATCCATTTTTTATCATTTAACATGGCACTTACTCTGCAATCTGTATTACTTGTATTTGCTACAGGGATATAAACATTAATGTATTTCGAAACATTGCGGGAAACCTCTGGAATAATGATGGAAAAGAAATATTTCCCTCTCGCGTTAGTATTTATTTGTAGCACTTCATCATTTATCACATTGAAGTCAATACCCTGATTACCTGATTTCAAATAAGCATTGACATCAGCTCCAGACCAACTGATCAGTTGACTCTGGCAAAACAGAATTGATATTGGGAAAATGGATAGAAACAAGGAAAAGAAAAGCTTATTCATTCTATGTGGAAATTTATGATATACAAGTTAAGCAAAATTCAGTAAAAATCTAGTGTCAGCTTCCCCAAAGTAGGTCTGAATCAAATGGTATGAACCCCAGAGCAAGCTCTGGACTCTAAAAACGGTGCAAGCACCGAGGAACCGAGTTTACGAGCTCGGCGAAGCCAATTATACCTGTCCTTTGCGTCCGCCGAAGCTTTGCGCGAAGGCGGATTAAAAGTAGAGTATAATTTTTAATTCTGATTGCAGCGAATTAGCAGAAAGCCGACATTATTGAAAGGATTGATGCGCTTATTTCTTAAATCGTTTATTACACCTGTAGATCAAAAAGAGTATTATCGTGATAAAGAATTTTATTATTTATCTTCAATAAGTTGCCGGCTTGCACTTTTAGTCAGGTATTTTTTATTTGATTTGATAAATCCTTACATAATCAACTTCATAAGTGATTGGGAATTTGGTTTTAGCTGGATCTCCGCCATTTGATCCGATAGCTAGATTAAGTAGAATATAGTGGGGCTGCAGAAATGGATTAAAGCTATTTGGATTGATAGTCTCCGATAATGAAACTGTGTTTAAAAGTAGATCATCCAAATAAAGACTTATTGAATCTTTGTTCCAGTCCATTCTCCATAAATGAAATTTTTTCACCCAATCAGGATCGACTGATGTAAAATCCGCAAGAGGTTTCCTGAAACCGTCCCATTTAGCACTTCTTCCTTTATCTGATAACCATGCAAAATTTGCGAGAATTATCGGAATATTTTTAGCACGGTAAAACTCCATTATATCTATTTCTCCTCCGCCGGGCCATCCCCCGGATACACCAAGAGTCCATATAGCAGGCCATGATCCTTTGGATGTATCTATTCTTGCCCTTATCTCAAAGCGTCCGAATTGCCACTGGTGAAATCCTCTTGTCTGGATGCTTGAAGAGGTATATTCAGCAAATTCACGAACTGACCTCCAGTCTTTTCTTTCAGGATTATAACGGGTGTTTTTAACTTTTTCCCTGCGAGCCTCAATAACCAGACAGCCATTAACACAATTGGCATTATCGGATTGATACCATTGTAGTTCCTGGTTTCTGACAAAACCATTTTCATACCTCCAACTGGCCGGATCCGGCTTCCCGTCTTTGTTAAATTCATCACTCCATACCAGGGTCATTCCTGGAACTTCACCAGGGGGATTAAAATCCGGAGCAAATGGATTTGTAACCTGTGCGGTAATGGTCCCGGTAATGTAAATTGTCAACAAAAAAGTAAATAGTTTTTTTAAATTCATAATAACTATCTTGTTAGTTTAAAATGATTTTTGAAAATATGATTAAACTCAAATATAAGATAAGAAATGTCTTTTAGCAAGAAATAATACAGATTTTCTATACTGGAAATCATAGTGTGTTACCAAATGAACTTGGTTTATTAAATATTTAATAATAAAGTGCATAATTTTGGGAAGATTCTTTTTTTTTACTTACAAGGACAACAATAATTATTAAAAATGAAATGGAACATGAAAATAAACAGACTCACCATTAGCGGATTAATTTTAATTACTGTATGTTGTAATCCAAACAGAGAAATAATCCACATTAATGACACTCCCATTGAAGGGGCATTTTCTTTACAAAGAACAGAAATTGATATACTTCAATCGAATTTTGATAGCACCATTTACAGAGATGAAATTGGCTATCCACACATTGATTTCACGAAGCTTCAGATCGATAACCAGGGGAAAATCATTAAAACATATGATGCTATTATCCTTGAAAACAAGTTTATTAAAGTCACTCTCTTACCGGACAAAGGGAAACTTTACTCCTTTATTTATAAAGTAACAGGTAATGAAGAGTTCTTCATCCCGGAAATAGCTAATATACTCGGTTCACCAAATAAACTGGGATGGTGGTTTGTTCTTGGCGGAGTTGAATATACTTTACCAGATGAGGAACATGGAGAAACCTGGGCTACAGCATGGAAATGGGAGGTGGTGGAAGATTCCCCAAAAAAGAAAGCAGTCATGATGAATGTAAAAGAGTTGAGATTTGGATTAATGGAATCTATAACGATTTCCATTTTCCCCGATAAGGCATATTATGAAGCGCATATTTCAATCACCAATCCTACAGATAGTACAATTAAATTTCAACATTGGATTAATCCAATGTGGGTACCGGGAGGGAAGAAAGATGGTTTAACTCCCAATACTGAATTCATAATACCAACAAATGACGTATATGTAACAGAAAGGAGTTTTAATAACTGGATGTTAAGTTATAGCCAGGAGGGGAAAAGGTTACAACCTTATGAGAATAATCCGATGCGTATCTTTAAGAATTGGGAAAATTCTGGTGATTTATTAGCATGGGAACTTGAGAAAGGCTTTTACAGCGCATTCTGTCACGAAGAAAACGAAGGTATTGTAAGAATTTTTCCTGTAGAAATGAATTCAGGTTGTAATATTTGGACTTTTGGTTATAATCCTACCCCAAGGCAAAGGAAACGTTTTTCTGGAAATGAATCACATAAGGGATATGTTGAAATGTGGGGTGGCATAACTCATGGATTTGATAAATATTATTCTTTGGAACCTGGTAAATCCATCCACTGGACAGAATTGATGTATCCCTATATAAAGACAAAAGGCCTGCATTTTGCGAATAATGATTTTGCTGTTTCATTCCTGAAAGTTGATAGTATAACTTATGCAGTAAATCTTTGTCCATCCGGGGACATTAAAAAGATTAATCTGAAAGTTGAATCTCCTGTAAGTAAGAAAAAATACCTGCAGGTATTTTATAAATCTGCATTTCCCAAAAAAACCTTGAAAGGTTATACCTTTACCTCGGAGGAGGAAGATCTTGACTTGATCATTTGCAAAAAAGGTAAAGAAATAATACGCCTTAAACCTAAACCACCTGCCATATATCTATTAGAAAAATGAACGAAAACAGAGGGTATTTTAATTTTCCGGGAAATATATTTACTTTTAATTAAAAGCTATAATTTTATAAAATGTTGTCGTATTTAAATTCAAGTAATGTATTATAAATATATAACTGAAGTTGTATTAATTGATTTGATTTAAAATCCTATTAAGGCCAATAATTAGACTATTTTATTACTTACTTAATTAAAGTTATTAATATGAAAAAATTATTTGAGTTACATCCAGGGACATTGGTCATTTGGATGCAATTATTAGCATTTTCTGGAACATTAAATGCGCAGGAAGTCGTGAAACTCACATTTGATGGAACACTCTGTGAGCACAAACTCGCTGTTAAGGATCTGAATCCGGCTATACCGTCGGATTGGACCAGTTATACTCATCTGGTAATGGAAATGAGCACTTCTTCTCCACAGCGTTTCAGTATTTGGCTTTACAGGACTGATGGCACTCCGGCAAGGATTATGTTTCATCCATTTGGACAAAATGTATGGCTCAGAGCATCTTTGCCTGTCCAGTATTTCGTTAGTAAAGACAGATCGGGGATGGATCTTGCTTCCGCAAATAATCGCCGGACTAATTCTTTCTGGTTTTCCACATGGGGACCATTCAGTGAAATTAATTCTATTGAAGCTATCGGGATTGTAATGCAGTACCCTATAAATAACCCAACTGTTGAACTACGGAATATACATCTTTCCAGGCAGAATGAGGGATCTGAATTTCTTGAAAAACTGCCGGTATTGGACGAATTTAATCAATGGGCTCACGCAGACTGGCCAGGTAAAGTAAAAAGTAAAGAACAGCTTGATAAAGAGCTTGCTGACGAAGAAAAAGCATTTACAGACGGAAGCGAATACAATTACAGCGAGTATGGCGGATATAAAGATACACAGGTAAAGGCTACAGGTTTCTTCCGTGTTGAGCAAATAGATGAGAAATGGTGGTTTGTTGATCCCCAGGGACATCTGTTTTTATCAACCGGTTCTAATGGTGCAGGCGCCGGTTTCGGTCGCCGTCCCGGAAGTCCGAGAATAAGTTCCCCTCAAGGTAGGCCTGAGAGAACAACACAGCAGACTAACCAGAGAACCCAACAAGCACAGAATGCAGCCAGAGTTGCTTCAGCAGGTCAACAAGTCGACCGTACTACTCCCCGCCTGAAATCATGGGGTATGACTACGGGTGGTGCAGATATGGCCTACACAGTCATGTTACGGTGGCCAAGAACACAGGGTACCAGTTATCTTGGCCTCCCGGATGTTTATTCTGAAGAATTTGCAAATAGTGTTGATCAGATAGCAAATACTCAGTGTTCCCCGCTTAAGGACGATCCATATGTCTTGGGTTATTTCGTGGGAAACGAACCTGCATGGGATGGACGCGAAAGTGAAGTGGTAGATATGATACTTGAAGGACCTTCTACTACAACTCAAAATAAACTTAAAGAGTTTCTTGATCAGGGGGATAATCCCAAGCGTCGCAGAGAGTTTGTTATTGCTGCATTCGAAAAATATCTGGATATTATTTGTTCAGCAGTAAAAAAATATGACCCTAATCATCTGAATCTCGGTATACGTTTTGGTGGCAGTGTATCTGATGAAGTACTTCGTACGGGCCGCATATTTGATGTTTGCAGTATTAATGTTTATGAATATGAACCTATGTGGCAAATTGATAAAACAACCCGTTATACTGGTCGCCCCGTATTAATCGGGGAATTCCATATAGGTGTTCCTGCCAATGGCCTCGGTGCCGGTCTTGTACAAGCTAAAGACCAGAAAGAAAGAGGGATAGCTTATAGATATTATGTTGAACAGGCTGCCTCAACAAGTGGTTTTGTCGGTGCTTACTGGTTTACATGGAGAGACGAACCAGTCCTTGGACGTGGAGATGGTGAAAACTACAATATTGGATTTATAGATGTAAATAACCGTCCGTATAAAGAACTGGTGGAAGCTGCCAAAATTACAAATAAGCGACTTTTCGATGTTCATTCCGGTAAGATTCCACCATTTAATCAAAGACCATTAGCCTCAGACTTTGGAACACCTTCCAGTCCATGGAGTTTCTAAACATGTGATGGTAAAAAGGAAGTCTTAAGATCTTGCTCCGTTTGAGTAATTCTGATTAACTACATCATCAACTTATTGCAGTAATTAATTAGTTGAATCAAATGGTCTCGATTGTAAAATTTGATACGGTTTTTTTTGATATACTGTTTTATCTCAACTGATTTGTCAGGGAATATCTTAAGGAATTGCTTTTTAGTAATAAAACTGAACATATCATTATCTTTCTTGACCCAGTAAATAGGATCAACTTTCACAGCAACATCAGATGGTAATTTAAGGTTATAGTAGTTACCAGTTCCTGAGCTGATCCCTGAATAGCTTTGAGTACTGGAGGTCATAGAAGTGCCGCCATATGCTCCCGGTTTTCCTGCAGGCATTATATTTCCCTTATGCTGGATATAAAGTGAGATGGGTCCTGTTAATACAACCTCATGAAAGATTTCACCTACGGGAACAAACTTGTTTTTTTGCATAAAAACAGTATCAATAAGCTCAACACCTATCAGATCCATCAGTTTATTATCCTGTTCAAAGACCATCTTTTCAGTAAATGTATTATAATTCATAATAGTCTTTTTACTCTGGCCGTTTTTTAATTTTACGATACTCTGGGAAAATTCCGGGTAGAGATACTGGGATAAAGAATTGTTTGAATTGGTTTGCGTCATTAATTGTATGGCATTTAACCATAAAACAATTGCAAAAATAATCCGCTTCAGTCTTATGTAATGGATATTTGAGAAAAACATATTGTCTGGTTTGTCTATGTTCAAATGTACAAATAAACTAATAAAACTGTTATAGTTACAACTACACAGGTTATTAATCGATACAGGGATGGAGTATACAGGATATATTATTTGGAGTACCATAGCAGAGGTTAAGAAAATAATCCTAATTTGCATGATGTACTTTTTCCATATTTATTCGATTTATTTGATTATGAGGAAATCAAAGACACGCTGCAGTAATAGGTATAGTAAATGGTTTCGCATCGGTATTTTGATTGTGTCTACTATTTATTTTTTCCAATATTGATATAACAGGGAGCGGTAGGATCGCACGAAATGGTTCCATCCTCATTGTAAATCAACTCCTGAACATAAACAGCCGAGCCACGCATATTCATCGCGGCAGGAATTCTGCTGAAATAGAACATATAAGCATGATCATTGAAAA
>Ga0315541_1000747_pt1 | contig 33431 bp, 25 predicted proteins | sample SalMarSW160190MG_FD_203095 | JGI IMG/M metagenome (GOLD analysis project Ga0315541, IMG submission 203095) | Salt marsh sediment microbial communities from the Plum Island Ecosystem LTER, Massachusetts, United States - Salt Marsh Sediment SW1601-190 ...
TCTGCCATCGCTGTGATTATTGCCTTCCATGTCCTCAGGACATACCTATAAGTTCAGTTCTTATCGTCAAGAGCGTCGTTAAGCGGATGCCCTGGGAGAACGCTGTTAAGTGGATGGATCCTGCCATAGAAAAGGCTCGAGAATGCACCGAATGTGAGGAATGTCTTGAACGTTGCCCTTATAATTTAGCTATACCGGAGTTACTTAAGAAAAACATATCCTTCTGGGACGAGCACAAGAGAAGAGCGGGTGAAACTCTCTCTGAGAAGTTTTCGAAAGAAGTTCGAACATCGTCCTGCCAGGAGGGCGGAAGAAGCGGTTGATGGGGCAGGCATAAGGTGTGATGAATCAAGTCTTTCGGATGGTTCTAACGTCTCTTTTTTGGGTTTGCTTCCTTGGAGATCCTCAGTCAGGGAGAGCCAAGGATTTTTCAGTTCTAGAGAGAGTTTCCGGTCCTTTAAGATAAAGTTCGAACCGATAGTTTTAAGTATGGTGTTTTTCTGTTCGATAGTGCCATGGTCAAACCAGTGCCTGGCATAACAGGCAAAAGTGAAGGCTCTTTCGGTGAGTTCCAACTGTTTTTCAGCAGAATGGTTAATATTTTGGAGTTTCTCTTTTAGCCTTTCTCTTTCTAGAAGGAGTTTGTTCTTGTGCTCAAGGTACTCCTCATCATCGAGTAGTTTCTTGAGACGCATCTCAGTAAGGCCATGGATTTGCTCTTGAATCTTTTTATGTTTCTTCTCTAAGGATTGTCGAATGGACTTCCTGTCCTCGGCCTCTTGCTGGTAGACTTCCCTGAAATACTTTATGGCAAGATCCTTGAAACTCTCGTCGATGGAAATCTTGGAAAGCTCCTCTCTTATTTGTCTTTCTAGCTCTTCTTTCCGTATTGTGGGCTGAGAGCACCTTGCATCAGGCCTTCTCTTAGTACAGTGATAGTACACGTAGTAGTGAACGCCGGACTTGGTAAGTTTACATTTTTCTTCGGCGGTGATGAAGCAGCCGCATTCGCCACAGTGAATGATTCCCCGAAAAGGAAAGGCGTGAATCTTAGGCTTTGTTCTTTTGCCTTTACCAAGGAGGTTCTGTACCCGGTCAAACTCTTTTCTGGTTACCATAGGTTCATGTTTTCCTGGATGAAGCTCTCCGTTGTACCTGATCGTTCCAGAGTAGAAAGGATCAGTAAAGATCTTGTAGAGTTGACCTCTGAGAAGGGGCCCTCCACCGCTTCTTTTGAATCTCCTCATTTCGAAGTTCCAGTCCTCATTAGCAATCTTTACAATTTGGCCCAGGCTGTAGTTCCCGGTAAGCATCAGTTCCCACATTTTTTGAAGGAGAGGAAATCTTTTGGGATCTTTGATGATGTCTTTTTCTCCTTCGATCTTATTCTTGTTATTGAGATATCCTAAAGGTGCCACTCCCGGAAGCCACCCTTTCTCAACTTTGGTCTTGAGACCCCTTTTGACATTCTTGCTCAAGTCTAGTATGAATTGGTTGGCCATTCCGAATTCGACATTCATCAAGAGAACATTATCCTCAGGGTAATAGCCTCTTTCTGGGGTTTGGATATGCTTGATGACGCCTTTTTGAAGCATCCAGGATATCTGTCCCCCGTCAACGGGGTTTCTGGCCAAGCGATCCAACTTCCAGCAGATTATTCCCCTGGCTTCTTTCCGGTAGATCCTTCTTGCCATTTCATTAAACACTTTTCTGCCCGGTTCTTTGGCTGATTTGGATTCGGTGAGAATGTCAGCAATAGGTAGGTCCAGTTCCTTGGCTAAAGCTGTTAACTCGTTTATTTGTGATTCAATGCTTAAAACTTGTCTATCTTCGTCTTCTGTGGATTTTCTGCAGTAGATAAAATTCTTATCTTTTTTCATGGCTCTCACTATCCTGATTATATCGAGAAAAATCATTCTTGTCAAAGGCCTCTATGGGCTGGTAAATCACCTGAAAAAGGGAAAGAAGGTCCCGAAACCCTTCTTCTGCCTCGGCATAACTGATATCAAGAGAGAATTTTTTCTTGACCAGCTTTCGATATTCTTCTATCCCTTTTTCGGGAATCTTCATCAGAATTGATTACTCCTTTTTTAAAAGAGGGAAAGGCTAGATATACTCAGCCACCGTTGGCATCTAGCTGTTATGAATTGTTTCTCCCCTCCGTTTTCTCCCAATCTGTCAAAGGCTTTTTATGGGTCAGGATGAGGCGCTTTTCTCTGCCCATGGTAATGTTTCGATGAACTTGCAACCTTGAATCAGCTTGAATGTTTTACTCAAGCCGTTGGGGTTTCGTTCTCCTTGCCAGTTCTTGCACTTGACTATTGTTATTTTTCCTGAATCTATCGCTAGGTATAGGCGAGGCTTCTCTAGCCCCATATCGCCTCCCCGTCCCAGTTCCTTTTGTGTGCTTTTTTGGAGGGCGACGACGGCTATCCCTTTCCTGAGTCTATCGTGGATGTCTTTGAGCATTCCACCAACTTTCCAGAAATCGTCATGAACCTCTAAAAAATCTACTATATTGATGGCATCAGGTCTTATTACATCAGCAAAGTTGCCTGAACGCTGCCATGCGTTCATTTCCCAATCATCAAGACTGATGTCGTCAAACTTCTGCAAACGCAGTTTGAGCTCGGTGTCCCCCATCTCCGAACTGAAATAGTCGATTTGATTCTTATGCATATTTTCTTTGATGAAATTGAGCAGAAAGGCAGTCTTGCCATAATTTGGCCCGCCCGCCACTACGATGATGTTACCAGGGTATATTCTGACAAGCTCGGAAAGACCGAGGGGCCAATTCAAGTCAAGGTCATTGGTGGGAGCATTTCTCCAGTCTATTTCTTCGCATTCAATCTCTATCCTGCGATAGACTCCATTGCGTTGACTGTGTCTTTCCAGAAAGTCTTTTTCCAGCAATCTGTGGAGAGCAACTCTAGCGGCGGTCTTTTGCCGTTTTGTAACCAGATGTAACTGGGCGTAACAGTCTGTAACGGAGAAGTAGCCGCTTGTAACAGCCACCCACTTTCTCACTTCCTCGCTAGCACTCACATCCTTCCGCTCTGCACGCCTCATTGCGCTTTCAACTTTCTGATTGGCCCACTTCTCTGGGTCATCTCTTTCATGCGGCTGGATACAACTTCTGGCTAAGATGGTGAGTAATTGCTGCGCCTCCCAGGCAGGCATACCGCCCTTTTGAAGGCAATTGGCAGCATGGAAAAGGTCATTATCCCGCCTACCGGGGATGAACATTTCTTTGGCAGAGTTGTTACATCCCTTAGTAATGCTATTAATGTTATATATATACTTGATATAGGTGAGGGGCAGTGGGGGAATCTCTACTTTGCTAATATCGAGAAGAGGGTGCCACTGATAGCACTTTCCATTCTCGCCCTTTGAAGGAGGGGCAATGACATAACCGCCTTGTGCTCTCAGATCACAGCCTGGGACTGCTCGGCAATTATTCCTAAGGTCAAAATCCTCCGGGTAGCGAAAGTAAAAGTGCATGCCTCCCCCAGGAGTCTCACAGACCGGAAAGTCGTAGGGGTCGGGAATATACTTTGCTATTTGTTCTTTGCCTTCCTCTGTGTCGACATCAATTACCGCAAGATTGCTGACCTTTCCGGTGACGATTCCTAAATTGGCTTCTGGCCATTTTCGCCACCAGACCCTTATCTCATTTTCAGTGGGAAGGGTCCTCTGATATTTTTCCCATTTAATAAAAGGTATTTTATGCGGGCGCATGGGTATTAAACTAAAACCGAACTTCTTTCTGTACATTAATGCAGACTCTTTCAAACTCATTTTCCATTCTCTCTTTGAAATCTTCTTTGGCACTTCTTGGCCTCCTCTCTCGGGGAGGCGTGGTCTATCTGGCTCAATCAATCTTTTGGGTATCGACGGAACAATTCTTCCCAGTTGCCGAACCTGCTACCAACGGGAGAGGCCTGTTTCTGAAAAACTGGTAGACATGCCCCCCAAGGAATAATTCCGACGAGATGAGTAAGGCAGGTTTTCTCACAACTTTGAGCAATTATCCTAAGAATTCGGACTGTTTCTTTGGCTATCATGACTGATCTCATCGTATCTCTTTAGAGTTTTCTGCTGGATCTCTTTCCAGATGCTTCTTTCGAAGGTCAAGATGTTCATCCACTTTCTCATCCCGTTCTCTAGGTAACTTTGGTTCGGAGGCACACAATAGGTTCCCCGCTCTCCTGCCACTACTTTTATTCCACAGACTTTCACCACGCCGACAAGTTCGATTGTGGCAACTGCCCTTATCCTTGAGTGGTTGCAGAGTCTTACGTCAATGACCTCTATTTGCATTTGATTCTCCTGTCTCGTTAAATCTTCTGTCGCTTCGATACTCGAAAGCTATGAAAAACAGATTTCGATCCTTATGAGGCGATTTTCCCGGATCGTTGGTCCTGCTCGTGGCATTCTGGCCCTCCTCCCCGAAATCCTGCGTTTCAACTTTCTCACATGGTGATACTTGTCCTTAATTGCCATATTTGTAGTCTCACTCATAACGCACCTGGTGATCAGTCGAGCAAGGATGCGTAGGCAAACCTTCTGGACACAGGGTGTCTCTTCGAGCTTTGTTTACTTTTTCAATTATTTATTTCCCCTCTACTAGGGAAGGGAGATGGTGGAAAATATTTGGTGGGCTAAAGGGCTAGAAGCCGCCGCCAGTCGTGCTTTCATAGACAAACACGCCGGCAATGACTTGGAAACATTTCAACTTTTGGCACGAAGTTGTTTTGATTTAGATTTACTTACGGGAAGAATATTGGTTGGAAAGTTCTTTACCCAACTGTGGGCTATTTGGTCTCCCAGGGCCCGAGTAGGTCCTTTTCAAAGTCTCTACCGTTAGATCCTTCTTGGGTTTTGACATTGCCAAGGAGTGTCTTGAAGAGTTCTTCTATCATTCGGGAAAAATCGGGCCTATAGTCTTTAGGGACCTTGCGGAGGTCATCTTTGACAGTTCTGCGGTATTTTTCCCGTTCTCTCTGATAAACGCGCTCCCAGCTCTGCATCATTCGTGCCTGGTTTTTGTGCACAATCTTGGAAATTGCCGAGCGGGAAGCGTAGCCGAGTTTCTTGCTTATCTCCTTCTGAGTGCGGCCTTGGTTGGTCAAGACAATAGTCGTTTTTTCGTTTGGGGAAAGGAAGGTAAGGGAAGGGGCAGGGGTTCCCATCCTGGTCTTTTCCTTTTTTGGCTTCTTTGAAGTCTTGACCGCAGGAGACTTTTTGGGGGAATCATCCCACCGGTATCCCAATTTAAGGAGTGCTTGCAGCAGAGGATCGGCGGAAGACTGAGGTTGTTCACCGGCTTCAATTTTAAGTGCGTCGAAATCCTCGACAAGATCCGATCGATCGGTTTTTCGTTTTCCCCTTTCCCGATCTTTCTCAGGTTCCCTTAGGTAGGCTTCGTAGTGTGGATAGAAGGACAAATATGCTGGCCAAACGGCGTCCCACACATCGGGAGTGATGCGACAGAATCTTTGAGGCGACAGCGCCTGAAGAATTTGTTGCTGCATTCGTTCATAGCCTTCGTAGACTGGGGAGATGTCGAAGGACCGAATCCTGTTGAGGTAGGCTGGGTCGGGCAGAAAATAGTATCTGAAGAGCACCTTTTCAAGCGGAGTTAATGCGCACTTGAGCCGGTCATATATTCTTTTCATCCCCTTTCCGTAGATAAAAATAAGCTGCCTTTCCATCCAGTAGAGAAAAGCCACCAGGTACCTCTCCAGGAACCCCTTCAGATAATCCTCTAGCGAGTCAGTAGTTTTGGCAATTCCCTCACAGAACTCAGAGGCCAGATTATCGAAGAGCTGGTCAAATAGTTTTTCGAGATCTTCCTCCGGCTGAGCAAGGGGAAGCCACTCCGGATGACGGTAAAGAGCTTTATGGAGAAGCCTGGGGGTAGGCTCAGAAGATCTGCCCCAGGTGACTAGTCTCAGGAGGTTGTTTATGGTTGGGTTCTGGGTGAGTTCCGGGTCAAAGCTTTTTCTAAGGTTTCTAAAAGGAGCGCTGGCGGAAGAGGATAGAAGGTCAAGGTGAAACATCCGTCCTCTCAACAGATAACGGGGCACTAAGTACTCATAAGCCCCGCAAGCCATCAGCGTGAATGCTAGCTCACGTTCCGGCTCAGATTCACTCTTTGTATGATTCAATAAAACAAAATGGTCCAAAGGTAAGCCATCAACGGTTTCGGGTATCACCCAGCGAACTTTCCTATTCACTGGTTGACCCCACAATACGTCTCTCACCCAATACTTGACCCCGTTGATCTCCTTAAGGACCTTGGGCATCTCTTTACTCGTTCAAAACTTTTCAGACTCTAATTATTGGGGGCACCAGGGTACACCTCTCGAGTATCTCAACAAAGATCCAGTGGCCCCAACCGCCATTTATTATAACCCAAGAGGAGGAAAGGTCAACTATAATACACAAAGTCTATTGCCGAGCAGTTAAAGCTGGAGAGATTCCTGATGAGTTTATTGCTTGCAAGATCCAGGCCAATAGTAACTCCCATTTTGGGTTCGGATTAAGGCAGATGGCAAATTTGAAGCCTCTGTTGTTCCATCTGACAATAATGGCACATATTTCAGTAATTCCTTGGTAAAAAAATGGTGTTTAGTAGTCATTCCCAGTCCTTGGGTCTTCGCTCTCTAGGATAACCACCCATAATTGAGCGATTTGTAGGAGCGGCCCTTCTGATTTTTGTGGGAAACACTTTCAAAGGAGGGTAATTTCGCGTTCAGAATCTCTCAAGGTATGGGATTCGCCCATAAAAGAAAATTTAAGGTACTAGGAACATTCATGCAAAAGTGCAGGCTAAGGATTTTAAAGCCCTAGCAAATTCCTGCTCTGGAATATCGGTTATCTGTTTTCAGCGATGAGATTGTATTCTGCTAATTCCTCCAGTAACTTCCTAATTGTAATATCATGTAACAATTAGGAAGTTACCTGGCTTTACTGTATCCCCCAACAACTCTCCCGCTCTTCTCTCTGCTCTTATCTTTATCTGGGCACACTGGTTCTATATCTTAATACCCGCACTAGCTTGCTTGATATAGGCCCGTAATAAGATAACATCTTGCGACCGTTTCTGGTATGCCTTTGAGAATTGTCAGGCGATTTTTGAGATCAAATTAGGCAAAGTTTTTTTGATTTGAGTATCATTCACGTCCCCTTGATAAAATAGCAGGCTATTTAGGTTTTTATCGCTTGGTGATAAAATTAAGGGATACCTGGGGGTGAAAACTGGCAAACTTGCCTGGCTATACAAGGCAATGCCAGTCAATCGTCGGAAGTAGGCAACCAAGCTAGCTTGCGGGATATAAGCAATAATTGTCAGGAGATAGAAATTGATCAAGCAGGTAGAAATAACGGCATTCAGGTGATCCGGGAGGAAAATTTCACCTTATATTTCCTATCTTTTTCATTCGCGAGCTCTTGGGTTTACGCTAAAGAAGCCAGAAAGAACCGGAAAAAGCAAAGGCGAAAGAAAAATAGAAGGAAATTGGCATTATAGAACGCTCAATTTGGGCGGGACTAAGACAGAGGTGACCTTTTATACCCACCCCTAAGTTTCCGTCCGCTAATTTATTGCTTTACCTCTTAGTCTAATGCCCCATCTATCTTGTTTAGGGGTTTGGCTCCTTGCTCGGTTCTTCTGTGGTTGAAGACTACATCGTTATGCGAGCGAACCATAGTAAGAGCTGCCAAGGCAATCCCCGGGAACTGGCGAGAGAATTCCCTGCACGTAGCGAAGATATCGCGAAATAATGCCAAGAGAATCTTCGCTATGTAGGGAGGGGCTAAGAGGGTGAAAACTGGCAAACTTGCTTGGCTATATTAGGCAACGCCCTTATTTTCACTTCCGGTGAAATATAAGAGTGTAATCATGTCAACATGTCAACTGTAACACTGTAATGATGTACATAACATACAAGTAACAATCCTTTAATAGACAGTGTTAGGAACAAATTTTTTGTTTACAACATAATGGTGTTGTACGTAACACACATATAACAATTCTATTGTTATATAATAATAGCAAGAAATTATATATTAACAACATAATACTGTTGTTTATATATAATGTTATTAAGTAGTTAATATCCTTAATTGGAGAGGCTTTTAAACTCACTTAATAATTCTTTATTATATAACAATAGCAATAAACTATATATTAATTTAATGATTAAAGTGAATCATTCCTCAGGTACGGTAATTTTACCCACCCTTAAGGTTTACCTGCTTAATTTCCTACCTCTTTGATTGATGTATCTTGCACCGATACCGTACTTACGACGGTACGGCTCTTGCCTCTTTGCTTTCTTTAATAAAATCTCTCTGTTCTCAAAAACAAAAAAACTTTTTTGGACTAAAAACCACAAGAACTCTTTTACCAGCGGGAAGGACCACAACAAACTTTTTTCAAAAGGCCGCGAATATCACCAAGAGTTCCCTTGTTATAACAAAGGAACCTAAAAGATTTTATTAAGAAACCAAAGGGATTTTCTAGGTTAATATAGCGAAGAACAGACGATAGCACAGATAAGTAACACGGTAACTAACCTAATAAAACAAGAGAAATAAGATAGAAGTCATACCTTGCCCTATTTATGTGCCTCTATTAATAAATAAGCCTAAAGATGTGAATGTCAACCTAAAAGCTTTTGGCTTTTTTTAGTCATTTGTTCTTTCTTTAATATTGCGCTTTGTTGCTTGTGTTCCTACTTTCATGATTCCTGACCTCCCAGAAGAATTTATCTGGTTATACGAGATTAGGGCAGATAGCGAATTTAAAGCCTCTGTTGTTCCGTATGACAATAATGGCTAATATTTCAGCGATTTCTAGGTGAAAAAATGGTGTTTAGTAGTCCTTCCGAGCCCCTGGGCTTTCGCTCTGTAGGGTAACCATCCACAATTGAGCGATTCGTAGGGAGTAGCTACTTGGATTTATGGTCCTCACCCTTATAAAAAACCATTGAGATTTCACAAAAACTCGTTTTGTTATTAGCAAACTCTGTTGAGTAACTATATTTTGACAAAAGAGTCAATCGGTTTCTTTAGTCCCTAAAGATCTTTTAGTTTGTTAATATATTTTGCTTGTAAACCTCGCTTTAGCAAAGAATTAGCGGGCATTATTCTGTTTTTTATTTTCCTAATATATTTTGCTTGTAAACCTCGCTCTGGTAAGGTGATAGCTGGGTTTTGTATGTTTCTAAAAGATCTTTTAGTTTCTTAGAAAAGTTTTGCCCTGTTTTTATAGTAGTTTTTTGCAATTTTGAGCTTTTCAGAAATGTTTGAAAAGCTCAAAATACCATTCTCTCAAAACAGGGTAAAAGTCCCCGTACATAACAACCCAAATATTCCTCCTACTTGGTATTTTTACCACTGTCGGCACTTTTAGGCTTCCAGAAAATATTCACTATATTGTTCAAATGAGGATTGTTGGTGGAATTTAGCCCCCTAATGGATGGTCGGTGGGATAACCACGCAGAATTGAGCGATTTGTAGGAGCGGCCCTCCTGATTTTTGCGGGAAACACTTTCAAACGAGGGTAATTTCGCGCTCAGAATCTCTCAAGGTATAGGATTCGCCCATAAAGGAGAATTTAAGGTACTACGAACATTCATTAGGACCTGTCTCTATAGTCTTCTTATGCTTGCCTATAGCCTCATCGGACATCCTTCTATAGTCAGAGACTATAGACTAAGTAGACTAAGTTGTTGTGTGCCTCGGTATAGTTAGGAGCAATCTCGGCCTGAATACTTCCCTTGCATCATTTCCAGTTTTAGGATTAAATATTTAATATTGAAAACCAGTCATTTTTCCTCAGTGTCTGTGGCTAGGCGGGGCTTAAGTTTCTAGGCTTTATTTAGTCATTTGCTCTTTCTTTAACATTGCGCTTTGTTGCTTGTGTTCCTACTTTCATCATTTCTGACCTCCCAGAAGAATTTATCTGGTTATCCGAGATTAGGGCAGATAGCAAATTTGAAGCCTCTGTTGTTCCGTCTGACAATAATGGCACATATCTCAGCGATTCCTTGGTGAAAAAATGGTGTTTAGTAGTCCTTCCCAGTCCTTGAGTCTTCGCTCTCTAGGATAACCACCCACAATTGAGCGATTTTAAGGGAATAGCTGTTTGGATTTTTGCTCCTCACCCTTATAAAGAACCATTGAGATTTCACAAAAACTCTTTTTGTTATTGGCAAACTCTCTTGAGCAACTCCATTTTGACAAAGGAGTTAATCGGTGTTTCTGGTACAAAAGATCTTTTAATTTCTTAGCAAAGTTTTGTCCTGTTTTTCTAGTAGTTTTCTGCAATTTTGAGTTTTGTAGAAATTTCTGAAAAGCTCAGATTCCCCTTCTCTCAAAACAGGGCAAAAGTCCCCATACCTAACAACCCAAATATTCCTCCTACTTGGTGTTTTTACCAGTGTCGGCATTTTCAGGCTTCCAGAAAATATTCGCTATATTGTTCAAATAGGGATTGCTGGTAGAATTTAGCCCCCTAATGGATGGTCTGTGGGATAACCACCCACAATTGAGCGATTTGTAGGGAGCGGCCCTTCCGATTCTTGTGGAAAACACTTTCAAAGGGATGTAATTTCGCGCTCAGAATCTCTCAAGGTATGGGATTCGCCCATAAAACAGAATTTCGGGTGCTTTTTGAATCAATGAATCCCCAATTGCCCAGAATGTACAGCTACCGAATTCTCTAAAACAAGCTTTAGTAAACACCTCCAAAGGCGGAGATTTTTCTTGAGTGCTCAAAGAGAAACTAATTCTTTGTCAAGGCTGGGCCCCTTTTACATTGACATTCACATAAAGATTATCCTCACGCTGTCTTGGGTCAATGTAACTATGAGTTATTATTGAGAATGTTTTTCCGGGTTAGGCCTGAGACCTTTTCCGAGGAGTAATCTCGGCCTGAATACGTCTCTTGCGCCATTTCCAGCTTTTAGGATTAAACTGCTATTTAATCCAACCTTGCCGAACATCTTTCAATTCTACCTTTCTGCTGGCCAGAGGTGATGGGCTGATTTTTTTCTCTAACAACCCCAAGGCAGAGTTCCACGGGCTTGCCCGTGGGTTAATGGGCAGTCGCCCGAAGGGCGTCAAGCAAAGCTTGAATTGTTTTGAGTGCCACGGCTTTAGACGTGCATATCTGCGGTGACATTGCTGGTGTTGAGTGCTGAACCCGAAGAACCGGGCGACCAATGGTTCCTCTTTTTCGATTTTTAGAGATGATGCATATGCCTCTATTTCTGTAGGTGTAGCCAAAGACCGACGAGAAGCGAGCAAAGTGGTGGGCTTATCTGTATTTTTGCATACTTCAGCGATTTATAAACTGTAGAGGTCAAAATTGAAGGAAATTATCTCCGTCAAAATGAGTAAGATATATGAGTAGTTATCCTACACAACGGATGCTGGAGCGTTAGAGCTCTTGAGGGAAACCAATTTAAGCAAGCTATACAATGTTTCCTAAGAGAGCAGAATCGAGGAGAGTAGCAAGAATAGATAAGAGACCGAAGATTGAAAGGATCTAAGAAGGAAATTCTCTCTTATTCTGGCGATAGAATAATTATGCAAACATCTGTATTTCTGGAAATGGAGCCAGAAAACGTCAAGAATCGAAAAAGAGAGGAAGGAAACGGATGAGACTATACACCGGTTTCTATTAGAATTTGGATATATCGGCGGAAAAGTAGGTAAGATTCGCACAAAATAAAGAATTGAACTGTCCATTTGGCCAGTCGTCGCTTTCTCCCTCCTTGTGATATATCACAGATTAGATACACATTTAATCTTAAACTGAAACTCGGTTCGCCACAAGAGAGATTGGCCGTAGCCATTGGGCGTCTCTTAAATAGGATCACTGGGAGTTAAATAGAATCTAGGATTCTATTCCTCACGATGCCTCCCCTCGTTGGGCAAGTTTCGCAACTTCTTGTTGAGTGAGAAACTAAATATTGCAGTTAGGGAATATGCTTTAACCGAGATTTAAGCGGATTAATGCGTATACCCTGTTAGTTCTTGTCCCTATCTATTCTGAATGAACGCTGGAGGTCTGTGAGTAATGGAACGTTTCATACTATCCCCTTGAGTTGTTGCGAGGACCATCCTTTGAGAGGAAATCTTTAAGGGCCAGAATCTCACACCGTAGTAACGATGCATTCGTCAAAGTAGGGTATCAGAGGGAGAGCACTGCCCGCCGCACGATAAAGCAACTTATAAAACCTCACACACACTACATAATATGTTTTGAAAACTCTGGGGCTAAAACCAAGCATTCGTTGACATAGTTAGGTGTTTTAAAGGGTTATCGCTACAGCCAAAAGAACTCCCCAAATTTGACAAATTCTCTATTTATGCTAATATATGTAATATTAGAAAGGTTTTCCTAGATTGGCAGTATGCTACAACGGAGTAGCTTATGGGCAATCAACATGAGACCTTAATTCCTTCTAGGCTAGATTATATCACCTCGCTCTCCCATGAAACAAATAATACCCAACCTGGATTAACACTAGGATTTAATGCCTCTATTTATGATAATTCAATAGACTATCTCTGAGTTAGTATAGCGTATCTTTTCGTGGTGAAGAAAGTAGGAATAATAATTAGGCGCTAAATTAGCGAAAATAAGAGGCTCTTGTCTCTTTAATGAAGATTACTTTATTCATAGATTTTGGTCTCTTCGGTGGGCTTTTATTAACACCTGAGGCACTAATTTATGAAGTGATTAAGAGGAAAACATCATGAGGAAAGCAAAAGAAATTGAACAAAAAAAAATAGGACGTGTTAAGCTATCCGATAACCAGGACCTTGTTGCTTCTATCATAGATAATGAAAAACTAGATCTTAGGATATTTGTTAAAACAGATAATTATACAGGAGCAACGAAGAAAGGATTTAGGTTTTATCTCTTTGATAATAATTGGGATGAGTTTAAGAAGCTTATAGATAAAACAGATAAGCTTTATAAAGATCTTGATTGATACCCGGGGGAGCAGCGCCCAAAAGGCCGGCAAGCAAATAAGGATAATGCACATGCAGGATATAACAAATTTTGGAAACTCAACGAGGATCGATCAAAAGAAGAATATAGTTTAGGGAGAGAATGAAGTGGAGGTGAGAAACGATGAAGAAATTAGGAATCATAGTAATAGGGGCCTTCTTAATTGTGGTAGCATCAAGTTCGCTATCAGCGAAAACCGCTCGATACATTTTTACAGGGTGGACTTCGACCGTGACCCACACCGATTTCGGTGCGGCAATATATTATGAAGAACCTGTGGATTTGACCTATACCCCGGAGGTCAGCTTGACCGTGAATCAGGAACCGGACGTATATGACCCAGATGCGACTCTCAGGCAGAACCTTCAAATGAGGGGTACGGTTCGCATTTACCGTGCAGGAACAAGTGAGCTGATCGAGGAGCGAGAATTTGTCGGTCATGAGCGAATTGTCGATGAAGGTATGGATGCTGGTACCTGGGTGCCGGGTCCTAGGTATCTTTTCACTAACCTCATCACCATGGAGGCATTCGATTTTAACTGGGAGGTTAAAGGTGTTTTCCATTTTCAGCATAAGGTGAGAAATGGTGAAAGCATCATACTCAGGTATTCGGTCCACGGGAGGGCATAGTTAAAGAGGTAAAGGCAGAAGAGACGTCAGGGGGGTGGGACTTCGCTCCTCTGACAAGAAACCGATCAACGAGAAAGAACCTCCATAGAGGCTCATACAGCTACTTTCTCAAGGCAAGGCAGCCTGTACGCCCTAGGCAAAACTAGGACTTCTCCATCCAGAGAATTTTATCAAGCCAGTTGCGGGATAGAGGAAGGTCTTGGGAAAGAACATGTTGAAAATACGAGAAACATAAAAAAACGATTGTTACACTATTGGTATTTATTATCCCAGTTATTATTTCGGGCTGCACCACGCAATCCTCGTTAAAAGCAATTGAAGATTACGAATTACGGTGCAGAAATCTAAGCGATGATGAACTTATTGTTGAATTCTATCGAGTTGATATTGAATTGCAGGAAGCACTGAATGACCTATCGGTATTCAATATGAAAGATGTTCAACCCCCTAGGAAAAGTGAAGAAGCTCTGGGTCGGGGGTTAGGAACGCTTACATTAAGTTTGAGTGGTAAACATCCTGCACAGAGAGTCAAGGATTTGAGAAAGCGAAAAGCAATAGTGCTAATGATAATTTATGAACGAGGACTTAGATTACCAACATCAGTTGAGTAAGAGGATAGTCAAAGCAATCAGATTAAAGGGAATACCCATAAGCACAACTAGAAAAAATAGAAAGCTGTATTGAAGCTAATTACAGAAGCTATCACTATAATCAGCTATTAGTGCTGGTTCTATTATGACAAAGATAGAATGCTGTATTAGAGCTAGTTATATAATAATGTTAGCTTTGTCTCTATTGGTGCGGATTCTATTTAATCGGGTAGGGAGCATGGAACATGTTTTTTAGTTGCAAGTACCATAAGATAGTGGATATTGAAGACAGTTAGTATAAGAGAGATAGTATTGTAGTAGGGGTAATGCCCTAATTTAGATAAACATAGGGCGAAGAATAAAAAGTTGTATTGAAGCAGAAGAGAGCGACATTTTTAGGGAAGAAAAGGACTTAGAAAAATGTGGAAGAATATCAAGGGACAGGGCAGGACAATAGCAATAATTCTTACTTCTGTTGCCCTTTCTGTACTGATTCAGTTTTTACTGACAACAGTCTTCGAATTCGGAGTTCGTCCTGGTATCAAGATTCTGAATACAGAGGGACATGAGTACTTTTTTGGTCTTGATTATGGTTACGTTATTAACGTTGAGCTTAGTAATAAGGGTAGAGAAGGAGCAGCCATTGTAGGCGTTGAGCTTCGGTACGGAAGCGAAAAATGGAGCAGATCTCAGACTGTTTATCTCAAACATAACGAGACCCAAAAACTGGCTTTTGAATTCTTGCAGCCAACCATACAACAATCTCAACTAGCAGAGACTTCTTTTGCAGTGCGATTATTTCCACTCAGGCGTTAACTGCTACAATTGCTAGCCCTGATGTATTATTTTGGGGCTGAGACTATTTCTCTAAAATACTACAGAAAGATTATGCCACTTATTTCAATACAATAGAACCTTTTATTAGAGAAGATTACAGAATAATTTATGTAATTACTTCATAAATAACATAATAGCCTATAATAATCACTGTAATTATGTCTCCATGTTATTTCTATTGGTTTATTATGAGAAAATATAAGATAAGAATGTATGATTTATGATAGAAATCTATATTTTATGTCCCCTTTGGATAATTTTGTGAATAAGATAGAACTGTTAATTAGAGCATAATACAGGGAATATTGTACATTAGATAATGCATGAAAATACTAGAATTTATTAGTTTCATAGATAATGACCTGCCCCCTAGAATCGGTCCAGTTATTATGTTAGAGTAAGGATCAAGGAAAAGGAGGGAAAGAATGGTTAGAAGAAGCTACAGACCTGAGCAAATCATCAACAAGTTCCGGGAAGCAGAAGTCCTTGATTTGACCCCATTTTGCCTGCCGTAATGTAGATGCTGGCAAACTGTGGAAATTATATGGTAGTAGAGCAAGCATGATCCCTATGTAGACCTGTAATATTAAATACGCATTTAATATTGCTCAAATGTTCCTCAATGCAAGCAGTTGTTCTTAACAGTGAGAAGTAATCTTTTTATGCAGGATAGCGGATTTTACTTTCTCTTACATGATGATATAATGCAATTGGCATTTTGGCAAGACGCTCTCTTTATCTCCTATAGAGAATCGAGAGACTCTTCGTCTTGCTTGTTAAGCTTAGGTATGAGGGCCTTGCTCCATATCACTATCCCTTCATACTGCTTAAGAATCCAAGGACAGTTAAGGCTATCGTCGCTTACTTATTGACTAGATTATCTTACGCACTCGAAAGAAATCCTCTATCTGAAGAATCGCTGAAATATATCTATTTACTAATATCTTCTCAGTCTTTTGCCCTAGGAAATTCTGCGCTGTCTTTATTTATCAATACTTCAGCGATTTTTCTTTCCAAGAGGTCGTACATTATTAGTATTTATCATGATGTTCGCTTCCTCAAAGCTAGAATGAATTCCAATCCAGAAAGGGTTCAAGTATTTTCGCATGGATCCAGGGTCGAGGCTATTGGAAAAGTCTGAGCATACCATAGAAAATGCATATCAAGCTATTGATGGAGCAACGGCTTTTCTTGGAGCATTATGGAAGAAATTAGAAGTATACTTATTCATGTGATTTTAGGATGACAACGGATAACAGCCTGCTGGTGGTCCACTTCGTTTACCCAGACATTCTGCATTCTGTGAGCAGGCATTACTTTGGCTGGAACCCAATCTAAAGAGGCCATTGATGAAACTGTCCGAATTAGCTTTGGCATGTTTTATGTATGCTCAGTTTACCAGCTACGATGATTCATATCTTTCTTTTCTACAAATTACAAATCATCACCCAGACCTTACTAACTGCAAACACCGGAGAGCATTGCTAATTTGGTTGAATCAATGGGGCTGCCGACAATTTGCAGTAGAATATCATGAGCTTGCGTCTTCAGAGATCTTATCTTGGTACAACCAATTCAATTCAGCCCTTTTTGACCGGAACCAAAATCTTCGGGACTTAACAGAATCTGAGATGAAATTTGTTGCCCAGGCATACGAAGCGCTGTCGAATAAGAGAGCATCGCTTCGTAAAAGAAAGGAAAACACTTTTTCTGTAACAGTTGGCCCTACTGGTGCGGCAAAAATATTGTTTGCAGTAAGACGCAACGCTCTTGTTCCCTGGGATGACCCTATCCGTAGCCACTACAGATATGATGGCTCTGGTACTTCGTATTTAGCTTATCTGTATCGTGTAAGGTCTCTTCTTAAGGAACTTGAAGATACATGCAATAAAAATGGATTTGCATTAACACAACTGTCTAAGCAATTAGGAAGAAATAACTCGACAATACCAAAATTAATTGATGAGTATCATTGGGTTACAATAACCAAGGGTTGTTCAATGCCTGTACAGGATATTTTTCAAAAGTGGGCCCAATGGAGTAGAATATGAGGGTGACAGGGGCTCTAACTAGGAGCGGCTATATGGCTTCGCCTAAATTGTCCTCTCGGGCAATTTCATGTACCTGCTAAATATTAAGCGAAATTGCGACATGGAGAACTAAACATGATGAAGGAAGGAATGATAATCGAAGGTCCATTCTGGCCAGAACCTATAGAAATAAAGAAAATTGAGGAATTTGGAGATCATATTCACATCATAGGAGCAACTATTCACTCCAACCTACATATAGACCAATTAATACCACAAGAAGAAATCGAAAAACTCAAAACAAAGGAACTTGTTTTAGATTTTTCTGCCTCTGGCAGTGAGACATTTTTATCCATTGAGGCAGAGCGTTATAAGTTTGCATCACTTTTTGATCCTCTCTTAGCAATGAACACTTCCAAGATAGATCCTTTGCCCTTCCAAATAGAAGCGATCTATGGCTACATTCTAAAGCTTCCCCGTATAAGATTCCTTATTGCAGATGACCCGGGTGCAGGTAAAACCATCATGGCTGGACTGATTATCAAGGAATTGAAATTACGGGGTATTATAAAACGGATTCTGATAGTTGTCCCAGGTCATCTCAAAGATCAGTGGAGGAGGGAATTAAAGGAGAAGTTTCAAGAGCCCATCACAGTAATTGATAGGAGCTTATTGGATGCCCACTATGCAGAGAACCCATGGCGAAGGGAAAGTCAAATTATTACATCCATTGACTTTGCAAAAAGGGAGGAGATTTTACCCTCGCTTGGAAGCGTTGAATGGGATTTGGTTATAGTCGATGAGGCTCACAAGATGGCAGCCTATAGATATGGGGATAAGTTATCAAAGACTGCGAGATACAAATTAGGTGAAGTGCTGTCAAGGACTACTGAGCATCTCCTCTTTCTTACTGCAACGCCACATAAAGGAGATCCAGAAAATTACAGATTGTTTCAGGATCTTTTAGTACCTGGATTCTTTGCCACACAAAAATTGATTGATCAATCCTTAAAGAACAAAGACAATCCTCTTTTTATCAGAAGGATGAAAGAAGATTTGAAAGATTTTGAAGGAAAGCCTATTTTTACTAATCGCTATCCAAAAACGATTAAATTCAGGTTATCAGAAAAGGAAAAGAAATTATACAACGAACTTTCAAAATACGTGATTTCTCAATACAACGTAGCTTTGCAGAGTGATAAAAGGAGAAATATTGCATTTGCCTTGCTAATTCTACAAAGAAGGATGGCATCGAGCACTTATGCACTTCTTAGATCGCTTGAAAGAAGAAAAGAGAGGCTTGAAGATTTACTTAAAGAACCAGAACTCATTAAAGAGATGCCTTTTGCCGATATTGAAGAAGTTGATGATTACGAGGAAGAGAAACGGTGGGAGCAAGAAAAGAAATGGGAAACGCTATCTATCGCTGAGAATAGGGAAGAACTAGAGAAAGAGATTAGCACACTAAACAGACTCATAGACATGGCAAGGGAGATACTCAAGGAGGAGGATGAAGTTAAACTTCAGGAATTAAAGAAAGCGATCGACGAGGGATTTAAAAAAATAAGAGAAATGCAGGGAAATGAGAAGATCTTAATTTTTAGTGAATCTAGGGATACAATGGAGTATTTAGGGAAAAGGATTAAATTGTGGGGATTTTCTGTAAACTTCATTCACGGGGGTATGAGGTTAGAAGATAGGGTAAATGCTGAGAAGATTTTCCAACACGAAAAGCAGATTATGGTTGCAACTGAAGCCGCAGGCGAAGGCATAAATCTTCAATTCTGCCATCTTATGGTTAATTACGACATACCCTGGAATCCTAACAGACTGGAGCAAAGGATGGGAAGGGTTCATAGGTATGGACAGCAGAAGGATGTTTATATTTTCAACCTTGTAGCACAGGATACGAGAGAAGGCAAAGTTCTGGTCAAGATTTTTGACAAGCTCGAAGAGATCAGACGGGCGATGGGAAGCGACAAGGTGTTTGACGTTATCGGCGACATATTTTACGGAAAAAATCTCTATCAGCTCATCTTAGATGCAGTAGCCAATGCAAGAAGCACGGATGAGATAATAAAGGAACTCGATATTGGAGTGGATGAAGACTACATTAAAAAGGTCAAGGAAGCGTTAGGGGAGAGTCTTGCAACAAGACATATTGATTATACCAGAATTAAAGAGATGGCTCAAAAGGCAAAAGAATACAGGTTGATCCCTGAATATGTAGAAGAGTTTTTCAAAAAAGCGTTTCAAAAGGCTGGCGGAAAATCTAGAGTTAGAAAGGATGGGTTCATTGCAATAGACTCAGTTCCCTATGAAATAAGAAAAATAGCAGAGGGAGTTGATTTTAAAAACAGATACAGCTCTATCTTGAAGTCATACTCAAAAGCAACCTTTGATAAAGATATTGCTTTCAAAAATCCTGATACAGAGTTTGTCTCTTTTGGACATCCAGTCTTTGAGGCATTACTTGAATGGGTGAAAAGGTCTTACTTTACCAGATTGCAGAGAGGAGCGATATTCGAAGATCCTGCTGGGAGATACAACGGTGTTTTGTGGTTCTTTGAGGGGGAAGTAAAAGATGGAAAGGGACAAACTGCAGGCCAGCGTCTTATGGCGATTTATGACGATGGGAATGAGTTGAATGAAGTTAATCCTGCAATTTTATGGGATTTTGTTCCACAAGATTTCAATGAGCCAACAAAGGTGGATATGACCAAAGAAAGAGCCCAAGAATATGCTATAAGTGCTGTTGAAAACTACAAGCAAGAAATAGCCGATGAAAGGGAAAGGCAAGCGAAGATAAAGAGGAAATACGGAATTAAGTCTTTGGATTATTTAGTGGGTGAACTCGATGCCGATCTTACAGGGTTGTATGAGAGACAAGCAGAAGGTGAGAAAGTGGACATTGTTATCAGAAACAAAGTGGAGAGAAAGAAACAGTACGAAGAAGCTTTAGAAACATTGGAGAGAGAAATAGAGCAGGAGATAAGTTTGGCAATCTCTATGCCGAAGTTTCTAGGTGCAGTTCTTGTAAAGCCTACAATTTCCAAGGATATGGTAAGCAATGAAGAAATAGAGAGGCTCGGTATGGAGATTACTATGGATTATGAAAGAAGTCACAGAAGAGAGCCAGAGGATGTTTCAAAGGAAAATCTTGGATTTGATATAAGGTCTAGTGATGTTAATGGAAAAATGAGGTATATTGAAGTCAAAGCAAGAGCAGATGAAGGTCGGGTCGCATTGACTTGTAACGAATGGTTTAAGGCGAAGAGATTTAAGAAACAATACTGGCTTTACGTAGTTGCTAATGCTGCCGCTGCTCCAACCCTTTATACGATCAACAACCCTGCCGAGAATCTGAATGTCCAGGAAAAGGTCGAAATTGTGCGGTTTATAGTGTCATCAGAGGAATGGAAGGATAAAGGGGTGAAGGCGTAACGATTAATAGCCAAATGGATCTAAGAGGGAATCAAAATGGCACAGTGGGATGAACATTTAACTTTGGCGCAAAAGAGAGCAGCAAGTCATAGGGGCTCATATGCAAGGCTCCTTGCAGGTCCAGGAACAGGTAAGACGTTAACCGTGACCCGAAGAATACTATGGCTAATAACTCAACAGAAGGTCCCACCGAGCGAAATTCTTGCCCTTACATTTACCCGTGCAGCAGCATCAGAATTAAGACATTATGTTGAAGATAACCTTGAAGGAGTGACATCTGGACTTCCGAGAGTTTCCACCCTGCATTCCTTTGCACTAAGGCAACTACTTAGAAATGCATCTTTAACTCACCTTCCACAACCCCTTAGAATTGTGGATGATTATGAGGAACGGCAAATCATCATCGAAGAACTAAGCGATTTGACTAGTAAGAATGTGAGAAGAACTCAAAAATTACTAAATGAACTTTCTGCTGATTGGCAACGATTAGCCCCAAATTGGGAAAGGCGTTTCCCTGATCCAAGGTTTTTGGGGGCTTGGAAAGAGCATAGAGAGATTTATGGATATACTTTAAGAGCGGAACTCGTATATCAGCTAAAACGGGCATTGGAAGAGCAAGGAGAAAGTTTGGATTTAGAGGGACCACCAACATATGTGCTTGTTGATGAATACCAAGACCTAAATGCTTGTGACTTATCAGTTATCAAATCATTGGCTGATTTGGATAGTGAGATTTACTGTGCCGGTGATGACGACCAAAGCATATACGGCTTTAGATTTGCAAATCCAGATGGGATAAGAAGATTCACCGATGATTATACTCCTTCTGCACCGTTGGAATTAGATATTTGTCAACGATGTAGAAAGGAAATACTAAATTATGGTCTTTATGTGGCGAAACAAGATACACGCCGTATCGATAAGCCCATTAAACCCAAAGACGAATCTGAACAAGGGGAAGTTCATGTATTAAGATTTCTAGAACAAAATAAAGAAGCTGAGGGCATTGCGGAACTATGCTACTGGTTAATCAATTGTCAGAACGTATCTCCTGACGAAATCCTGATCCTTTTGCGATCTGATAAAGACAACCGTTTTTCAAATCCAATACGGGATACTCTTACAAAAAAAGGTATCCCTGTTGAAGCGGTGTCAAATCCGCTGGAACCGCTGAATCATGAGCGAGATCGAGAATTACTTTGTTTAATGCGGTTAGCTTGTAATCGGGAAGATCACCTTGCTTGGAGAACTATTCTTGATTTAGGCAACAGAAGAATTGGCAAGAGGACATTTTCTGAGCTGTATGAGATAGCAAGAAGGGATGGAATGAAATTTTCGGAAGTGCTTCAAAAGGTCAAGGAATCATCAAACTTATTACCTCGAACCGGGAGCAAAGTTGCCCAGAAAGTTAAGGAAATAGGAGATCTCCTTGATGAAATCGGAATTCCAGAAGTAGAAGAAAATTTAATCAAGTGGATTGAAGACCTTGCGAACAAAATCATTCAGGATGAAGAGGAGAGAAAAAAAGTGCTCGCTCTTTTTATGAGAGTAAAAGAGATTGGTGAAGTTGAATCGTTGGAAGACCTTTTGCGAGCATTGAACGTATCGCTTGTTGATGCTGAACAGGAGAAGGAAAAAGGGAAAATTGCCCTTATGACAATGCATCAAGCCAAAGGTTTGTCGGCAGAGGGTGTAATTGTGGCTGCCGCAGAAGACGAGTATGTCCCGGGAAGGGCGACTGGTGAGGGGATTGATGACGAGAGACGTCTATTATATGTGTCACTTACCCGTAGTAGAAAGCATCTTTATGTCACCTTTTGTCGGAGGAGGACTGGACAGCAACGTTATTCTGGAAGAACAGCTGGTAAATTGCAAAGGACATTTACCAGATTCCTCAGCGGTGGTCCTTATAAACCTGAGGATGGTCAAATCTTTATAAAATCATTGATAGATAGAAAAATAGCCGGGCAGGGGTGAAAGCATGAAGCGGTTCATAGAGATAAGTTTCCCTGTCAGGGAAGTTAGTCAAGAATCTGCAAGGGAGAAGAACATAAGACACGGGCATATTTGCACCTTGCATATATGGTGGGCTCGTAGACCTCTGGCATCTTCAAGGGCAACTGCTTACGCATCTTTGATACCCGCTCCTGAAAATGATGTGGAATGGGACAAGAAAAGGCAGTTTATAATAAATCTTTCAAAATGGGAGAATTCTTTGAATTCCACTCTTATTGAGAAAGCCAGAAAGGACATTTTAGATGCAAATGGTGGAGAGCCATTAAAAGTTTTAGACCCCTTTGCGGGTGGTGGTGCAATACCATTAGAAGCATTGAGGCTTGGGTGCGAGACTTATGCTGGCGAATATAATCCTGTTGCTGTTTTAATTCTAAAATGCACTTTGGAATATCCTCAGAAATATGGAAAGCCAAAAAAAGTAAAGGAAGATTGGGGCCTATTGAAAGGAAGCAGTTTAAAAAATCCTCTGCTTGAAGATGTGAAAAAATGGGGAAACTGGGTTTTAGAAGAGGCAAAAAAGGAGATAGGAAGATTCTATCCGAGAGAAGAAGACGGCTTTATTCCAGTAGGTTATATCTGGGCAAGGACCATTCCGTGCCAGAACCCTTCCTGTGGTGCTGAAATTCCTTTAATGCGTCAATTCTGGTTTGCTAAGAAGAAAAGCAAAAAAGTGGCATTGAAACCTTTTATTAATAATGGAACAGTTGAATTTGAAATAGTCGGGCAAAATAATGATTTCTCAAGAGATTTTGACCCTTCAAAAGGAACAGTAAGCAGAGCAGTTGCCATCTGTCTGGTCTGTGGCGGCATGGTAGATGCGAATACTACAAGAAGACTCTTTCAAGAAGGAAAAGCAGGACAGAGAATGGTTGCCGTTGTTCTGCATCATCCGAAACGAAAGGGCAAAACCTATCGTCTCGCTACGGAAAAAGATTTGGAGATTTTTAAAGAGTCGGAGAAATATCTTGAGGAAAAAAGAGCAAAATTGATGGAGGAATGGAGAATTGACCCTGTGCCGGATGAAATATTGCCCTTGATGAGTGGAGTTTTTAATGTTCCAATCTATGGAATGCACAAATGGGGCGACCTTTTCAACTCTCGCCAGAAGCTAGCACTGATTATTTTTGTGGAGAAGGTGAGAAAAGCACATAAAAAGATGCTTGAGGAAGGATACGATGAGGAGTATGCCAAGGCAGTGGTAAGTTATTTGGCACTGGGCGTGGATATGACTGCGGCTTTTACTAATACACTGGCGAGATGGGAAAACACATCAGAAGCAATTAAACAACTTTATTCAAGGCAAGCTTTACCAATGCTCTGGGATTATGCGGAAGTTAATCCTTTTAGTAGTTCTTCGGGGAGTTTTGAGGCAGGTTGGGGATATTACTTCAAAGTGATGGAGCATTGCTCTCAAACTTACAGCATTCCCGTCACCGTCACACAAGCCTCTGCTACTTCTTTACCCTACCCCAACAACTACTTTGACGCAGTCTTCACAGACCCGCCTTATTATAATTCTGTTCCGTATGCTGATTTATCTGATTTCTTTTATGTCTGGCTCAAAAGAACTGTAGGAGACCTATATCCAGAATTATTCTCAACTCCTTTGACTCCAAAGACGAAAGAAATTGTTGAGATGGCAGGTTGGGATTCTGTAAGATATGCAAATAAAGACAAAAAATTCTTTGAAGAAAACCTCAAAAAGGCATTTCAGGAAATCTACAGGGTTCTCAAACCAAAGGGCATTACCACCATTGTCTATGGTCACAAATCGACATCTGGCTGGGAAGCTTTGATAAACTCGCTACTCGATTCTGGCTTGGTCATTACCGCATCATGGCCTATCCACACGGAGATGAAAGCAAGGCTAAGGGCGAGAGAATCTGCAGCATTAGCCTCCTCAATTTACTTTGTTGCCCGCAAGACAGAAAGGAAAAAAACAGGCTGGCTAAATGAGGTGAAAGAGGAGATGAAGAGATACATCCACAAAAAACTTGAAAGACTCTGGCAGGAGGCTATTTCAGGTGCAGACTTCTTTATTGCTGCTATCGGTTCTTCCATAGAAATATTTGGAAAATATGAAAAGGTTATGGATTACGAAGGTAACATAATCAGGGCTGATAAACTCCTCGATTTTGTAAGGGATGTTGTGACAGATTATGCCGTAAGGCAAATATTGCATAATGGCATAGCTGGCCAGCTATCACCTCTAACAAAGTTCTATTTGCTCTATAGATGGACATATCAGGAATCAAAGGTTCATTTTGATGACGCAAGGAAACTTGCTCAGAGCACTGGAATTGATTTATCCAAGGAATGGCACAAAGGATTTATACGGAAAGAAAAGGAATTCATAATGGTCCTCGGACCTCAGGACAGGGATTTAAGAGAAGTTGAAAACGATGAACTCGTAAATGTTATTCACCAAGTACTGATTTTATGGAAGGAAGGAAAGAGAGAAGAGATGAAAAAGGTTCTTGCTGACAGTGGCTGGGGAAATAAGGATGCCTTTTACAGAGTTGCCCAGGCAATCTCCGAAACCTTGCCGTTGGAAAGCAAAGAAAAGAGACTCCTTGATGGTTTCCTTTCTGGAAAAGAAAAGATATTAAGTGAGATGAAAGATAGAATTGTACAAGGGAGGTTATTTGAATGAAGCCATTTTCAACCATAGCCATACCTCATAGGGATATACTTGAGAGTAGACTTACAATGGATGTTTTTGCTGCAGATTTGTGGGAGGTCTTTAAAGGGAGAGCAGCAGAGGAATATCAGGATCCTACTATATTCTTTAGAAAAACATACATCACAGACGGATTAAAAAATCTCTTAAATTTAGCTGAGAAAAGACTTAACGGCAAAGGTGGAGACCCGATTGTTCAGCTTCAAACTCCGTTCGGTGGCGGAAAGACCCATTCCCTTATTGCTCTTTATCATAAGACAAAAGGATGGGGAGCAAAGGTAGTAGTTATTGATGGAACTGCCCTTGACCCGAAAGAGATAACTATCTGGGAGGAGATAGAAAAACAACTTACCGGCAAAGTAGAAAAATTAAAAGGCAGAACTTCACCCGGGCGTGAAAAGTTGAGAGAACTTTTTGATGCACATCAACCTCTTTTGATTCTAATGGACGAAATATTAGAATACACAACCAAGGCCTCTGGGATAAAAGTAGGAGATTCAAATTTAGCCTCTCAGGTGCTTGCTTTCGTTCAGGAACTTACAGGGACTGTAAAAACTCTTGATAAATCTCTTTTGATTCTTACCCTCCCTTCAAGTGCGTTGGAGCATTATGATGAAAATGCTGAAAGACTCTTTCAACAGTTACAAAAAATCACGGGAAGAATGGAGAAGGTTTATACGCCAGTTCATGACGAAGAGATAGACCATGTGATTAGAAGACGGCTTTTCAGCCAGATAGACGAAAAAGAGGCTAGAAAAGCCATAGAAGAATTCTTGGATTACGCTGAAAGAGAAAAGATACTTCCTGAAGGTGTGGAAAAATCAAACTACCGTAGAAGGTTCATGAATAGTTATCCCTTTCAGCCAGAGGTTGTGGATGTCCTATATAAGCGGTGGGGAAGTTTTCCAACTTTTCAAAGGACAAGAGGAGTGCTCAGGCTACTTTCCTTAGTTGTGTATTCATTAAAAGATACTCAAAGCCCATTTATCAGATTGAGCGACTTTGATTTAAAAAACGATGAGATTAAGAGAGAACTAATAAAACACATCGGGCCTGAGTATTCTGGCATCATTGCTCAAGATTTAACTTCAAGGGATGCAGGCGCGAAAAAGGTGGATAAAAGTCTTGGAGATGCCTACACTCCATTCTCTTTTGGCAGTGTGGCCACAACCACGATTTTCCTCTATTCATTTTCCGGAGGTCCAGAAAGGGGTTCAACCATCGGCGAGGTTAAACTCGCAAGTAGTGACCTTTCTGCGCCAAGTAGTATAGTTGTAGAAGCAGTCTCCAAACTAAAAGAGAATCTCTTCTATATTTCAGATGAAGGATTATTCTTTACAAACCAGCCAAATCTAAATCGTATACTTTTGACCAAGATGGAGGGTATAGAAGACCTTAAACCGGAAGAGAAAAATCTTTTAACTAAAAGCCTCACCAAAGGATATTTCGATATATTCCTCTGGCCCAATAATTCCAAAGACATTCCTGATACGAGGAGATTAAAGTTAGTTATACAACATAATCGTGAAAAATGTAAGGAGTTTCTGGAAAATTGTGGAGAACGTCCAAGGGTCTATCGTAATACTCTGATATTCCTTTGCCCCATGGAGTCAGAGAGAATAAACTTTGAAAGTTTCTTGAAGAAAAAACTTGCATGGCAACTTATAGAAAAAGATAAAACTCTCCGTATGACGGGCGAGCAGAAAAAGGAAATAAAAGATAGAGTGAAAAAGGCCGAGATGGAAGTTAAAGAACGGATAAGGGGTCTTTACCGTACTGTTTTACTCCCCTCAAAGGATGAATTTAAAGAAATCGATCTGGGAATTCCAACCTATGGAGCAGAGACTACCATAGATAAAGAAATATACGAAAGACTGAGAAGCGAAGGCGAAATCCTTGAAAAACTTGCCCCTCTATCTCTTAAGGAAAAATATCTCAAAGATAGGGATTACGCTGAAACTAAAAATGTTTTTGAGTCTTTCTTCAAAACGTCGGGAGAAATTAGGATTATTTCAGATGAAGTACTTGAAAGTTGTATAAAAGAGGGCGTCAGGCAAGGATTATTTGGGCTCGGAGATCTGGAGAACGGAAAGCCCGTGTGCCGTCATTTCAAGATTGAAGTTTCCCCGCAACTGATAGAGGGTGAGGTTCTAATCAAAGCAGAATTATGTGAACCTCGAGAGAAGGGATATGAACCTATAGAACCAGTGATTTCTGTTACTAAAGAAGGAACGACTGAAATAGAAGATGTTGTTCTAGGCAAAAAGAAGAAATATCGCACTATTCACCTAAAACTGGATGTTCCTACAGGTAAATTATCGGATATCGTGAGAATGATACCTTACCTCAAAAGTAAGTTTAATCAAGTGAAAGTAAAGGTTGAAATATCTGCTCAAGATGGGGAGATCGTGATTTCGGATTATGAAGATAAGATTGAGGAGACAATTAATCAGGCGAATGTTGCTATTGAAGAGGAAAAAGTCGAATAAGTCAGAGATAGAGACATAATGAGAATGTCGCAGTGACCTGCCCCCACTATAATTGTACCACTTGTTAAGTTAGAGTCAACGGAATAATAGCCTCGGGAGCAGGTGGTCTGTAATTAAGAGCACTGTGGGGTCTTACCTAGCCGTAGGACTATGATGGAATTGGAACACTCCTGATCTAGAACGTTAGTCTTGCTGTTGGTAAGTCCATTGTATGAGATGGCTGAGAAAGAAGAATTTCGGGACACATCTCTATTTCCCCCAATGCGATGTTATTGCAGGTTGTCCCAGGAAATCCTCAAATCTAGAATAAATTCCATGGGAAAGGCCAGAGAAAATTCCAGTAGAAAAATACACTCACAGAACGATTATGAGGCACTATATCAGATAACACTGGCTATATGTCCCATAAAAGAACAACCTACCCATATCAAAAGACTTATATCGATCCAATTTCCGAATATAGAGGTTCTTGTCTGATTCTTTCTTTGAGCCTTTTCTCACCTCTTAGGATACTACCCTAAAATTAAATAGTTATTTAATATCGGATGGCCGTGGGGGTTGACAAAAAGAATATATGATATATTATATAATTGTATCAAAAATATTTGCAAAGGAGTTAGAAAACAAATGAAATTACCTGAAATGAAATGCAACCGCTGTGGCTACGTGTGGGTAGCAAGGACAATAAAACCCCGCATGTGTCCCAGGTGTAAATCATTCTACTGGAACAAGCTGAGAAAAAATAAACCTGGTGGAGGCAGGCCAAAAAGAAAGGTGGTGAAAAGCAATGACAAACAAGGAGATAACAAAAAGGAACGTGAGGAGGGTCAAAAACTTGCTTGAAGAGGTCAATGAACTAACCCCGGAGAAGTTTCAAACTATCCTGGACAGCCTGGCAAGGTTTCACAACTATAGCTTTTACAATCAGATTATCCTTTGCTTTGCAGGCTGCTCCCAGGTAGCGGGTTATAAGAAGTGGAAGGAGCTAGGAAGAACTGTCAAGAAAGGAGAGAAGGGAGTTTGGATCCTGGCTCCCTGGTTCAAAAAAGTGAAGGACGGAGAGGAAGAGGAAAAGTTATTACATGGGTTTTTCTCAGTTCCGGTATTCGATATAGGCCAGACTGAGGGAGAGCCTATTAAAAGGGGCTTAACCACAGGATCGGATATAGACTTTGAGGAGCTGAGGAAAGCAACGGAAAAAGCGGGCTGGACTGTGGTTTTCAAACCCCTGGAGGTAGCAAAGGGTGGCTATGTTACTAGCGAGAATGGGGAGATAACCTTAAACAGTAACCTGGATGAACTAGAAAACACAGGAACGCTGGTTCACGAGTGGGTTCACAAGGAGCTAAAACATCCCGATAACGGAACTCCGTATAAGGTGAGAGAACAGCAGGCCGAGACAGCAACCTACCTGGTTTGCAAAGTCCTGGGAATTGAGAGAAAGTCAGTCTTTTATCTGAAGTCCTGGGGGCTGAGTGAGAATATCCTGAAGGATTTTGGGAAGATAGACAAGGTGGCTAAAAAAATAATCAGGGGCCTCACCCCTGGAAGAGCAGAGGCCCCTGAAAGGAGCAGTCAAAATGAACATACTCCAACAAAAGTATAGCAGAATAGATTATCTTGACAAGTTAGAGAAGTTTTACGGGTGGGATATTCCTGAGTATGTCCTGGAAGCGGGGAAAAGCTTTACAAAAATAAAGGTGTCTGACTGGAGAGGTGAGCAGGACTTGAAAGTGACGGTCAAGGACGTGATTGAATACTACCACTATGAGGCAGGGAATATCACTAGCGGTTGTCGAACACTAGCCGGATACACTGGTGATTGGAGGCCAGTGGATAGACTGGCCAAAGAGTGCCTGGGATGGTTTAAGTTTGTTAATATAGAGGAATTGAGGCGAGAAGCTAAAAAGCAGGGACTTATTCCTAAGTTTTAGAAAGCAAATCCCCTGCTGGCCTCTACTAGTCAACAGGGGCTATCAGAGGAGCTAACGATGGCTATAAAAGTAAAAGATGAAAGAACTGGAAGAGCACTAAAATGCAGAGCGTGCAGGAAGTCCCTGACATATCCCTATTTTATTTCTGGGAAGGGTTTTTATTATCACCTAGCCTGTATAGGCGAAAGGAGCAAAAACGAATGAAATGCGGAGTGTGTGGAAAGTATATAGCTATGACCTGCGCGCCTCATTCACGGATTTACAAAGATGAGGACGGACATTGGAAGCCTACATCTATTGTCTGCCAGTGTGATCCGGATGATATTTGCCTATTCGGGCTGATAAAGAAAATGGAAGCGCACGATGCAAGGGAGAAGGCCAAAAAAGAGAAATATGATTGAAGAGCTATCTATAACCGGGGCTGCCTTAGGTAGCTCCGGTTGGTAGTCAATTAACCTTACACTTAGCCTATTGAGTAAGGCAAGGAGGATGGTAAATTTGATTCCTTGAATTATAGGACTTGCTTTAGGGGCATTCAGTATCTGGATGTGGTACGGCCATAGCCAGTATGTGAGAAGAAAAATGCCCTTCCAAAAGGCTACTGCATATCAAATGATTCTTATTACATTTACTTCTATAGGTTTATTGGTTGGTTGTCGTCTATGGATTCTTCCGGTAGCAGTTATCTTGTGGTTTTTGATGCCATATTTAGTGATGGAGATGTTGGCGCTGTCCAGAAAAAAGATTTTTGATACCAGTGTTCTTTTATTTATTGTAGTTCTACTTTTTGTAGCTGATTTTTGTTGGGTTCGGAAGCTTAGCTTATTGGGATGGATAGTCTCATTTATTGTGACTGCTATCTTGTATGTTATATCAGGACACTTAGCCTTTCCTGTGAAGGAGAAGAGATGATGACAGGAAAAGAAAAGCATTGGAATGACTTAAAATCCGATTTTTTTTTCTTCTCAGAAAATACGCTATTGCGGATCGACGAGTGAATGAGGCTCATAGAGGGGCAGAATTGAAGCAGGGAAGATAGGTTTTGGAGTGATATAGGTCGCTCACAAACTTTTTAGGTGGTGGTAGAATGTTACTCCCTATTATAATGCTTTCTGTTACTGCAAATATCTATTTGGTACTAACTAAAATTGTGGGAATAGGTAGTTTTCCCTCTCTAACTATAGCGATATTATTGTTCTTTGGTTGGTGGAAGTTTAATCAGTATTCAAATACCAAAGGTTTGTTCAAGTCTAATCTACTTGTTTATTTTAAAGCACGGAAAACTGGTATGAGTGAACATGATAGCCGTATGATGATGTTAAAAACTCGTTATCCAGGAAGAATAAAAGGACTGTTTGATAATCACGAGCTAACTGTTGCTTTTACGGATATTTTACATTTCTCCGAAAGCACTTCTAGGTCTTTTAAAGAACCAGGCGCAAAGGTTAAGGGAATGGTATATGCCATCTTCTGTTCTGAAAACGGAATTCCTCCCACTTCAAACCTCAGGACTAAGTTTGCTAAACAAATTGAGCAGGCATATCGTGAAATTTCAAGAAGAACTGAACTACACTCTGAGTTTAGATGAAGAGGAGAAAAATAGAGCGTTTGAGGGCTAGAATAGAAGGGGGGAAGATGTCGCCAAGATGGGTTTCAAGTTTCGGAAGGATATAGGTGGTTTGGAAACAAAAACGGTTGCAAGGTGCAACTGTTTTACCAAAGTTGTTTTTGGCTGGCTAGACAAGCATTATAGCAATTTCTAAAATTGGCAATTGCACCTTATATAGACAAGGAGGAAACATGGAATATAGAAAACTACTAAGTGCTATCTTGTTGGCCCTGGGTCTTTGTTTTGTGTCCGGGGTGGGGTATGCAGAGATTCCGGAATGGATGCTTGAGAGAAGGATACGATATCTAGATTACTTTCTTGCAATGGCCGAACTTAGTTATATTTTTGAAAATAAAACTAATTTTCTTGACGTTAACTTTCTTTACGATTCCGGTTATCTGGGGCAAGTCCTTTTCTCTTCCACACATGATGTCAGCACAAAGAGGAAGATACTAATAACGATTAGGGATAGTAGAGGTATTTTCTCGAATAAGTCTGAAATAGCTCTACTGAATTTATTTAGGAAAGCACTAGGGGCTATGTATTCCTTCATAGAGGATTACGCTACGGACATGAATGCTGATGTTGTAGCCATACTTAGCGATGACCAGGGACATTCCCTAGCTTATTTCTACCAAGGCGAATATCACTTGTGGGAGGAATAACCTTACACTTAACGTATTGTGTAAGGTAAGGCTAGAATACTTGTATTGCTTTCTGACAAAGGATATAGAGTTATTCTTCTTACTTTTGTTTTTGAGCTTTTCCTGTTCGATAGCAAAATAGAGACAATATGTAAGGATAAAAAGATGAAAAGGAAAATCAAGCAAAGATCTATTTTCATAGGTACTCTAGCAGCAGCCTTGATACTCTTGGGGTATTCTGTCAGTATCCAGGCAAAGGAAAAAGAGGAAGTCTCACTTAAAGATGAGATTACTTTTACTGAAATAGAATCTTTGAACAAATGCGAAGTTCAATTCAAAGAAAATGGAAGAAAGACAGGAATAGTTATATTTGAATCTAATAAAGGCAATTTTTACTGGGAGATAACCATAAAAAAGGAGATGGTACTGTTACTCAAATCGAGGATAGATATGTTGGCATTATTTGTGAGATAGGAACAGTTGATTTAGGCGAGAATGAGAATGAAGATATCTTTTTTGTAAGCGAGAGTGGAGGAACAGGAGGCCATCTTATCAGTCTGAGCCTTATCAATATCCAGAAGGAAGAACTGATAAGATTGTCGCTTTGGTTTAGTTCTCAAGCAACCGAAGCTCTCACCCAAATTTCAAGGAGTGATTATTTCTTTGGCAAAGATTTTAAAAGAGAAGAAGAGTTCCTAAAAAGTATTAAGTATGAATATGGATACATAGGAGAAAAAGAGATAAATGAAGAGAAAGATAACCCAGATTTTGCCTACTATTTCTGGGCCAAAGACAATGGCAACATTGAAGATGGAAGAATAAATATCAGAAGGTATAAAGGGAAAAATAAAACTAGAGCTAGCATCGAGGATGAACTAAGAAAAGGTGGCATCACTTACACGGCCTACTTCAAAGGTGGGGTAGTTGCCTATGATGAAGAATCCAATGAACATTTCGTTCTCTTTCATCCTGACAATATGTATAGCTGGCCGACTGTGCTGAAGTTGATAGGTCCTTATTTACTTATTGGCACAAGAGGAGAAGGACTAGCAATAATTAATCTTCAGTCATTTTACTTAAAGAGATACAGACTGTCCCCTCCCAATGATGAGGTTAGATCCTTGGAGGTTCTTCACTCCAAGATCATAGTAAATGAGCAAGAAAAGATTGATCTACCAGATTTTTGAGACTCGGCATTTCACCTTATATATACAAAAATGAACTTTTTGATAAGATAGGTTCTTGAGACCGTGATAGATAGGCAGGCCAAAAAGGTGAATTTATGAAAAAACACAAAGGCGAAACAAACGAGAGATTAGATACCTGAAAAAAGAGGAGTGGGAAAAGCTGCGAGACAGCATAGACAGCTTTCGAGACATAGTATCAATTGAACTTTTGTATGAGAGCGGTTGCCGGAGCGAATCATCAATAGGTTGAGAGAAACAGGTCAGCCAGAAAACGTTGAGGGGAGAAAGTAAAATGACATGGGCAG
>Ga0315541_1000748_pt1 | contig 33428 bp, 25 predicted proteins | sample SalMarSW160190MG_FD_203095 | JGI IMG/M metagenome (GOLD analysis project Ga0315541, IMG submission 203095) | Salt marsh sediment microbial communities from the Plum Island Ecosystem LTER, Massachusetts, United States - Salt Marsh Sediment SW1601-190 ...
CGCGGTGAACTGCTGGGTCGCTCCGATCCCGAGGTTCGCCGGGTCGGGCGTGACCGTGATCGTCGCGAGCGCGCCTCCGCTCACGATCACCGTGGCGAACCCCGAGATGTCTCCGCTGGTGGCCTTCACCGTGTTGGCGTAGGTCCCCGGCAGGGTCCCGGCCGTGAACAGGCCCGAGCTGCCATTGATCGCGCCGCCGCCCGCCTCGACCGACCAGGTAGGCGTGATCGCCAGCACGTTCCCACCGGCATCCGTGCCCACGGCGGTGAAGAGTTGGTTGGTCCCCATCCCGAGGGTGGCAGGGTTGGGGCTGACCGTGATCGTCGCCAGCGGCCCAGCTGTCACATTCACCGTCGCGGACCCCGAGATGGCGCCGCTCGTGGCCACCACCGTCTCGGCGTAGGCCCCGGGCACGGTGCCGGCCGTGAACAGGCCCGAGCCGGCGTCGATCGCCCCGCCGCCTGCCGCCACCGACCACGTGGGCGTGATCGCCACCACGTTCCCGAAGACGTCCTTCCCGGTCGCCGCGAACTGTTGGGCCGCGCTGATGACCAGATCGGCGGGGTCCGGGGTCACCTCGATCGTGGACAGCGGCCCGGGGACGACCGTGACCGTGGCGAAACCCGAGATCCCCGCGACGCTCGCCTTCACCGTGCCGACATAGGTCCCGGGCACCGTCCCCGCCGTGAACAGGCCGCCCCCGGCGATGGTCCCGCCCTCGGCGACGACCGTCCACGAGGGGGCGACCTCGACCACGTTGCCGCGGGCATCCTTGCCCACGGCGACGAACTGCCTGATGGTACCCACCCTCAGCGTGTCGGGGTTGGGCAGAACCGTGATGGTCGCCAGGGGACCGGGCGCGTCGATTCCGGCCGGGTTGTGCTCGCATGCCGCGAACACCATCCAGACGATCACGAGGCTCGCGAGAAATCGCGCGATCATCGACCGTCTCGGGTCAAGGCCCCGGTTCGACCGAGGCCGGCCCTGTCGTAGCAAAGACAACCACCCGGAAGAGCATCGAGTCGCGCCTCCATCCATAGCTTCCGGTACTGTCTATGGATCGTCGCGACTCGTGCTCTTGGCGGACATCCGCCCGCCGGGTGAAATTCGGCTTAACCCCCGGGGATCAGTCCCCCTGGTCCCCTCCCCCTCCAGAGGACTAGTCCGTTTGGGCTAGCGGGCGTCGACCTGCAACGCGGGGCGTCGATCCGAGGGCCGACGCGCCTCACCGCTCCTTGAGGAGCCGCGCCTCGCCGCTCACCGTCTTCAGCGAGATGGGGTGGCCCCTGTCCCCGATGAGTGAACGCGTGCGTCTTCGGGCGACCCCATGGACCCGGCCACGTACATCGGTCCCATGGCCTGGGCCTACCTCGCGTCCCACTTCGAGTCCGAATCCCCCGACGGGTGGATCACCATCATGAACCGGGAAGAACAGTCCCCGGTCCCTCGGAGGCCGGCCCCCTCCCGCTACGCCTTTTTCGGGGGAGCGGCCTTCTTTGCCGGGGCCTTCTTCGCCGGGGCCTTCTTCGCCGGGGCCTTCTTCGCCGGGGCCTTCTTTGCCGGGGCCTTCTTCGCCGGGGCCTTCCTTGCCGGGGCCTTCTTCGCGGCGGGCTTCCTCGCCGCGGCCTTCGCCGAAGCCTCCTCGGACGCAGCGTGCCTCGCCGCAGTCATGCCGGCCCTGACCTGGTCGCCGGCGGCCTGAACCGCACCCTTCGCAGTGGTCGCGGCCTCTCCGACCTTGCGCGCGGCGACCTTCGCTCCGGCGGCCCAGAGCTTCCTCGTAGCCCTCCGGGCCTTCCTCCGGGCCGCGTCGAGCTTCGTGGCGGCCTTGGCCTTCTGGGCCTTCAGCTCGGCGGCCGCCCTGACCTTGTCCGCCTTGGCCTTCGCCTTCGCCTTCCTGGCCCGCGCGCGTTCCCGTTCGAGCTTCTTCCTGGCGGCCGCCTTTGCCTTCGCGGCGCTCTTGCGCTCACCCTCGAGCTTCTTGTCGGCGGCGGCCTTCACCGTGGCCGCCCGCGCCTTCGCGGCTGCCTTGTCCTGCGCGGCCTTCGCCTTCTCTGCCTTGGTCGCCATCGGGGATCCTCCGGAGAATGAGACTTGCGAAAGCGGCGCCCGGCTTACCGCAGCGCCGCCACCCATCGGGACCCGAGCGCGCCTCCGACGGCTTCGATGGCGAAGCCCCCTGATGCGGACCTCTCCTGCGCGCCAACGGGTGACACGGCCAGGAGGGCGGCGACGGACAGCGTGGCCACGCCGCGACCGCGAGCCGTCCATCCCGGGCCGCCACGGCGGTCTCTCACCATTCGGAAAGCGGAATGAGCCCGTCCTCTTCCAGCGGGGCCGCTACCCGCGGTAGCGCGAGTAGCCCCAACCACCACCGCCGAACACGAGCAACAGGATGACGATGATCAGCAATGTCGACATGGGGTTCTCCTTGCCTCGGTTGGCCTGCATGGAACGTACCGGAGAACGCCCGAGGGACCATCGCCCGAAGGCATGATACGAGGACTAGAGCCATCGTGCGGCAACACGCCGCGGTGACCGCGAGAGGCCCGTCCGACCGATCAGGCCGGGGGGTCTTTGGAGCGTGTGTGGGTCACCGCGCTCAAGATCCCGAGGCCGAGCAGGATGACGCACAGGATCATCACGAAGACGGTGGGCAACCCGACCGTGATGAGGCCCCACGCCACGCCGCCGATAACGACGAAGAACCCGATGAGATAGACAGCGAACGACATGGAGTGGTCCCCTAATTGCGGGAGGAGTCGGGCGGGAGCATGGCTGCAATCAGCAGCGGGTACGGATTCACCGGCGTGCCGCGGGCCCAGGACACGTGAGGGTCCCCGCGCATGATCCCGAAGTGGAGATGCGGCGTCCCGGGCGGTGCATTCCCCGTGGTGCCGACGTACCCGATCACCTGCCCGCGGTCGAGGCTCGCTCCGTCGGCGAGCCCGTCGGCATAGCGGTCCAGGTGGCCGTACAGGAGGATGAAGCGCCCGGATGGGTCCGCCGCGTAGACCATCAATCCACCGGCCTTGCTGTCGAAGAGCTTGAGCACGCGCCCGTCGGTGGCGGACAGGACCGGCGTGCCCCGCTCCGCCAGAATGTCCAGTGCCTCATGCGCATGATCGCCCCGGGACTCCGAATACGAATCGCGGAGCTGGGAGCGCGTGACACCCTGCACCGGCACGTCGAGCATGGCGCCCAGGCCCGCGAGCTCGAGAAGGGTCGCGGCTGAATCGGCGTCCGCGCCGGGCATCCCCGACGTCGGTTCCGTCGGCGCCATGGTGGACCCCTGTGAGGCATCGAGGTCGCGCTGGAAGCGCGCCGCGACCGACACGCTGTCGGGTCCGAAGTAGAACACCTCGTAGAGACTCAGCCGGTCGGGAAGCTGCTCCAACAGGATGACGGAGGCCGGCCGAGCGGCGTCCGTCCGTCCCACACGCATCGCGAGCGTCCCGAGCTGCAGCCGTTGGGCGTACAGATAGGTGCGACCACTGCCCGGCGCTTCGACGTAGACCTGCCACGGCTGGCCATCGTCCCAGGCGGGCCGGCCGTGGACCAACGCGACGCGCGCCGTGAGAACCACGCGCTCCGCCCGACCATCGCCATCCAGATCCACCTCGACGCTCTGCTGGTAGTCCCATCCCGCCTCTCCAGCCACTGCGGGCGGAATGGTCGAGTCGATCAACGGGACGGCCGGCAAGGCCAGGGGGGGAACGTCCGCACCGGTCCGGCCGCCCTCGGCTTCGGCCCGAGGGCCGTCCCCGGCGCAGGCACCGGCGCCGGCCAGGAGGGCGGCGACCATCACGCCCTTCCACGGGGGCCTCCTAGATGTCTTCACCGGCAGTCTCCCACGAGCGGGCCCGGCCTAGCGGAAGAGGTCGAAGTTGCCGAGCAGCCACCAGAGGAGGAAGAAGACGACGATGGTGGAGAAGCAGCCACCACCGAGCTTCTTGGCGCCCCAACCGGCCGCGACACCTCTCAACAGCTTGCTCACCGTGCGGCTCTCGGCGCAGTGCGTGCCCGGAATGCCCTACATTCAGCCTAACCGGCGACCGACGCCTCGTCCATCGCCCATTGGCACTACGCCTATCGGGCACGGTGGGTGCTCGGCGGCGGACATGCTCGACCCCTGCTGCGGTGGGAGGAACCGCTGGGGGGAGCGCAGCCTCGACGTGTGTTGGTCCAGACCGCCTTGATCCCGGCAGCGGCGGCCTTGGGGGTGGTGGGGCGCATCGAGCGGTTGCGGCCGCGGCGCTACACGGGCCCACGGATCGCTGGGGAGCTGGCGTTGGCGGTCTCGACGGTAGCTCTGTGGCTGCGAGGCCTGGGCCTGGGTCGGCTGAAGAGCGTGGAGCGCAAGCCGGTGGTGATGCGCTACGAGAAGAAGCGGCCGGGCGAACTGATGCACCTGGGCATCAAGAAGCTGGGCCGGATCCAGGGGGTGGGGCATCGGATCCACGGAGATCGCCGTACGCGGGTGAACGGCATCGGCTGGGAGTTCCTGCACGTGGGCGTCGATGATGCCACACGGGTGGCCTACGGAGAGCTTCTGGCCGACGAGAAGGGGGACACGACCGCCGGCTTCCTGGGACGGGCCGTCGGCTGGTTCCGCAGCCAGGACGTGGTGGTGGAGCGCGTGATGAGCGACAACGGCAGCTGCTATGTGTCGCACCGCTTCCGAGGCGCACTGAAGGCGCTGGGAGCCCGGCACGTGCGTAGCCGGCCGTACCGGCCCCAGACCAGTGGGAAAGCCGAGCGCTTCATCCAGACGGCCCAACGGGAATGGGCCTATGCCCGGGCCTACCGGGCCCTCGGCAACCAGACACCCCTCAGCCGTCTCGAGGACCTGGTGTGAACAACGTCCTCGTCACCAACACCGAACCCCCGGGGATCAGCCCCCTGGTTCCTTCCCCCTCCACGCGATTAGTCCCTTGTCATGAGAAGGCCCCGACCGGCGATGCCAGAGATCGCCCGAGAGCCGACGCGCCTCACCCCGCCCGCAACAGCCGTACGTCGCCGCTCACCGTCTTCAGGATGATGGGGCGCCCCCCGTCGCCGAGGGTGGCCCGCAAGGGCTGACCCGGCCAGCGCCGCCCGATGCGCCCGGTGAGCCGCATGTCGAAGTCCGAGGTCAGATCCCCGGAGACGGAATTGAATTCGAGGTCCGCGTCCGGCGCCGCCGGGAGGCGGAGCGTGATGTCTCCGGACACGGTGTTGAAGTCCAGCTCGTCCCAGTCCGCGGTCCCCAAGGACACGTCCAGGTCACCGCTCACCGCGTGCGCCCGGGCGAGCCCCGTGGTGGCGATGGTGATGTCGCCGCTCACCGTGGAAGCGGACACGTCGCTGCGCACCCCCAACGCGACCACGTCCCCGGACACCAGTCCGGCCTGCAGGGGCGTCCCGGCGGGGAGCTTCACCACGAAGTCCACGCTCACGTCGATGGAGCGGTTCCTCCCGAAGAAGCCCCGCCGCGAGCCGCCCAGGCTCTCACAGCCCTCGCCGCTGGCGTCACCGTACACGGCACAGATGATGACATCTTCGCCGTCCTTCTCCATACGGATCTCCACCTCGTCGAAATCGCCGCTGCGCCCTGTCTTCCGCGCCGTGACCTCGGCGGCGTTCCCGGACGTGAGCTCGGCGCGGATGCTCCCCGAGATCCCCTTCACCTCCAGGGTGCCGCCCCGGGCGATGCTTCCGCTCCACCGGAACGGCTCCTGCGCCCCTGCGTCCGCTCCGCCCAGCGCCAGCGCCAACAAAGCTCCCGCGGCCAGCGTCCCCCGAATTCCCTTCATCGTCCGCCTCCCCATCGTGTGAACCACCCACTTCCACCGTCTCGGACGGGTACACCGTCGAAAAAGTTGCAACGGAAACCCGGGCCCCCTGGAGTCGCGTAGGGGCACGAGGACACCGTCACGGGTAAGGACCTCCGACAGGGGCAGGGCGGGAGAAGGGGAGAATGGGTACGATGGGTCGGCAGTTGCGCATCACGCTCAGGAAGCTCGCCAAGGCGCCGCTCTTCAGCGCCGTGGCCATCCTGACGCTGGCGGTGGGGATCGGGAGCAACGCCGCCATCTTCTCGGTGGTCAATTCGGTGCTCCTCAAGCCCCTCCCCTTCGAGGACCCGGAGCGCCTGGTGGGGATCTGGCACTCGGCCCCCGGCCTGGGCTTCGACGAGGTAAACCAGTCGCCGGCGCTCCACTTCACCTACGCCGCCGAGAGCCGGACCTTCGAGAGCGTGGGGATGTGGGACAACGGCTCGGCGTCGGTCACGGGCGTCGCCGAGCCCGAGCAGGTGCCGAGCATGAACCTCACCTTCCAGGTCCTCCCCATGCTGGGGCTCGAGCCGGCCCTGGGACGCGTGTTCAGCCAGGAGGACGACTCCCCCGGCACGACGGAGACGGTGATGCTGGGCCACGGCTACTGGCAGCGCCGTTTCGGCGGCGACCCAGGTGCGGTGGGCCGCACGGTCACCATCAACGGCACCCCGCGGGAGATCATCGGCGTCATGCCCGCCGGGCTGCGCTTCCTCTCCTACGACCCGGATGTGTACCTCCCCTTCCGGTTCGATCCGAATGCGGTGGCGGTTGGCAGCTTCAACTACCAGGCCATCGGTCGGCTCCGCCCCGACGCCACCCCGGCCCAGGCGAACGCCGACGTGGAGCGCATGATCCCGCTGGCGGTGGAGCAGCATCCCGGCGGGATCACCCTGGGCATGCTGGAGCAGGCGAAGTTCGCCGCCCTGGTGCGGCCCTTGAAGCAAGACGTGGTGGGTGACGTGGGCAACGTGCTCTGGGTGCTCCTAGGCACCGTGGCCATGGTGCTCCTCATCGCCTGCGCGAACGTGGCCAACCTTTTCCTGGTGCGCGCCGAGGGGCGGCAACGCGAGATGGCCGTGCGCACGGCCATGGGCGCCAGCCACCGTCATCTCACGGCGCAGGTCATGGGCGAGTGCGTGGCCCTCGGCGTGGTGGCGGGCGCGTTCGGGCTCGTCCTCGCCATGGCCGGTCTGAAGATCCTGGTGGCGCTGGGGCCCGAGAGCCTCCCTCGGCTGGACGAGATCGGTGTGGATGCGTGGGTGCTGGCGTTCACGTTCGTCGTGTCCGTGCTCGCCGGGCTTCTCTTCGGCCTCCTCCCGGCGCTCCGGCTGGGAGCGGGCAACCTGTTGGGCGCCCTCAAGGAGGCGGGACGTGGTGGGAGCGCAGGCAGGGAGCGCCACCTGGCCCGCAACGCCCTGGTGGTGGCCCAGATGGCGCTGGCGCTCGTGCTCCTCACCGGCTCCGGCCTCATGGTCCGGAGCTTCCAGGCCCTGCGCGCCGTGGATCCCGGGTTCACGGCGCCCGAGGAGGTGGTGACGTTCCGCGTGAGCATCCCCACCGCCGAGGAGCGCGACCCGCTGCTGGTGGCGCAGGCGCACCGCGAGATCCTCCGGCGCGTTCAGGCTGTGCCGGGCGTGGCGTCCGCGGCGTTCTCGTCGTCGGTCACCATGGACGGGTACGACAGCAACGACCCCCTGGAGAACGCCGACCGCCCTCTGCAGGGAGACCAGATCCCCCCCATCCGCCGGTTCAAGTTCGTCGGCGAGGGCTACTTCGAGACCATGGGCAACCGCCTGTTGGCGGGTCGCGCCCTCACCTGGGGCGACGCCGAGCAGCGCGCCAAGGTCGTGGTGGTGACGGAGAACTTGGCCCGGGAGGAGTGGGGTGATCCGGCCTCGGCGGTGGGCAGGCGCGTCCGCAACTTCTTCGGCCAGGGAGGAACCGGCCCCTGGTACGAGGTCGTGGGCGTGGTGGGCGACATCCGCGACAACGGCGTGGGCCAGGACCCGGTGGCTACCGTCTACTGGCCGCAGCTCGTGGAGGGCCTCTACAGCGGGGAGATCTACACGCCTCGCTCCGTGGGCTACGCGGTGCGGCCGAAGACAGGGGACCCGGCATCCCTCCTCCCGGAGCTGCGGCAGGCCGTGTGGTCGGTGAACCCCGGCCTCCCGCTGGCGCAGGAGCGCACCCTGGAGGAGCTCGCCTCCCGGTCCATGGCGCAGACCTCGTTCACGCTGATCATGCTGGCGATCGCTGCCGGCGTGGCGCTCTTCCTCGGCTCGGTGGGGATCTACGGCGTCATCTCGTACGTGGTGTCCCAGCGCACCCGGGAGATCGGCGTGCGCATGGCCATGGGGGCCGAGGAGGGCGACGTGAGCCGGATGGTGCTCAGGCAGGCGGGCATGCTGGCGGGGATCGGGGTGGCGGTGGGGCTCGCCGCGGCGGCGGGGCTCACACGACTCATGGCTTCGCTCCTGTTCGGCGTGAGCCCGCTGGACCCGGTGACGTTCGCCGGCGTGGCGGCGGCGCTGGCGGCCGTGGCGCTGCTGGCGAGCTGGCTGCCGGCGCGGAGGGCAGCGCGGGTGGATCCGGTCGTGGCGCTGAGGTTCGAATAGCGGCTCTCGGGTCGGGTGGGGCGCCCGGTGCACCCCGCCTTCGGGGGCGGCTCGGGGGTTCCTGCCGGCTGGCGCGCTCCACCGCAGGGGACCGCTCGGAGGTCCGGGCCGGCTGACCCGCCCCGCCTACGGGGACCGCTCGGCCTATGGGCGCTTCGGGTCGGACACACTCCATGGTTCGGGCCTCGCTTAGCGGCGCAGGGTCGTCCGGGCCCCTGCGCCGATGTCCCCTAGGGCGGGACGGGCCATCCAGCCCGGGTTCCCGGCGCCGATGTCCCCTGCGGCGGAGTGTGCCTGCCGGCTGATCCACCATGTCCCCTGCGGCGGGGCGCGCCGGGCGGCCTGCCGACACGGCGGCTGCCGAAGCCTTCCGGGCCGTGTGTGCTACTCCACCCCTTTCAGCATCCGCTCGAACAGCCAGTCCAGCAGGAACTTGGCGAACTGCCCGTCGTCGGTGACCCGCTTGTACAGCTCGAAGTTGGTGTCCACCATCTCCTGGAGCTGGTCCTTCACCACGTGGTCGAAGGTGAGGCGGGCGTTCTCCTTCGTGTTCGCCTTGAGGCTGGCGGAGAGGGCCTCGTTGCCGGCCAGGCGCTCCTCGAGCCCCTTGAGGGAGACCTTGTCCTTCTCGGTGAAGTTGGTGCCGAACCGCTCGTTCAGCTCGCGGATGATCTCCGAGAGGGGCTCGACCGGTTCGGGCGTGACCGGGCCGACCCCCTTCTCCTTCCGGGGATCCAGCGTCCCGGTGCCCCGGTCCAGGCGGATCTGGCCCTTGTAGGTCTCCTGGATCCGGTACGACTCCATGTCGATGTTCTGCTGGACCTCCTTGGGGAGGTTTTCCTGGTCCACCGGCAGGTAGCGCCGCAGGAGGCGGCAGAACACGTACATGCGCTCCAGGTCCGCATCCTGGAACGTGAGGATCTGGGAGAGGAACGAGTACAGCCGGACGTAGTCGCCGACGGCGTCCCGGAAGTCGCGCCGCTCGTCCTCGTCCCGCGCCACAGCCCGGTCCACGACGGGCTTGAGCAGGGCGTAGAGCTGGGCCTGCTTGACGCCGGGGTGGAAGTACGCGTCGGCGAAGGCGGCGAGGTCGGCCTCGTCGAAGATCCCGAAGTCCAGGAGCCGCCGCTCCCCGTCGTACAGGAGGTTGGGGTCCGTCCCCTCCGACAGGATCGTGGTCTCGTAGTAGGGGTCGAACGCCTTCTTGATGTCGTCGGCTTCGTTGGCGAAGTCGAGCACCACCGTTTCGGCCTTCTCGGGGTGGACCCGGTCCAGGCGCGAGAGCGTCTGCACGGCGTTCACCCCGCCCAGCTTCTTGTCCACGTACATGGTGTGGAGGAGCGGCTGGTCGAACCCGGTCTGGAACTTGTTGGCCACCACGAGGAACCGGTACGCGCTGGTACCGAACGTGCGCGCGGTCTGCTTCTCGGGGATCCCGTTCATCCCCTGCTCGGTGTAGTCCTTCCCGCTGTCACGGACCGTCCCCGAGAACGCCACCAGCGCCTTGTAGGGGTACCCCTTCTCCGCCAGGTAGGCGTCGAGGGCCAGCTCGTAGCGCACGGCGTGGAGGCGTGAGCGGGTGACGATCATGGCTTTGGCCTTCCCGCCGATGCGGTGGGCCACCTGGTCGTGGAAGTGCTCCACCATGATCCGGAGCTTCTGACCGATGGCGTGCTCGTGGAGGTCCACGAACGCCTTGAGCAGGTAACTGGCCTTCCCCTTCTCGTAGCGGGGGTCCTCCTCGATGGTCTTGAGGAGGCTCCAGTACGTGTGGTAGGTGGTGTAGTGGGCCAGCACGTCGAGGATGAACCCCTCCTCGATGGCCTGGCGCATGGAGTAGAGGCTGAAGGGGACGTACGAGCCGTCCGGCTGCTTCACGCCGAAGAGCTCCAGCGTCTTGGGCTTGGGCGTGGCCGTGAACGCGAACGTGGACACGTTGGGGAGCGGACCGCGCTTGGCCATCTCCTGCAGGATGCGGTCCTCCGTGTCCTCGGCCTCGGTGGCGTCGGCCTCCTCCGCTTCCTCCAGGCTCCCCACCGAGAGCGCGACGTTGAGATGCTTCTTCCCTTCCCCCGACTGGGAGGAGTGGGCCTCGTCCACGATCACCGCGAACCGGCTCCCGGGGAGCGAGCCCACCTGATCGGCGATGACCGGGAACTTCTGGAGCGTGGTGACGATGATGGTCTTCCCGCTCTCCAGGGCCGTCTTCAGCTGGCGTGACGTCTGGTCGATGTTCTCCACGACCCCGGCCGTCTGCTGGAACTGGAGCACGGTGGTCTGGAGCTGGCGGTCGAGCACGCGCCGGTCGGTGATGACGATGATGGAGTCGAAGACGCGCTTGTCGTGATCGTCGTGGAGCACCGAGAGCTGGTGCGCCAGCCAGGCGATGGAGTTGGACTTCCCGCTCCCCGCCGAGTGCTGGACGAGGTAGCGCTGCCCGGGCCCGTGCGCGCGGGCGTGGTCGGCGAGGCGGCGCACCGCGTCGAGCTGATGGTAGCGAGGGAAGATGAGGAGGCGCTTGCCCGTCTTCTTCCCGTCCTCGTCCACCTCGTCGAAGGCGTGGACGAAGTGCTGGATCAGGTTCAGGACGCTGTCGGGCGCCCACACCCGCTCCCACAGATACGACGTAGCGTACGCGTTCTGCGTGGGCGGCACCGGCGGATTCCCGGCCCCACCGAACTTCCCCTGGTTGAAGGGGAGGAATCGGGTCTTGGCTCCGGCCAATTGCGTGGTGACGAAGACCAGGTCGGGATCCACCGCGAAGTGCGCGAGGCACCGACCGAACGCGAAGAGCGGCTCCTTCGGATCCCGGTCGTAGCGGTACTGCTTGATGGCGTCCTCCACCGTCTGGCCGGTGAGCGGCGTCTTCAGCTCCGCGGTGAAGAGGGGGATCCCGTTGAGGAAGAGGCCCAGGTCCAGGCTGCTCTCGTTCTTCTCGGTGTACCGGAGCTGGCGCACCACGGAGAACAGGTTGCCGCGGTAGAGGGTCTGGAGCTCCTGATTCAGCCCCGACGAGGGCCGGAAGTAGGCCAGGTCGAACTTGCACCCGTGGTCCTTCACGCCCTTGCGCAGCACGTCCAGCGCGCCGCGCTTCTCGATCTCCTTGGCGACCCTGAGCGCGAGCTGCTCCTTGGAGGCGGCGCCGTGGTGCTCCGTGTACTTCGTCCACGTCTTGGGCTGCGTGGCCAGTACGAAGTCCAGGAGATCCTTGGGGAGGAGGCACAGCTTCCGGTCGTACGCCTCCGGGGAGCGCCGGTGGTACCCGCCCGGCGCGCCTTCGCCGTACGTCAGGGGATGCTCACGAATGGCCTTGGGCCACCCGGTGCACTCGTCCTCGCCCCCCGCCAGCAGTGCGCACTCGATCGCGTCCTCGAAGGCCTTCTCGGAGATCATGGGCGTCATAGCGGCTCGGTGCCCTCGCTCAGGATGGAGAGGTATCGGTCGTACACGAAGATCCGGTTCCTGCGCCTGCCGGTGATCTCGCGGGCGATCCCCAGCTCGGTGAGCAGTTTGAGCGCGGAAGCCGCTGCGGGAAAGGAGAGGCCGGTCTCGTCGCTGAGGTCCTGGACGACTCGGACCGGGCGGCGCTTGAGGGCGTGGTGGACCCGCAGCGCGGACCCCGCGCGGCGGCCCACCGGCTCGATCCGCCGCCGGTCCTCCTGGAACAGGGCATCCAGGCGCTGAGCGGTGGTCACCGCCCCGTCCGCCGCTTCGCGGACGCCGGTGAGGAAGAAGTCCAGCCAGGCCTCCCAGTCCCCCTCCCTCCGCACCGCATCCAGCAGCTCGTAGTACCGGGCCCGATGCTGCTTGAGGTAGAGGCTCAGGTAGAGGAGCGGCTCCCGGAGGATCCCGCTGTGGATGAGGAGGAGGGTGATGAGGAGGCGCCCGATGCGCCCGTTCCCGTCGAGGAACGGGTGGATGGTCTCGAACTGCACGTGGGCGAGCCCGGCCCGGACCACGTCGGGGACGCCCGGTGCCTCGGCGTGCAGGAAGCGCTCCAGGTCGGCCATCGCCTCCGGCACGACGTGGGGCGGAGGCGGCACGAACACGGTGTTGCCCGGCCGGCTCCCGCCGATCCGGTTCTGCGTCCGCCGGAACTCCCCCGGCGCCCGGTCGCTCCCCCGTCCTCGGGAGAGCAGGATCCCGTGCATCTCCCGGATGAGCCGGTTCGAGAGCGGGAACCCCTCCCGCATGCGCTCCATCCCGTGGTCGAGCGCCGCCACGTAGCTCGACACCTCCGCCACGTCGTCCACGGGAACGCCCGGGGTCTCGTCCAGCTCGAAGAGGAGGAGGTCGGAGAGCGACGACCGGGTCCCCTCGATCTGGGACGAGAGGACGGCCTCCTTGCGGACGTAGGCGTAAAGGAAGAGCCCCCGGTCCGGGAGCAGGGCGGAGACCCCGTCCAGCCGCCCCAGGGCCAGCACGGCACGCTCCAGGGGCCGCTCCAGCGCCCCTGCAAGGGCCACAGGCGGCTCGGGCGGCAGGGGCCGGGGCACCCACGCCCGGACCTCCTCCCCCCCGCCGCTCACCCGCTCGTACCGCCCCGCCGGTCCCCGCTTCATCGCGCCCGCCCGTGAAGGAACGTTGAATAGCGACGACGCTTATTTAACATTGGGCGGTAAGTGTTAACAAGCCTTCCGTTCAGGCAGCCGGTTCAGCGACCTCCCCGCGAACATCGATCTTCCCTGTGACAGCCGCCGAAATGAGGGCCGTGCGGTACTCCTTCAGGAGGTCGATAGCTTTCTGGATCTTGGCCTTGAGAGCATCGATGCGGGCGGTCTCGCGGTCGAGGTAGGCGGCGATGGCGCGTTGCTCGGGGAGGGGGGGAAGGGGGAAACGGTGATGCCGCAACTGGACGGCAGTAAGGTGAGGAATGGTGTTCGGGTTGCTCCCCGCCAAGAAGACGCCGCGCTTGGATGCTGCCAGCATGACATAGAACAGATACCTGGGAATGTCGCGCCCGGTCGGCCTTACACGATGCACAGCCTTCTGGAAGTAGCATTCATCCAACTCCCCTCTCCACATGGCGGTGCGTCCGACATCGCCTCCTTCGCACACCAGCAAGTCCCCGGGCCGAAGGGCATACCGCACTCGATCCTCGATCGAAAAATCCATCGCAGGCAGGCCTTCGGTGTTCACGAAATCCCATTGCACGTCGACGTTCCTCAGGTACGGTGCCAGCGCGCTTCCGGTGATGCGCTTGGCATCAAGCATCTTCCCCAGGGTCACGTCCCATCGTGAATAGACCGGGGGCACCTCCCAGTGGATCGGTACCTCCCCCAACCACTCCACCCCCGTGTTCTTCATGGGCACGTCCGGGTCGAGCCCCTTGGTCACGGCCCGGGAGATGAGCGCGGTCCGCTTCTCGTCCAGCAGCTCGAGGAGGCGCTCCTTCTTCGCCACCAGCGTGTCGATCTTCGCGGTCTCGCGGTCGAGGAAGGCGGTGATGGCGCGTTGTTCGGAGAGGGGGGGGAGGGGGAAGACGGCTTCCGTGAAGGCCCCCACCGGGAGCCCGAAGCGGGTGACGCCGTTGGCGCGGAGGTGGAACTGGTCGGCCACGCCGACGGACTGCATCGCGCGAAACAGATACGGCCCCAGCGCAATTCGATCGTCGGGTCTGATCAGCGTCAGGTGGTAGCCGCAGACCAAGTCGGATTCATCGGCGAGAACCAACGCTGGCACCGCGATGTCGTCGGCGGTCTCGGAGTCCTTCGTTGCGATCACGTCACCGGGCCGGACTCCGAACTCACGAACCTGGACTCCGCTTGCCGTGGCCCGCATGAACTCGATGTCGGCTGTGATGAACTCGTTCTTGTAGACGTCCATGTAGTTACACAGCCGCACCGCCCGTTGCCCCTCTTCCGTCTTCTTATCCACGTTGCTTGGACGGGCGGTGGCGACCGTCTTCAGGCACCGAACCGCCCACCCCTCCGGCACCTCCCCCAACCACTCCACCCCCGAGTCCCGATAGCTCGGGTACCTCGGCCAGACACGGCCCATGCGCCCTTCCCACCCAACCGGCCCGCGCATCACAGGCCTAGCCCCAACTGTGGATCGGCTCCCAGGCGTGTCGCATGCCAGAACTTCTGGCCGAGCTCGTCCTTGGAGTAGAGAACCAAGAAGTAGAGAAGCACGTTCTTCCCCAGGATGCGTATCGGGTGGGCGTCGTCCGGCCGCAGGGCTTGATACCCCAGTCGGGTCATGGCTTGATCGAACTTCCGGAGGAGGAACCGCACAGGCTCTCGGGACCCCGTCGCGCGCCACTCTTCTCTCCAGTTCGGGTCATCAACGAGCCTGCCGATTCTCGTGTCCTCCACATCGTCGAGGTACCGGCGGAAGTTCTGGCGGACGTCTACGCCGAGCATGAGCAGGACGAGAAAGTCCATTCTGTAACGGGTGCCGAGCGTGCGGATGACGTCGAAGTCCAGCTCCGCCGAAAAGGGGTCCACGAAGCAGAATGAAAGCAGTCCCCTCCCTGCTCCGTAGGCGGGCATGGCATCGATCACATCGGCGGTCGCCTTCGTGACATCGCCTTGGATCACCGCGACGTCGAAGGAGCCGTGGACTTCAGCGGTTCGAGCAGCGAGCGCCTTCACGCACTGGGGATCGTTGTCCACGAACATGTACTTCGTGAACGGGTGGGGCACCCGCATGGCCGACAGGCTCGTGGTCTCGACGATCTCTCCGGTGGGGTCCAGACGTGCGCGACCCGGTCCGGAGTACAGACCGACATAAGCGCGCTGCGGCCATTTCTCCTTCATCGCGGTGGAGAAGAGGGAGGCGTAGTAGTTGTGGATCCGGATCTTCTGGAGCGAGTGCTCCTTGATCACCGGCGTGTACTCGCCATCGTCGGGGAGGCCCCTCAGGAAATCGGCGCCCGCCACGGCCTCAGGACCCCGCGGCTCGCAGCGGCATTTCATCCCACTGTCGGCCCTCGAGCTCCCGCCCTGCTGCCTTGGGGGTGCGTCCTCCCCATTGCTTGAAGAAGAAGGGAACGCCGGCTCCCATGCACCGATCCCGGATCGCCGTGACCCACTCGGACTTCATCGGCCGGCGGACAGGGCCGCTCTCGCCTCCGACGATGACCCAGTGGATTCCATCGAGATCAAGATCCACGGGCCCGATCAGCGGCTCACATGAGAGGAAGCGGATGGCCGCAGGCACCTCGCGCAATTGCCTCAAGCGGTACGCCACGTCCTGGTTTTCCACGGACGCGCCGATCCAGATGTGCCCGGGGAGCTGGCCTCGAGTCAGTAGGTCGGCGTGCCGTCTCAGGAATCTCGCCGCCCGCGCGGGTCGCTTGGTAAGCACCTGGTACGTGTGCCAGTCCGCCTCCAGCATGACTCCGAAGAGCCGTCTCGTGAACGCCTCGGGTATGTCTTTGTGGAAGACATCACTCATGCTGTTCACGAAGACGACCTGCGGCGATGCCCACCGCAACGGCTCCTCCAGGCGCTCGGGCCATAGCCGTACCGCGAAGGGATCCCGACGAGTCAGATCCGAATCAACGACGGGCGGACGGGCGCGGTAGATGTCCTTCAAGAGCCGGTTCGCGAGCGTGGCGGCGTAGCAGTTGTCACACCCGGCCGAGACACGGGTGCAGCCCGTGACGGGATTCCACGTCGTTTCCGTCCACTCGATCCCGGTTCGCTGAGGCATGTCACCCCCACGCTCCGAAGACAACCCCGAAGAAGCAACCGTATCAGCCGAATGCCTACCCCGAAACATCAGAAGGACCGCGGAGCTGACGAATGGTCAGATCGGCCATCGGAGAGCCCGCGACAGGTAGCCCCTGTGTCATTCTGTCGACACTTGCGTACAAGTGTCAGCGTTTGGGCACATCGCTCGGCGCCCACGGCCCCCCCGCCGGCCAGGAGCGGTCGAAGGGAATGCCCGAAACGATGCTCTCCCGCACCGGGCCGAGGAAGGCGATCACCCGCTCACCGACGTCGCCGAAACGAGCCGGCGGAGCCGACAGGACCGAGCCTGCCGCGAGATAGTTGCGCCACCGGACCGCGATCTCCGGCTCGTCGTAGAACGGCGGGGTTAGGACACGCGACGCCTCGTCGGCCCACGGCGTGCCGCGGCGCTCGAAGCAGCCTGCGACGGCACGTTGGAGCGGCAACCCGTCAAAGCCGAACGCGCCGGCGAGCGCCCAGATGTCGTGGAAGTCCTTCATGCGGCTGTTGCGTGTGCCGAGTTGGACCATGGCATCGAACTTCTCGGCGATGGTCAGCTCGCGAGGGTACGCGCGCAGCCGGGGCGCGGGCAGTTCGGGCAGGAGCGTGGGATAGGTGATCTCCTCGGGTTCGACGGTTACGGCGTCCCCGACGCCGATGTCGATCTGCACGGCGATGCGGGCGCTGCCGAGGAGCGCGCGGAAGCGGGCTCGCTTGCCCGCATACTCGTCCTCGGCTCGGATCGTCTGGATGGTGAGGTCGGAAAGGTCGAACCGAAGGCCGTCTTCCGGGCAAGGTACGGCGCACACCTCGGCCACCATTCGCCGGATGGCCCCCTCGTCCGCTGCGCCGGACACGAGGAGATCCACGTCCCGAGTGGCGCGGTAGGGATCCGCGAGCCACACCGACAGAAGACTCGCTCCCTTCAGCAGGCAGCGATCCCGCGCGGCCGAGACTCCGAGACGGTAGAGGAGCCGCTCGCTCGCGAACCGCGTGAGCGTGAACTCGAACTCCTCGCCCGTCGCTCGCGCCTTGTTCAGGAGGCGGGCGCGGACGGAGGCCGCGACATCTGGGCTCATATCGCCCTCAGGTCGAGCGCGGCGGACAGGCGGCGCGCCGGCAGGACGTCGTTCACGCGGGAGAGCTCCGCGAGGGTGAACTTGCGGAACCGGAGTCCGTCCTGCAGCGCCTCCATCGCCGCCTCGGGCCCGACGAGACGCTCGAATCGAAAGCAGTCGGCCACCGTTCGCGCCGGCGAAGTGATCCGCGCCCGCACACCCTCGAACTCGATCTCCTCGACGCCCACGGTCCAGGCGGGACCGCTGAACCGCACGATGCGCAGCCGGATCTCGCTCAGGTGCGGTGCGCGCGCCTTGTGCGGGATGGCGAGCCAGACCGAGGCCGACGTCTGGGTCCCGATGCCGTGGACGCGCAGTGCCGAGAGGAGACAAACGATGCTGTTGGGCACGCGCGCGCAGGCCATGGCAAGCGAGTAGTTCTCGGTCGGCTCCGCGTCCGCGAGGCGGTAGAGACCGCGTCCGATCCGCTCGACCTGCCCGGACCGGACGAGCGCCGGGAGCTGGTGGCGGGTGATCCCCGCGGCCCCGAGGTCGCTGGGACGGAAGAACGCACCAAGGCCGGCGGCGCAGAGGCGCTCCCGGAGCCTCCCGGAAGGGGTTCCGGGACCCGTCTTCTCGGCACTGTCGCTTGGCATGCCGACAATATGCGTCGCCGAGCGGTCGCGCGCAACGCCAATTGTCGGCACAACGACATGATGTGCCGACATTACGCGCTTCACCACGCCGCAGTCGGGCGCTGGCGAGGACGGTCACCCTCTCTCCAGGCACCCTTCCCCTCACCCCGCCACCTCCCTGAGCATCGCCAGGATCTCCGCCTCCACCCCCCGGATGTCCGCCTCGATCTCCTCCAGAGGCCGCGGCGGCTCGTAGACGTAGAAGTACCGGTTGAAGTTGATCTCGTAGCCGACGATCCCAACGTTGCCGTCCTTCGCGTCGCGCTTGGACGTGTCGATCCAGGCGTCGGGCACGTGGGGCGCCACCTCCCGCCGGAAGAACGTGTCCACGTCCTCGGACAGCGGGACGTTCTCCGTGTCCCGGAGCTCGGTGTCGGGCTCGGGGTTCCCCTCGCCGTCCCGGCAGATCTCCGCCGTCTCGTCCCGCTCCGACAGCGCGCTGAGGATCGCCTTCTTGATGGGCGCCGGGAGCCTCACTCCGGCCTTCTTCGCCGCCCCATCGAGCGACTTGATGAACGCGGCGCGGTCCTTGAAGAGCGTGCCGGGAAGCGTACCCAGCAGGGTCCGCACGGCTTCCTGGGTGGCGCGCCCCTCCGCGACCTCGTCCTCCGCGGCTTTCCCCTTCTTCTTCGAGCGGACCAGGTTCCTGAACGCCGTCTCCTCCTCGAGCCGCGCAATGCGCTCGGGCGTGGCCTGGAAGTTCAGCCGGAGCGGCCGCTCCACCGTGATCTTCCGGTACCCGAAGTGGGTCGTCGGGAAGACCTTGGTGTGCGGCCCCTCCTCGAACCGATCGAGAAGCTCCAGGATCTCGGCTGCCCGTTCCCGGGGAATTTCCCGGCGCTTGTCCCCCAGGCTCTTCTTCATGGGCACCCAGAACGAGGTAGCATCCACGAGGAGCACCTTCCCGCGCCGCTCCGGAGCCTTCCGGTTCGAGAGCACCCACACGTAGGTGGCGATCCCCGTGTTGTAGAAGAGCTGCTCCGGGAGGGCCACGAGCGCTTCCAGGAGGTCGTTCTCCAGGATCCATCGCCGGATCTCGCTCTCGCCCCCGCCCGCGTCGCCGGTGAAGAGGGGCGAGCCGTTCATGATGATGGCCACGCGCGATCCACCCTCCTCGGGCGATCGCATGTGGCTGACCATGTGCTGGAGGAAGAGGAGCTGCCCGTCGGAGATGCGGGGGAGCCCGGCGGCGAAGCGCCCCGCCGCCCCCTTCTCGTACTCCGCCGTCACCACCTCCTCGTCCTTCTTCCAGTCCTTTCCGTACGGAGGGTTGGTGATGAGGTAGTCGAAGCCGTGCCCCCGGTGCCCAGGGTTGGAAAGCGTGCTGCCGAACCGGATCCGGTCGGCGTCCTCCCCGGTCGGGTCCTTGAGGAAGAGGTCCGACTTCGAGACGGCGTAGGTCTCCGGGTTCACCTCCTGGCCGAAGAGGAAGACGTCGGCGCCGGGGCCGATCCCCGCGCGGTCGTCGCTCCCCTGGATGTGCTCCTTGGTGATGGTGAGCATCCCACCCGACCCGCAACACGGATCGTACACCGTCACCGCCACGCCCGGCTTGCGGATCCGCCTCCCATCTCCCGCCAACATGAGGTCCACCATGAGATGGACCACGTCCCGGGGCGTGAAGTGCTCGCCCGGGTTCTCGTTCATGGCCTCGTTGAACTTGCGGATCAGCTCCTCGAAGACGGTCCCCATGGTGTGGTTGTCCACCAATCCGGGGTGGAGGTCCACGTTCTTGAAGCGCTCCATCACAAGGAACAGGACGCCGGCCTCGTCCAGCTTCGCGATGGTCCCGTCGAAGTCGAACTTCTCCAGGACCTCCCGCATGTTGGGACTGAAGCCCGCCAGGTAGTTCCGCAGGTTCTTCGCCAGGTTGGGGGCGTCCTGGAGGAGCTTCTCGAAGTCGTAGAGCGACGTGTTGTAGAAGGCGTACCCTGACGTCTTCCGCAGCAGGTCGTCGGGGTTGTCCAGCTTCCCTTTGATCTGCGCGTTGCGCTTGAGGACCGCTTCCTTGGTGTCGGCCAGCACGCAATCGATGCGGCGGAGCACCGTGAGCGGCAGGATCACGTCCTGATACTTGCTCCGCCGGAAGTCGTCGCGGAGGAGATCGGCGACGCCCCAGAGGAAGGAGACGATTTCGGAGTGGGTCACAGGGACTTGGGTGCCTGGGTTGGGCGGTGGGCGGCGAACTACGGCACGGGCGGGTGGCGTGCTCGGGGAACGGCGTGGTCGGAATCGCCAGAATGCCCCGTGACGAGAGCATGGGCAAGTCGTCGAGGCCGACCGGCGCGCTCCGCCGCAGGGGACATCGGCTGCACAGGGGGCCCGCCGGCCGGTCCCACGTCACACTTGTTCACCCCCTGGGCCGGGTCTTACCCTACGCCTCGCCCCATCGCACCAGCGAAGGAAGGAGGTTGATCCCATGTCGTTCATGGCGTTTACGAGGCGGCGGTTCCTGTCGGCGTTCGCCGGAGCCGGCGTGAGTCTCCCGTTCCTTCGCGACACCAGGGCCCTCCGGTCCGGTCCGCCCAACCGCCCACTCGTCGTCACCAGCAAGACCAACCGCTTCGTGCGGGAAGCTCTTACCACCACCGCGCTCGGGGTCCTGGAAGCGGGCGGGAGCCCCCTCGATGCCGCGGAGAAGGCCACCAACGTGGCCGAGCTCGATCCGCGAGACCCCACCGTCGGGTACGGGGGCGATCCGAACGAGGAGGGCTTCCACCAGCTCGACGCCTCGGTGATGTCGGGGCCCGACGGCAACAGCGCGGGCGCCGTGGCGGCGCTGGAGAACATCAAGACGCCGTGCTCGGTCGCACGCCTCGTGATGGAGCGGACCGATCACCTGATGCTGGTGGGCAAGGGCGCGCTCAAGTTCGCCAAGATGCACGGCTTCAAGGAGGAGGACCTGCTCACCGACGAAGCCCGCCAGCACTGGGTCGAGTGGAAGGAGACCCTCAGCCCGCGTGACTACTACAACCCGCCCAGGGCCAAGCGCGGCCCGGACAGGCCCGAGCTTCCCTCCTGGTACGACCCCCAGGACCTGGACACCATCAACGTCCTGGTGCTCGACCGGAACGGGGACATGGCCGGCGTCACGAGCACGGTCGGCCACCATTTCAAGATCGTGGGGCGGGTGGGCGACTCGCCCATCATCGGAGCCGGGCTCTATCTGGACAACGCCGTCGGCGCAGCCGGCGCTACCGGCCACGGCGAGGAGTCCATCAAGACCTGCGCCAGCTTCCTGGCCGTCGAGAAGATGCGGGAAGGCATGTCGCCCGTCGACGCCTGCCGGTTCGTCTGCCAGCGGGTCGTGGATCGGCACGGGGGCAGGCCTCTGCTGACCCTGAAGCTGGTGGCACTGAACAAGCTCGGCGACTACGGATGCGCCGCCGTGCGCGGGGTGCTGGACCAGGACAAGAAGAACGTCGTCGGGCCGGGCTTCTTCGTGCACGACGCCCGGGGCCCGCGGCTCGAGCCGGGCGTGGCGCTCCTGCCTCCCATGACCGAGGAAGAGCTGAATCTGATTCCGTGGCGGTGACGCGGGGACGAGATCCGCTTCCCCCCAGGGCGCCGCTCCGGCGCCAACGCCGCGCATGCTGGCCTCTGCGCTCCTGTCGGCAGGTCGCCCACAGGCCTATCCTGACCTGCGATACGGTTGGGCCCATCGCCGGGCGGGCTTCCGTCCTCTGGAGGTCTCATGTCACGCGCGCCATCTGCGGCTCTCGCCCTCCTCGCCCTGCTCACCCTCCCCGCACAGGGGACCACTCAGGACCTGCGCCGGGAGCTGGACGGCCTCCCCTTCCTGCGCAGCTACACCTCGGCGCGGGTCTCCAGCACCGACCCCACGGGGGCCAACGACGACGGGAACTGGGGGAACCCCATTCAGCCCGGAGAGACCCGCACGCTGGCCGAGCTCGCGGGCCCGGGCGTCATCAGCCACATCTGGTTCACCATCTCCACCAGCGACCCGTGGCACCTGAAGAACCTGGTGCTGCGCATGTACTGGGACGGTGAGGAGGCGCCCAGCGTGGAGACGCCCGTGGGTGACTTCTTCGGCCTCGGCCTGGGCCGGTACTTCCTCTACGAGTCGGGCCCCCTCTCGGTGGGGTCCCAGAAGGCCCTGAACGCCTACTTCCCCATGCCCTTCCGCCGCTCGGCACGCATCACGGTGACCAACGAGGCAGAGATCAACGTGGGAGCCTTCTACTTCAACATCGACTACGAGAGGCACGCGTCGCTCCCCGAGGACATGGGGTACTTCCACGCCCAGTACCGCCAGGCCACCCCCAACGAGGCCTGGACGGCCGCGTGGCTCCGCAACGGGCAGCCCGAGGTCAACGACAAGCCCAACCCCGACGGGCGCGACAACTACGTGATCCTGGAAGCGAAGGGGCACGGCCACTACGTGGGCGTGACGCACAGCATCCTCCAGAACCAGGCCGACTGGTGGGGCGAAGGCGACGACATGTTCTTCATCGACGGCGCCGCGATGCCCCAGATTGTCGGCACCGGCTCGGAGGACTACTACCTGGGCGCCTGGTGCTACGGCGGGTGCGGAATCGACCCCTTCGGCAACGAGCACCCCACCTTCGCCTATGAACGGTACGGCAACCCCATGAACGGGGGCGACGACCGGGGCGCGAGCTGGATGGTGTACCGCTTCCACACCGACTCGCCGGTGGTCTTCCAGAAGGACATCCGCGTCACCATCGAGAGCGGGCACGCCAACCACCGGGCGGACAACTTCTACACGGTGGCCTACTGGTACCAGAGCGAGCCCCACGCCTCCTTCCCCCCCCTGCCCCCCGCGGCGGACCGGATCCCGAAGCAGTTCGACGTGGGCGGCCCCACCATGGGCCGTTAGCCCGCCACCACCGAGGAACCCCCACGTGGATGCGCCTCCGGCTCCCCTCGTCTCCCTCCACTCGGTCCGGAAGTCCTTCGGGCCGGTGGAGGTCCTGCACGGGGTGGATTTCGACGTGCGCGCGGGCGAGGTGCACGTGCTCGCCGGCGAGAACGGCGCCGGAAAGAGCACGTTGGTGAACATCCTGTCGGGAGTGCACACCGACTTCGCGGGAACGCTCGCCCTGCGGGGGGAGCCCCGCCGCTTCTCGGGACCCGCCGACGCGGCCCATGCCGGGATCGCCACCATCCACCAGGAGCTCTCCCTGGTCCCCACGCTCTCCGTGGCGGACAACCTGTTCCTCGGGCGGGAGAGGGTGGACCGCTGGGGACGCGTGGAATCCCGTGCCCAGGAGGAGGAGGCCACGCGCCTGCTCCTCGAAGCGGGGCTGGAGGTCTCGCCGCGCCACGTGGTGGCCGAGCTCCCCGTGTCCACCCAGCAGATGCTGGAGATCGTCCGGGCCCTGGCGAGGGACGCCGCAGTGGTCATCCTCGACGAGCCCACCAGCGCCCTGAGCGAGCGCGAGGCCGACACCCTCTTCGCGCGGCTGGCGGCCCTCCGGGCGCAGGGCCGGGGGATCGTCTACATCACCCACCGCATGGACGAGATCTACCGCTTGGCGGACCGCATCACCGTGCTCCGCGACGGGAGCCATGTGGGGACCTACGCCGCCGACGCCCTCCCACCCGACGAGCTGGTGGCACGTCTGGTCGGACGCGCGCTGACGGCGGCGGGTGCGACCCCGGGCCGTGCCGGCCCCGAGGAGGTGCTCCACGTCACGGGGCTCTCGGTGGCCGATGCACGCGTAGCGGGGCGTCTCCTGGTGGACGACGTCTCCTTCATCCTCCACCGAGCTGAGATCCTGGGCCTCGCCGGACTCCAGGGCTCCGGTGCCAGCCAGGTGCTCCACGCCCTCTTCGGCGATGCCTCGGGCCCCCTTGCCGGCACGGTGACCCTCGAGGGCACGCCCTTCGCACCGCGGGGTCCCGGCAAGGCTCTCCAACGCGGTTTGGCACTCCTCACCAGCGACCGGAAGACGCAGGGGCTGGTCCCCGACCAGAGCCTGCTCCACAGCGTGAGCCTCTCGAGCCTGGCGGCGTTCTCCGGTCCGGGCGGCTGGATCCGGCGGGAGGCCGAGCGGGGGGCGGTGGCGTCGGTCGCCGACCGCCTCCGCCTGAAGGCCCCCACCCTGGACGCGCCCATGCGCACCCTCTCCGGCGGAAACCAGCAGAAGGCGTATCTGGCCCGGTGCATGCTCACGGAGCCGAAGGTCCTTCTCCTGGACCAGCCCACCCGGGGGATCGACATCGGCGCCAAGGCGGACATCTACGCGCTGTTGCGGGAGTGGGCGGCCCAAGGGATCGCCATCCTGCTCATCACGTCGGAGCTGGACGAGCTCCTCTTCCTGTCCCACCGGATCCTGGTCATGCACCGGGGCCGGGTCGTGTCGGAGCTCCCGCACGACGCTGCCACCAAGGAGGGGATCCTGGCCACCGCCATGGGGCACGGGCTCGCCCACGACAAGGAGCGCTCATGAGCATCCACCTGTCCGGACGGCTGCGGCAGCTCCTGGCCACGCCCGTGGCCCGCGCGCTCCTGGCGCTGCTTTTCATGGTGGCCATCGGTGCCGCCTTCAACGCCGACGGCGCGTTCTTCCGGTGGAGCGTGCACCGGGACATGCTCCGTCAAGTCTCGGTGTACGGGATCCTGGCGTGCGGCATGACCGTGGTGATCATCAGCGCGGGGATCGACCTCTCGGTGAGCTCGATCCTGGCCCTGTCCGCCGTGACCTTCACCACGCTCACCCTTCCCTTGGGGTGGGGCGCCACCACGGCCATTCTCGCCGTCTTGGCCGTGGGCGCAGTCCTCGGGTCCTTCTCCGGCTTCCTGGTGGCACGGATGCGGATCCAGCCGTTCATCGTGACGCTGGCCATGATGACCTTCGCCCGGGGGCTGGCCAAGGTGGTCTCGGGAGGGAAGAAGGTGACGAACTACGTCGTCGCCCCCGATGGGTCGTCCCAGGTAGTGGATCTCCCCAGGATCTTCGGCCTCATCGACTCCCGGATCCTGGGCGGCAACCTGTCCATCGTCACCGTCGTCTTCCTCGTGTGCGTGGTGGTGACGTGGGTTGTATTGGAGCGCCTCCGGGTGGGACGCCACATCTACGCCGTGGGGGGCAATGCAGAGGCGGCGCGGCTCTCCGGCGTGCCCGTGGGGCGCACCCTGGTGGCGGCCTACGCCCTCTCCGGGCTCTTCGCCGCGGTCGGGGGGATCTGCCAGGCGGCGCAGGAGACCCAGGGCGACCCGGAGACCGGGATGACCTACGAGCTCGACGCCATCGCCATGGTGGTCATCGGCGGCACGCCGCTCACGGGGGGAAAGGGGAGCGTCGTCCTGACCCTGGTGGGAGTCCTGACCATCGGGTACCTGCAGAAGATCCTCTCCCTGAACGCGGCGCCGGAGGCCACCCGCCTCATGCTCACGGGCGCCATCATCGTGTGCGCTGTACTATTCCAGCGCGCAAAAAAGTGACGGCCGGGCGCCCGGCCCCAAACCTCCGACCCGCGGACCCACCCCAGGACGACGATTTCATGCGCATCCGCCCCGCCCCGATCCTGGCCCTCGTCCTCGCGGCGTGCGGGGGAGACGGAGCGAGGGTGCACGCCGGCACCGCCGACGACCCCTTCGTCATCGGCATGAGCCAGTCCAACCTGGGCGAGCCGTGGCGCGTCCAGATGGACGCCGACGTACGCGCGGCCGCCGAGACGCACGACAACCTCCGGGTCATCTTCAAGGACGCCCAGAACAACTCCCTCACCCAGCGGGCCCAGGTGGAGGAGTTCGTGGAGCAGGGCGTGGACCTCATCATCATCAGCCCCAAGGAAGCGGCGCCCCTCACGGGCCCGGTGGCCGCCGCGTACCGGGCGGGCGTTCCGGTCATCGTCCTGGACCGGGAGGTCCAGGGTGACGAGTACACCACCTTCATCGGCGCCGACAACGTGCGCATCGGCCGCGAGGCGGGCCGATGGATCCGCGAGGCGCTGGGGGGCCGGGGCCGCATCGTGGAGCTGAAGGGCCTCATGACCTCCACCCCGGGGCAGGACCGCAACCAGGGCTTTCTCGAGGGCCTGGATCTGGAGGCCAACCCCGATCTCCAGGTGGTCTTCTCCGGGGAGATGGAATGGCTGGAGCCCAACGCCCGCACCGAGATGGAGTCGGCACTGGCCACCAACGACCACATCGACGCCGTGTACGCCCACAACGACCCCGGCGCCCACGGCGCCTGGCTCGCCGCCCGGGCCGCGGGGCGCGAGGCCGAGATGCTCTTCGTGGGGATCGACGGCCTTCCCCACGAGGGGCGGCAGTACGTGGCCCAGGGGATCGTGGACGCCACCTTCCTCTATCCCACCGGAGGAGCGGAGGCCATCGAACTGGCCCTGCGCATCCTCGCCGGCGAGGAGGTGCCCAAGCGCATCGCCCTGGGCACGCGGATCTTCACCGCCGCGAACGTGGCGAGAGGCGGTGATCCCATCCAGTGAGCCGGCGCCGGCACGCCGGCGGCGTCGCATCCGCCAGGAGGCAGGACCGTGAAGCAGCGCATCGCTCTCTTCTGGCCCGGTGACGGGCGGGACATCCCCAACGAGCTGGCCCTGCCCAGCATCACCGAGGCAACCGCGCAGATGGAGGCCGCGCTCCGCAAGCTCGGCCGCGAGCCCTACCGGGTGGAGGGCTTCCTCACCAAGCCCCACCATGCCATCGAGAAGCTCGGTCCCATCCAGGACCCCATGATCGGCGTGTGCGTCCACTGGTTCTACGGCCCCCACACCACCGAGGGCGTGGTGGGGAAGGACAACCCTCTCCTCCTGGCCAGCAACTTCTCCGGGCAGTGGCCCGGCCTGGTGGGGCTCCTCAACACCGGCGCGTGCCTGGAGAGCCTGGGACGGAAGTTCTCGAGGGTATGGACCGACGCCTCGGACTGGACTGCCGACGAGGCGTTCATGGCTCGGCTGGAGGAGTGGTGCACCACCGGCGCCATCGTGTACGGCGAGGAGCAGATCTCCTGGGACACCCCCGTCTCCCCGGAGGCGGCGGCGCTGGCCGCCGGCGTGGCCAGGCGGTTCCGCGACCGGCGGGCGCTCATCCTCATGCTGGGCGACACCTCCATGGGGATGATCAACGGGTATTTCGGGCCGCGCCTTCTCAACCGCCACGGCTTCACCGAGCACAAGGTGGACCAGGCGTGGATCATCGACCGCGGCAAGCGCATCGACGCGAGGCGGATGGACGACGCGCTGGCGTTCGTGAAGGCGAAGGGGGTCCGGTTCCACTGGGGCGAAGCCGGCGCCGAGGACTTCACCGAGGACGCCACCCGCGAGCAGCTCCGCGATTATCTTGCGGTCCTGGACATGGTCGACGAGTACAAGGCCGACTGCATCGGGTGGCAGTACCAGCTCGGCCTCCTGCCGCTGCGCCCGCCGTCGGACTTCGCCGAGGGGCTCTTCAACTCGGCGTGCCGCCCCGAGTCCGATGGCGACGTGATCATCACCTCCACCGAGGCCGACCAGGGGAACGCCGTGCCCATGGAGATGATGAAGCGGCTCTGCCAGGCCAAGGGACTCCACGGGTCGGTGGCGTTCCACGACGTGCGCTGGGGCGGTCCACACGAGGGGCGCTTCGTGTGGGTCCTCCTCAACTCGGGCTCGGCGGGGGCGTACGCCTTCAACCACGACCCCGACACGCTCCAGGGTGTCCACTCGTACCGGCAGCCCAGCCTCTACTTCCCCGTCCCCGGCGGCACCTTCACCGGCGAGAGCCTCCCCGGCGGGATGACGTGGGCGCGCTGCTACATCAAGGACGAGGTCCTCTGGATGGACGTGGGCAGAGGCGAGGTGGTGAAGCTGCCGCCGGAGAAGCGCGACGCGTGGTGGGAGGGAACCAACCGGCAGTGGCCGTTCATGGCGGCGGACCTGGGGGTGACCCGGGACACGATCATGGCCCACTACCTGTCCAACCACGTGGCGGTGGCGTACGGCGACATCTTCCAGGAGATGGTGGCCCTCTCGCGGGAGATGGGCTTCAAGGTCCGCATCCTGGGCGGCGGGAGCTGACCCCATGGCGGCCGGCTTCTACCTGGGCATCGACGTAGGGACCGGGAGCGCTCGGGCGGGAATCTTCGACGCCGCCGGGACCCGCGTGGGGATGGGGGTGGAGCCCATCCGCCTGTGGCGCCCCCAGGAGGACTTCGTAGAGCAGTCCTCGGAGGATATCTGGCGGGCGTGCGGCGTAGCCGTGCGCGCGGCCCTGGCCGAGGCCGGGCTGGCGGGAGAAGCCATCCGGGGGATCGGCGTGGATGCCACGTGCTCGCTGGTGGCGCTGGACGCCGACGACGCCCCCGTCACCGTCTCTCCATCCGGGTCGGACGAGCAGAACGTGGTGGTGTGGATGGACCACCGGGCCGTCGAGCAGGCTGAGCGCATCAACGCCGGCGGCCACGCCGTGCTCCGCTACGTGGGCGGGGTCATCTCCCCGGAGATGGAGACGCCCAAGCTGGCATGGGTGAAGGAGCACCTGCCCGACACCTGGCGCCGCACCGCCCGCTTCTTCGATCTCCCGGATTTTCTGGTCTACCGCGCCACCGGCGTGGACGTGCGCTCCCTGTGCAGCACGGTCTGCAAGTGGACCTACCTGGGTCACGAGGACGGGGCGGAGGGGAGCGTGGGCCGCTGGGACGAGGGGTACTTCCACGCCGTGGGCCTGGGCGACCTGGTGGACGAGGGCTTCGCCCGCATCGGGCGCAGGGTGCGTCCCATCGGCGAGCGCGCAGGCATGCTCACGGGGAAGGCGGTCGCCGAGCTGGGGCTGGCCCCCGGGACCCCCGTGGCCGTCTCCATCATCGACGCCCATGCCGGCGGACTGGGGATGCTGGGCGCCGCCCTGGATGGTCCCGTCAGCGGCGAGGCGGAGCTGGAGGAGCGCCTCGCCCTCATCGGCGGGACCTCGAGCTGCCACATGGCGGTGTCCCGGGAGCCGCTTTTCCTCCCCGGGATCTGGGGCCCGTACTATGCCGCCATGGTCCCGGGGATGTGGCTCACCGAGGGGGGCCAGTCGGCCACCGGCGCCCTCCTCGACCACGTGATCCACAGCCACGCCCGCGCCCCCGAGCTGAGGGCCGAGGCCGACCGGCGCGGCACCAGCGTGTACGCGCTCCTCAACCAGCGCCTGGACGCCCTGGCCCGGGGCGCCCCCTTCCCCGCCGCCCTCACCCGGGAGCTGCACGTCCTGCCGTACTTCCACGGGAACCGCAGCCCACGGGCCGACCCGCGCCTCCGTGGGATGATCTCTGGGCTCAAGCTCGCCGACTCGGCGGACGCTCTGGCCCTCGTGTACCTGGCCACCGTCCAGGCCATCGCCCTGGGGACGCGCCACATCGTCGAGGAGATGAACCGGGGAGGATACCGGATCCGAACGTTGATCGCGTGCGGCGGCGACACCAAGAACCCCGTCTTCGTCCGGGAGCACGCCGACGCCACCGGGTGCCGGGTCGTGCTCCCCCGCGAGCCCGAGGCCGTCCTCCTGGGGTCGGCCATGATGGGCGCCGTGGCCGCCGGGGACCGGCCGTCCATGCTCTACGCCATGAGCGCGATGAGCGCGGCGGACCGGATCATCGAGCCCACGGGGGGCGACGTGGCGGCCTACTTCGACGCGAAGTACCGGGTCTTCCACCGCATGTACGACGACCAGCGCGCCTACGCTGCGCTCATGGCGAGGGAGTCGTGACCACCGGGCGGGCCCTGACGGCCCTGACGGCGGCGGCTCTGGCGCCTCTGGCAGCCCTGGCGGCGGCCACCCTGGCGACCGCCCCCGCTGCCGCGCAGGAGCCTCAGGCCGGCATGGTGGCCGAGCTGCGGGCGCTGCACCGCACCGACCTCCTCCCCCGCTACCGCGCCGGATCCCTTGTGTCCCAGGTCTCCAGCTACGACACCACCGGCGGGAACGACGACGGCTTCGGGGGCACGTACTCGTTCGTGAGGAAGGAAGGAGACTTCAAGGTGCTGGCGGACCTCCGCGGTCCCGGGGTGGTGAACAGGATCTGGACGCCAACCCCCACCGACCGGATGGTGGCCTTCTACTTCGACGGCGAGGCGACGCCACGCCTGCGCCTCCCGTTCAGCGAGCTGTTCTCCGGGAGCACGCCGCCCTTCGTGAAGCCGGTGGTGGGCAACGAGGTGGGCGGGTACTTCAGCTACCTTCCCCTCCCCTACACCCGCTCCCTGAAGATCGTCTACGAGGGCGACGACATCCGCTTCCACCAGATCCAGTACCGCGCATACCCTGCGGGCACTGAGGTCGAGTCGCTCCGGATGCCCCTCACGGCCGAGGCCCAGGCCGAGCTGGAACAGGTCGCCGATGCGTGGGACCATGTGGGGCGACGGCCATGGGGCGACATGCCCGTCCTTGTGGACGAGCGGGCGTTCGTGGTGGAGCCAGGCACGGCGTTCGAGCTGTTCCGCGCAGAGCTGGGTGGACGCATCCTGGGCATCGAGATGGAGCGCGCGCCCGGGACGCCTCCCCAGGGCCCGGGCGTCATTCTGGAGGCCCGCTGGGACGGGCAGGCGGAGCCGGCCATCCTGGCCCCGGCCAACGACTTCTTCGGCTACGCCTTCGGGAAGGCCGCCGCCCAGAGCCTCCTCCTGGGCTCCCGCGCGGGGACGGACTACGTGTACCTGCCGATGCCCTTCGACAGGTCGGCCTCGGTGGTCCTCCGCGTCCTCGCCGGCGAGACCGCCGCGCGGGGAACCGCCCGCGTGTACTGGGCCGCGGATCCCCGCGACCCGGCCACGGAGGGCCGCCTCTACGCCACCTGGCGGCGGGAGCGGGAGCCGGCGGTGGGAGAGCCTTACCTCCTCCTGGACGCCCAGGGCCCCGGCCATCAGGTGGGGGTCCTGCTCCAGGCCCAGGGGCTGAACCCAGGGATGACCGTGTTCTTCGAGGGCGACGACGTCACCACCATCGACGGAGTGATGCGCCTCCACGGAACCGGCTCCGAGGACTTCTTCAACGGGGGATGGTACGCCCTCCTCGACCGCTGGGACCGCGGGATGAGCCTCCCCGTCCACGGGGCTCTGGACTACTCCCTCCCGCTGTCGCGCACCGGCGGGTACCGCTTCTACCTGGCGGACAAGCTCTCCTTCGGCGACCACCTCCGTCAGACCATCGAGCACGGCCCCGAGGGGAACGCCGTCCCCGTGGACTACACGTCGGTGGCGTTCCACTACGGGACGGCGCCGTCGCCGGCCGCCCAGTCTCCTCGGGGGACGCCGGTGCCCGAGCCTCCTCCGGTGCACCACTTCTATCCCCAGCTCGCGGAGATGTCGGTCGGGTCCGGCACCACCGTCGCGTTCGTGGGAGGCGCCCTGGAGATCCGCGGGCCCGTGACGACGCTGGTGCGCTTCGACGTGTCGGTGCTCCCACCGGGGCGATACCGGGTGAAGCTCAGCTACCGCACGGGCCCCGACGGGGCCGAGTTCTCCCTGTGGCGGCGCCAGATCCAGCTGTCGCCCTGGCTGAGCGCCTTCGCCGCCGAGGCGACCCGTGTGGAGGCGGCGGACATGGGCCAGGTGGAGCTCACCGCCCAGGCGCGCTCCATCACCGTCCGCACCCGCGCCGTGGACGGCCGCGACGTGCTGCGCATCGACCGCCTGATCCTGGAGGAGGTGCGCTGAGCGCACGTCCTAGCGACGTCTTCGTACCCGGAGCGTTCCGATGAACCGATCCAGCGTGCCTCTCGTCCTCGCCGCCCTGTCCTGCCTCGCAGCGCTGGATGGCCTCGGAGCGACGGCCGCCGCGAGCGCCCAGGCCCACACCCTCGCGCCGCCCGACACCGCATGGGTGGAGCGCACCCTGGCCGCCCTCCCCCTGGAGCGGAAGGTGGCGCAGCTCGTCACGTCGGACCTGAACCCGGCCGGGTACGTTTCCGATGATGACCCCCGCCTCCAGCGGTGGATCTCCCTGGCCCGAGACCACGGAGTCGGGATGTTCGTGCTGTACGCCGGCACCCCACGGGACGTGGCGTGGCTCACCAACCGGCTCCAGCGGGAGGCGGCCATCCCCCTCCTCTTCTCCTCCGACTTCGAGGGAGGCCCCGGCCAACAGGTGGTGGGCGCCAGCGAGTATCCGCCCAACATGGCGCTGGCCGCCGCCGGCTCGGAGGAGCTCATGTACCGGGCGGCGGCGGCCGCGGCGGACGAAGGACGGGCCATGGGGATCCACCTCACCTACACGCCGGTGGTGGACATCGCCGTCCGCCCGGACAACCCCCAGGAGTCGTCGCGCTCCTTCGGCGGCGACCTGGACCTCCTGGGCCGCATGGTCCGGGCCTACGTTCGCGGCTATCACGACCACGGCATGCTCACCACGGCCAAGCACTTCCCCGGCCGGGGCGACCAGGAGCCCATGCCCGGGAAGGCGCCGTGGATGTGGAACCCCAAGCCGGCGGAGGAGTTGGACGCCCAGGAGTTCACGGCGTTCCGCCACGCCGTGGAGGCGGGAGTGGACTTCATCATGAGCGAGCACATCGCCGTGCCGGCTCTCACCGGGGGCTCCGACCTCCCCGCCAGCGTGGAGCCCCGCCTGGCCACCGACGTCGTGCGAGGGCGCCTGGGGTTCCAGGGGATCCTGACCACCGACGACCTCTGGTACGAGCACGTGGTGGCGCGCTTCGGCGCTGAGGAGGTGGCGTTGCGCGCCTTCGAGGCCGGGCACGACATCCTCCTCAAGCCCCGGGACCCCGTGGCCACCATCGCGGCCCTGGCCAACGCGGTGCGCTCGGACCGCATCCCCGAGGAACGGGTGGACGCAGCGGTCCGCAAGCTCCTCCTCCTCAAGTCCCGCCTGGGGCTTCACCGGGAGCGCAGCGTGGATCCCGACGCCGTGGGCCGCGCCGTGGCCACCCCCGCGCACCAAGCGCTGGTGCAGGAGATCGCCGACCGGTCGCTGACCTTGCTGCGCAACGAGGGCGTCCTCCCGGTGGCGACGCCGGGAAGGCTGGTGAACGTGAGCATCCAGAAGGGCGAGGTGGACGCGGGCCCGCCGCTGTTGGCGGCCAAGCTCGCGTCCACGCTCCCGGGGACCCGGAGCTTCACCGTCCGGCCTGGTCAGAGCGCCGAGGCCCGCGCCAGCATCGTCGAGGGTGCCGCCGCCGCCGACCTGGTGGTCATCTCCCTCTTCGTCCAGCGGGACAAGAGCGGTGACGCCACGCCCCTGCGCGAGACCGACCTGGAGCTGATCCGCACGCTGGCAGCGGCCCACCCCGGGCGGGTGGTGGCCATGGCGTACGGCAACCCGCACCTGGCACGCAGGCTCCCCGATCTGCCGGCGCTCCTGGTGGGCTACGGCGAGCGCACCTGGTACGGGAACCAGGACGCCTACTTCGATTCGTTCGTCCGCGCCCTCACCGGCAAGCTCGTGCCCCAGGGACGTCTCCCGGTGCAGGTGAGCGAGCGATACCCGCTCGGGTTCGGGCTCGCGACGCGGTAGAGGTGGGCAGCGCGCTCGGCCTCCGGGGACCGCTCGGAGGTCTCGCGGACTCGCAGGTCGGTGAACGGCGACCGAGAAGGCCGCTCGGCTCAGCTGAAACGTCCCGAGTGGCACAGGCGTGCCGTG
>Ga0315541_1000749_pt1 | contig 33427 bp, 27 predicted proteins | sample SalMarSW160190MG_FD_203095 | JGI IMG/M metagenome (GOLD analysis project Ga0315541, IMG submission 203095) | Salt marsh sediment microbial communities from the Plum Island Ecosystem LTER, Massachusetts, United States - Salt Marsh Sediment SW1601-190 ...
GCCCGGAAGGCATCTCCCACGCCCGTGGGGTCACCAGCACGTTCGGGGGGCACTATCGGAACGTCGTGGGCCGTGCCCTCAGCCCAGATACGGGTCCCTTCCGCCCCCAGCGTGACGACGCAGGCGCGGGCCGGGGCGGCCCGGCTCTCCTCCGGCCTGAGGCCAGTCTTCTCTCGCAGCATCTCGAACTCGTACTCGTTGACCACCAGCAGGTCGCATCCCTCTAGCCCAGCCCGTAGGTCGTCGCCGGAGAGCCGGACGATCTGCTGGCTGGGGTCATACAGGTATGGGATGTCCAGTTCCCGGCACTCGGCGGCGTGCTTCACCATCGCTTGCGGATCGTTGGGGGAGATGACCACCAGGTCAATCTGACCGCCCTCCAGGTTGTGGAAGGAGAGGTCGCGAGCGCGGGCCATCGCACCGGTGTAGAAACTGGCGATCTGGTTGCCGTCCTGGTCGGTGCTGACGAAGAAGGAGGCGGTGAACAGGTCGGGCTCGTCGCGGATGAGCGAGGTGTCCACCCCGTGCTGCTCCAGCCAGGCGCGGTACTCGCCGAAATCTTGCCCCGCCGTGCCCATCACGCGCGGACGCTCGCCCAGGAGCGCCAGGTTGTAGGCGATGTTGGCCGCACATCCGCCCCGCTGTCGCCGCATCTCGTCCACCAGGAAACTGACGGAGAGGTGCTCGATCTGGTCGGGCAGGATGTGCTCGGCGAAGCGACCTGGGAAGGTCATCAAGTAGTCGTAGGCGATGGAGCCGGTCACGACGATGTTCATGTTGTCTTCCGAACGACCTGTCTCATTGGGATCAACCGGTCGCGGATGATGACTCTAAGTGTCCGCAGCCCGTCCCAGGGGCGGATTTTCTTGCCTTCCTCAATAGTGCGCGGGTAGTACGAAATTGGGATCTCGGCAATCTCGTGCCCCGCACGCAGAATCTTGTCGGTTAACTCAGAGTCGAGTTCAAAGCCTGATTCCACCAGGTTGAGTGACTGCAACACGTCGGTACGTACCATCTTGGCAGCCGTGGAGATGTCGGTAAGATGTGCCCCGTAGAGCAGATTGGTCAGCAGGGTCAGGAAACGCACCCCCAGGTAGTTCATGAAGTATTTGTAGACCGCCCGTCCCCCCAGCGTGCGCGAGCCGTAGACCGCCACCGGATGATCCTGCTCAATGCGCTCAATGAACAGCGGGAGGTCTTGTGGGTCATACTCGAAGTCGGCGTCCCAGATGATGCTGTAGTCACCCGTGCAGTGGGGAATAGCCGTGCGCACCGATGTGCCCTTGCCCATATTGCGCGAGTGGAAGATTACCTGCACGTCCGGCAGATTCAGCCCTTGTAGTAGTTCCCGCGTTCCGTCCGTGGAGAAGTTATCCACGATGATGATCTCTTTCTCCCACCCCGATCCCACGTCCACTGACCGGACGCGCTCCAGGACAGTCAGGATGGTGGCTTGTTCGTTGTAGCAGCAGATGATGATGGATAGTTTCATAGCGAATCAGCGAATCGGCGAATCTACAAATTTACGAATCTACGAGTAGCCTGACCGGAAAAAATCGGCAAAAGTTTCCAGCATATACGCGATGCGAGCGTCGTCCAGGCCGGGGTAGACGCCGACGAAGAAGGTGGAGCGCAGGACGAGGTCGGAGTTCGGCAGATCGCCCACGGTGCGGTGTTCGATGTGGCGATAGCCGGGCTGCCGGACGACGTTGCCGGCGAACAGGAGCCGCGTCTCGACGTTGCGTCCTTCCAGGAAGGTGGTCAGGTCGTGGCGGGTGAAGGGCGCGCCGGGCTGCACAGTGATGGGGAAAGCGAACCAGGAAGGGTCGGCTCGCTCACTCCAGGTTGGCAGTATCAGGTACTCCTCGTAGGGCTTCAGCCCCGCGTATAGGCGGGCGAAGTTGCGCTTGCGGGCAGCGATGAAATCCGGCAGTTTGTCCAACTGAGCCAGCCCGATGGCGGCCTGCACATCGGTCATCTTGAGATTGTAGCCGATCTCTACGAAGAGATAGCGATGGTCGTAGGGCTCCTCCAGGCCAGGGATCTTCCACTGGAACCGCCGCCCGCACGCGCCGGTGGGGGGACTATCGTGGCGACACCAACAACCGCGGCCCCAGTCCCGCACGCTGCGGGCGATACGGGCCAGGCGCGGATCATCGGTGAGCACCGCGCCTCCCTCGCCGGTGGTCATGTGGTGGGCGGGGTAGAAACTGAGGGTCGCCAGGTCACCGAAGGTGCCTACCATCTGCCCGTCGTAGGTGGCCCCCAGTGCGTCACAGGTGTCCTCGATGATGTAGAGGCTATGGGCGCGGGCGAACTCCTTTACCGGCGCCATCTCCACCGGGTTACCCAGGGTGTGAGCCAGGAAGACGGCCCGGGTCCGCTCCGAAAGGGCTGGCTCCAATTGCTCGGGGTCCAGGTTGTAGGTCCCCAACTGGCAGTCCACGAACACCGGCACCAGGCTGTTCTGCACGATGGGAGCGACGGTGGTGGGGAAGCCCACCGCCGGAGTGATGACCTCGTCACCTGGCTCCAGTGGTCGTTCCAGTCGGCGAGAGCGGAGCGTGGTGACGGCGACCAGGTTGGCCGAGGAGCCGGAGTTGACCGCCAGGGCACGGCGCACGCCGGTGTACTCCGCCAGCCGCCGCTCGAACGATTCGGCGCGGGGGCCGGCGGTGAGCCAGAAATCGAGACAAGCGTCCACGGCGGCGATCAGTTCCCGCTCGTCGTAAACCCGGCTGGCGTAGTGTACCCGCGTCTCGCCGGGGACGAAGGGATAGGGGGTATGGGCCGCATGGTAGTACTCGGCAACAAGTGTATGGATCTGTTCTCGTAGTTGGTCGCGTTTGTCCATCGTCGGTGAGTAGATGGGTAGGAAGTGGATGAGGCTCCTCATCCCTCATCCCCGTTTACTCATTACCCTCCTCCCAATTGTGCGTCGCAGCCCTTCTTCCAACCCCACCCGCGCGCGCCAGCCGGTCAGCCGGGTCACGCGGTCGGCGTCGGCGGCCAGGTGCATCACCTCGCCGGTCCGGTAGGGCAGAGCGCCCGCCAGGATGCGGCCCTGCGCTCCCGTCATCGCCCATACGTGGCCCACCACCTCGCGAACGGTGTGGGCCCGGCCCGTCCCCAGGTCGAGGCTCTGTCCCTCGATGCCCGGCGCTTCGGCGGCGGCCAGCATCCCTTCCACTACGTCCTCCACGTAGATGAAATCCCGCTCCTGCTCCCCCGGCGTCATCGGAAAGTCCTCCCCGGTCAGCGCTGCGTGGATGGCGGCGGGCACCAGCGCGTGCCCCGGTTGTCCTGGCCCGTAGACCTGGAAGGGCCGCACGGTGACGACGGGCAGACCATGCGCCCGCCAGTACATCCGCCCGAAGGCCCAGGCGGCCACCTTCGAGGCGGCGTAGGCATTGAAAGGGTCCAACCCCTCAACCGCTAACTGCTGACTGCTAACCGCTGACTGTTGACTTGCCCCGTACTCGTAGCAGGTGCCAGCGAGCACTACCCGCCGGACGTCCCGCCTCCGCAGCGCTTCCAGCAGATGCACCACGCCGCCGGCGTTCACCGTCAGTACCAACACCGGGTCCACGCCAGGGTTGGTGACGCCGGCAGCGGCCAGGTGAAAGACGGTCTGCGGGGTGGTCTCAGCGATGGCGGCGCGGACTGCCTCGGCGTCTCGCACGTCCAGCGGCAGGTGGCGTGTCGTGCCGGGTGGGGGTTGTTCGTCAGGTAATCCGGTGGTCCAGACCTCCGCCCCAGCCCGCGCCAGCCTCCGAGTCAGGTAGCGTCCGATGAAGCCGGTCGCGCCTGTGATGAGTACGTGCTTCCCCGCCCAATCCACTAATTTACCAATCCACCAACCTACCGGCTCAGAAACTCCCGATACCACTCCAGCGTTTCTCGCAGCCCCTCCTCAAGCGAGTAGCGGGGCGACCAGCCCAACACGCGGTGGGCCTTGCTGCTATCCAGGTACTGGGCCTGGATCTCGTGAGGTGCGTCGGCCAGCACCATCGGTTCCAACTCCGGGTGGTCAGAGACGGCGATGATGGTCTGCACCATCTCCAGGACGGATTTAGGGGCGTCCATGCCGAAGTTAAACGCTTCGCCCTGCGCCCCTGGCTCGTCCAGATGCTCCGCCAGCGTCAGGTAGGCGTGGACGGCATCCTTCACGTAGAGGTAATCGTGCAAGGGGGTGCCGTCGGAGCGGATGATGGGGCGCTCGCCTCGGATGGTGCTGCGTATCGTACCCGGAACGATGCGGCTCCAGTTCAAGTCACCGCCGCCGTAGAGGTTGGCGCAGCGGGTGACGGCGACCGGCAGGTCGTAGGTGGCAGCGTAGGCGCGGGCGATGAGATCGGCGCAGGCCTTGGACACGTCGTAGGGATAGCAGCCCAGCAAGGGATCATCTTCCGTGTAGGGTAGTTTCTCCTGTGCGCCGTAGGCCTTGTCGGTAGAAGCGACCGCCACGCGGGTTACTTTGGGCGAACGACGGGCTGCCTCCAGCACTGTCCACGTTCCCTTGGCGTTGGCCTCGAAGGTGGAGAGGGGAGCCCGGTTGGCGATGGGGACGATAGTCTGGGCAGCCAGGTGAAATACGGCGTCAATCTCGTACTCGTTCAGCGCCCGCTCGATCAGTTCGTAGTCAGTCACGTCACCGCGCACGACGGCGATGCGATCTTGATAGCCGGACCTGCGCAGGTGGGAGAAGGGCACCTCGTCGCGGACGAGGCCGACGACGGAGGCCCCACGCTCGACCAGCGCGATAGTCAGCCAGGAGCCCAGCAACCCGGCGCAGCCGGTGACAAAGACGGGGCGGTCGAGCCAAAAAGATTGCAGATTGCGGATTGCAGATTGCGGATTGCGAGTCGGGGGTTGCAAGTCAGGGATCATAGGGTTTCTCACTTCCAGGTCTTCCACGGTGCGTTTTCGCGCCATAAGACATTCATCTCCTGAGCATCCTTGAAGGTATCCATTGCCCGCCAGAAGCCGGTGTGCTCGTAAATCGCCAGTTGGCCTTCGTCAGCCAGGCGCTGCAATGGTTCCTTCTCCAATATCACGCCGTCACCGCCCTCAAGGTAGTCGAAGACCTCTCGCTCGAAGACGAAGAAGCCGCCGTTGACGAGCGCGTCTACTAGAGGCTTCTCCTGAAAGCCGGTGATCAGTCCTTGCCCGTTGGTCTGCACGACGCCGAAGCGAGAGAATGAGTGCACGCCGGTCAAGGTAGCAATGCGGCCCATGCGATGGTGGAAGGCCAGCAGTGCCGCCAGGTCAATGTCGGCCACGCCATCGCCGTAGGTGGCGAAAAAAGTATCGCTTTCGATGTAGTGGGCTACTTTGCGAATGCGAGCCCCGGTCTGCGTGTGCAGGCCAGTGTCGGCGAAGGTGATGCGCCAGCCCTCCTCAGGATGAGAATCGTGGTACTCAATGGCCGGTGCAGTGCCCAGTGTGAGCGTGAAGTCGCGGGTCAGTGGGCCGTACTCCAGGAAGTACTGCTTGATGTCTTCCCCTTGGTATCCCAGCGCCAGAATGAAGTGGGGGAAGCCCTGCGAGGCGTAAATCTTCATCACATGCCAGAGGACGGGCCGGTCGCCCACCTCGACCAGCATCTTGGGCCGCTCGTCTCCCATGCGGATGCCCATCCCGCCGCAGAGGATGACGACGGGAAGGGATTCTGTGTCAGGTATCACGACTCATCTCCAACTACCAGCCGCAGGCTCACCTCGAACGGTGGATGGGCGATGCCGTTTTCGGTCACGATGCCGGTTACGTAGCGATGCGGCGTCACGTCGAAGGCCGGGTTAGCCACGCGCACCCCCTCCGGCGCGATAGGTCTACCCTGGTAGGTGACGTCGGTTACCTCCTCGGCTGGCCGTTCCTCGATCGGGATGTCGTCGCCGGCGGGCAGCGAGAGGTCAATCGTGGAGGCAGGCACACACGCGTAGAAGGGGATACTGTTAGCCTGAGCCACGACCGCCAGTTTGTAGGTGCCGATCTTATTGGCCACGTCCCCATTGGCTGCCACACAGTCGGCTCCAACCAGCACGATGTCCACCTGACCGGTGTGCATAAAATAACCGGCAGCATTATCGGTGATGAGCGTGAAAGGAATGTTCAGTTGTTGTAACTCCCAGGTGGTAAGCCGTGCTCCCTGGAAACGCGGTCGCGTCTCATCCACCAGCACGTGCACCCGTTTGCCCTGCTCGTGTGCGGTGTGGATCACGCCTAGCGCCGTGCCGTAGTCCACCGTCGCCAGCGCGCCCGTGTTGCAGTGGTGCAAGATCGTATCGCCGTCGTGGACGAGCGTTGCACCGTGTTCCCCCAGCCGTCTGTTGACCTCGACGTCTTCGTCGGCCAGCGCCTGAGCCTCGGCCAGCAGTGCGTCGGGGATAGCGGCGAGATCGGACTCTGCTTCGGCCCGTTGCAGCAGGCGTGCCACGGCCCAGGACAGGTTGACCGCCGTGGGGCGGGCCGCGCGGAGAACCCCCGCCGCTGCTTGCAGGTAGGCCGACAGCCCGTTCCGGTCCCGGGCCTGGCTTTCTCGCGCGGCCAGCGCCATCCCGAAGGCTGCTGCTGCACCGATGGCCGGCGCGCCCCGAACAACCATCGCGCGGATGGCCTGGGCTACCTCACGGTGGTTCCCATACTCAACCAGGCGCAATTCGGCCGGTAAGAGCCGCTGGTCAATCATCCGTACTTTGTCGTTGTACCACTCAACGCTGCGCATAATGTCTGAATCCCGGAAAGTTGTATACAGTACGCTTATGGTAACACGGGCGAACCGCTTTGTCAAATATACCTCGCGGGCCGTGACCCCCAGCGCCAACGACAATGCGGCAGCGTCTCCAATTGGCGCTGCCGCAAGGGTGGTGTCGCTTCTGCACCGCTTGGGCTGGTTCTAGGTGCGAAAGTGGGGCGGGCCTTCCAGTCTACTGCCCGGACAGGCTGGCAAGCCTGTCCCACGCATTGTTTCGCACCGACACCGGGCTACACCGGCGTGATGAGCCCCGGTGTCTCGGAGGCCTCGGCGGCAGTTTCCGCTTCTATCTCCGCTTCGTCCTCTGCTTGCGCTTGGGCAGTCACGGAGGGCTTCAACGATATGCTCTCGTAACTCTCAATGGGCCCATCGGAGAAGGCGTTATTGCCCCGATAACCAGTTCCCGCCGGTACCAGTTTGCCGATGATGACGTTCTCTTTCAGTCCCAGGAGTGGGTCTTCCTTGCCTTCAATCGCCGCACCGGACAGCACCCTGATCGTGTGCTGGAAGGACGAAGCGGAGAGGAAACTGTCGGTGTTCAGGGCCGTTTTGGTGATCCCCAACAATATGGGCCAGCCCTTGGCGGGTTGTCCACCTGCTTCGACCGCCTTGCGATTGACGTCCTCCATCGCCAGGCGGTTTACCAGTTCGCCCGGCAGAAGGTCTGTGTCGCTCGACTCGGTGATCTGCACTTTGCTCAGCATCTTGCGAAAGATGATCTCGAAGTGCTTGTCGTTGATGTTCACACCCTGCGAACGGTAAACCTTCTGCACCTCCGAAAGCAGATAGTGCTCCGTGGCCTCGCGGCCCAGGACGCGGAGGATGTCGTGGAGATTCGGGACGCCCTCAATCAATTGCGTGCCAGGCTTGATGCGCTGTCCCTCTTCGACCAGCAGTCGGCCAGTCGCGGGAATATCGTACTCCCGTTCCTCGCGCCGTTCGCGCACGACGGTGATGTGGCGGTCCTCGCGGAGCACTCGACCGCCCTTTTCCGCCACGATGTGCTTTTGACCGCGCCAGGAGGCAATCGGGGCACCTGCTTTGACCTCGTCTCCATCTTCGACCAGGATTTTCCAGCCCTGCTTGATCTCGTGTTCAGACTGCCCGATCTCGCTATCCACGACGATGACGCGCCGTTGGTCGTTGGACCTGACGATATGCACAACGCCGCCGATTTCGGATATGGGGGCCTCACCCTTGGGCTTTTTACGGGCCTCGAACAATTCTTCTACGCGCGGGAGGCCAAAGGTGATGTCGCCTCCCGCTGCCACGCCACCGGTGTGGAACGTCCGCAGCGTCAACTGGGTGCCTGGCTCACCGATGGACTGTGCGGCCACGATGCCGACCGCAGACCCGATGGCCACCATCTTGCTCCTACCCAGGTCGCGCCCATAGCACAGCGCGCAGATGCCCTGGCGGAGTTGACAGGTCATCGGTGAGCGCACAAGTACCGCCTCAATCCCAGCCTCTTCAATGGCGGCTGCGATGTCCTCGTCAATCTCCTCGTTGCGTTCGACGAGCACCTCCCCAGTCTGGGGGTGAGCCACAGGTGCGGCTACTATCCGCCCGATCAGCCGCTCGGACATGCTCTGTCTCCCCACGTCATCTCTGCTGCGAACCCAGATGCCGGCCGTGGTGCCGCAATCGTGGGCGTTGATGATGATGTCCTGTGCCACATCCACCAGACGGCGTGTCAGGTATCCTGCGTCGGCAGTGCGCAGCGCGGTGTCGGCCAGGCCCTTGCGCGAGCCGTGGGTGCTGATGAAGTACTCCAGCGCCGAGAGGCCCTCGCGCAGGTTACTGCGGATGGGCAGCGGAATGATACGCCCGGATGGGTCGGCCATGAGGCCACGCATGCCGGCTAACTGGGCGATAGGGCTAAATCCGCCCTTGGAGGCCCCTGATCGGGCCATGATTGCCACCGAACTGGCCGGATCGAGTGCCTCTGATACTGCTTTTGAGACCTGCTCGCGTGCCCGCGACCATAGTTCGATGGTGCGAGTATACTGCTCTTCCTCAGTCAGCAGGCCACGACGGTACTGCCGGTCTACTTCGGCTACGGTCCGCTCTGTCTCTTCGAGGATGGTCGCCTTGTCGGACGGGATGACTAGGTCGGAGATGGCGATAGTCACACCGGAACGGGTGGCATACTTGAATCCGATGTTCTTGATACAGTCCGCCAATTCCGTCGTCGCCTCACGGCCCAGCCGGCGGTAGCAGACCCCGATCAGTTCCTGAAGTGTACCTTTGTCCATCGCCCGATTGATGAAACGCAGTTCATCGGGTAGGATGTGGTTGAAAATGCAGCGCCCCACGGTAGTCTCAATGGGCTTAGGGGGAGGGGGTTTGTGGTCGTATACCTGCGCCACAGTGATGGGAGTGTGCAGGTCAACGTACCCCAGCGAGTAAGCCAACTCAGCCTCGTCTAGGTCAACAAACGGCCTGCGCTCATCCCTGGCGTGGGCGGAGTCTTCCATCGTCAAATAGTAGATGCCCAGGCACATGTCCTTGGATGGGCCGACGACAGGCTGGCCGTCGGCAGGCTTGAGCAGGTTGCGGGTGGACAACATCAGTTTGCGGGCCTCTTCGACAGCCGGCTCTGAGAGCGGCACGTGGACAGCCATCTGGTCGCCGTCGAAGTCCGCGTTAAAGGCAGCGCAGGTCAGAGGGTGGAGATGGATTGCTTTGCCCTCGACTAACACCGGCTCGAAGGCCTGGATGCCCAGGCGGTGCAGGGTGGGGGCGCGGTTAAGCAGCACCGGGCGATCTTTGATCACCTCCTCCAGCACTTCCCACACCTCGGGCCGTTCACGCTCAATGACACGCCTGGCAGCCTTGACGTTGCTGGCGTAGTTGTATTCGACCAGTTTGCCGATGACGAAGGGGCGGTAGAGCTCCAACGCCATCTTCTTGGGCAGGCCGCACTGGTGCAGTTTCAGTTTGGGGCCGATGACGATGACGGAGCGGCCGGAGTAGTCCACGCGCTTGCCGAGGAGGTTGCGGCGGAAGCGGCCTTTTTTGCCCTTCAGCATGTCGCTCAGCGACTTCAGTTCGCGGCGACCACGACGGGAGAGCGCCTTGCCACGCTGACTGTTGTCAACCAGGCTATCCACCGCCTCCTGGAGCATGCGCTTCTCGTTGCGCACGATCACGTCGGGCGCGCCCAGTTCTAGCAGTCGCTTGAGGCGGTTGTTGCGGTTGATAACCCGGCGATAGAGGTCGTTCAGGTCGGAGGTAGCGAAGCGCCCCCCATCAAGTTGTACCATCGGACGCAGGTCGGGTGGGATGATCGGCAAGACGGTCAGGATTATCCACTCGGGCCGGTTCTTGCTCTTGCGCAGCGCTTCAACGACGCGCAACTGCTTGGTTGCCCTCTTGCGCCGTTGCTTCGACCTGCCCTGGCGCACCTCGCGCCATAATTCTTCGGCCAACTTGTCCAGATTCAAGTTGCACAGAACTTCGTAGAACGCTTCGGCACCCATGCCAGCCTTGAAAACCTGACCCCATTTGCTCTTGAGTGCCCGCAAGCGGGGCTCGCTGAGAAACTGGAGTTCGGCCAGTCCCAGCAACTCTTCCCGATCGGTCTTGAACTTGGCGCGCAACTGGGCGACGTCGCTCTCCAACTGCTCTTTGATGTGAGAGATCGCGTCAGCCGTCGCCTCGCGCCAATATTCGAGGTCCGCTTCCAAGGGGACTGCTGCCTGTTCCTGCTGCGCCCGCACCTCCGCTTCCAGTTGGCTGAGATGATCTTGTACGATCTGGCTGAGCAGCGTCAGGTGCTCGCGTCCCAGCGTAGCGCCTTTCTCGACGATGATGGCGCCAGTGGGCTTGAAGACGAGGGGCGCTCGGCGAGTCTTGCCCTGGTGATCCTCTATCTTCTTCTGCAATGCCTGGGTTTCTTTTATCACCTGTTCAGTGACCTGGGCGAGCTCCTCGTCGAGCCGGGCGCGTGCCATCTTCAACTGCTCCTGGATGCGGGCTTCTTCCTGAACCAACCGCTGCTCCAGCGCCGTAATACCCTCCTGGGCCACAGACTCCAGTTGTTCCTGCTCCTCCTTGCATTCCTCGTCCAGTCGCTTAAGGGCCTTCTGGCGCGCTTCTTCGTCTACGTTGGTGATGACGTACTGGGCGAAGTAGAGCACGCGGTCCATATTGCGCTTGGAGATGTCGAGCAGGGTGCCGAGGTAACTGGGGACGCGACGGGTGTACCAGATATGAGCGACCGGAGCGGCGAGTTCGATGTGGCCCATGCGTTCGCGCCGCACCGAGGAGCGTGTCACCTCAACGCCGCATTTATCACAGATGATGCCCTTATAGCGGATGTTCTTGTACTTGCCGCAATAGCATTGCCAGTCTTTGCTGGGGCCGAAGATGGCCTCGCAGAAGAGCCCGTCTTTTTCAGGGCGCAGACGGCGGTAATTGATGGTTTCGGGCTTGGTGACCTCACCGTAGGACCAGGAGCGGATCTGCTCAGGTGACGCCAGACTGATGCGCAGTGCGCTGAAATCTTGTGCCTCTAGCACGTGTTCTTCTCGATCGTTCATCATTCTCCCTGTCGGGGAAGCCCCACAACACCATGCATAAAAGAAGCGCCTGAGGCTCTTTGCTCAGCGCTTCGCGGCTAAGACTTCATCCATCCATTGGTGGCTATATTATAATGGCTTTCGCCGTTTTGTCAAGCAAATCCAGGTGACAAATTGCCTCAAGTCTGCTATACTGGGCCGGTATATACTGGCGCGTCTATGGAGGTTCGTAGTGGCGACTTCAGTCACTCACCCATCGCTATGGACGACTGAAGTCGTCACTACGAACAAATTGCCAGTGTCCAGATGCAGAGAGCGGAGTGGTTCGACTATGTCCACCTGGTTTGCACGGCGCGTCCTTGACCTGGTCGGTGCACTGACCAATATCTACTATACGCGCAAGTACGGCGCGATGGCCCGGCACTTGGGCCGGCCTGGCATCAGGCCAGATCAGCGGCGTGGGTTCATCATCATCCAGATTGATGGGCTGTCCCACGACCACCTCATGCAGGCGATTGCCGCTGGGTACATGCCCTATCTGGCCCGGCTGCTAGCCGAGCGTCGCCTGGCTGTGGCTCCCTGGCGCTGCGGGCTGCCCAGCACCACTCCGGCTGTGCAGGCCGGTATCATGTTCGGCAATCGCTTCGACATCCCCGGTTTCCGCTGGTACGAGAAGGAGCGAGGACAGGCGGTGCTGGTCAAGCGACCAGGCCAGATCCAGGCCGTGCGCGAACGCATCAGTCGTGGGCGTTCTGGCATTTTACAGGGAGGATCCTGCTACGTGAGTATGTTCGACGGTGACGCGGCTCTGGCGCTTTTCACCCTCAGCACGCTTCACCGGCAGCGCTTCTTTGAAAACGTGCGCGGCATGGGGTTGTTTCTTCTTTTCTTGCTCAGCCCGTTCCGCGTGCTGCGCCTGCTGGGGCTGATGACGATGAATTACCTGGCCGGATTAGGTCGCCGCCTGGTTGCACTGGTGCGTCCCAGCGTTCTTAATCCCTTCGACGTTCTTTCCCCCCTTCTGCACGCGGTCAGCGATGTGCTCTTTACCGAGGTGCAGACTTTCGGCGTGATGTTGGATATTTACCGCTGCGCGCCGTCCATCTACGCCAACTACAACAGTTACGACGAGGTCGCTCACAAACTGGGCCCGGATCACCCGGCGGCTTTCCGCATCCTGCGCGGCGTGGACAAGCGCATTCACCAGATTGACCGCATGCGCGCCCGTTACCGCCAGCGGGAATACGACCTCTACATCCTCTCCGACCATGGAAATACGCCTTCAGTGCCCTTCAGTTGGCGCAATGGGGGGAGCCTGGGACGATACATCGTCGCCCAAATTGGGGAGGGGCTGTCAGTGGAGGAGCAGGCAGCCGCGTACGCTCATTCGACGGACAAGGTGCGCTATCTCCTGGAGGAGTTGCGTGGCCTGGAGGTGCACTTTTCGCCCCGCTTGCGCCGGGTGCTCGCTCCAGCCCAGCGTTACGTGGATCAGCGCGTGCTGATTGGCCAGAGATTGGATTACGACCTGGAACGGCAGCAGGACGTCGTCGTGTGCTCCTCCGGCCCGCTGGCTCACGTTTATTCCAACGTCAGCCCTCGCCCGCTCGATCTGATTGAGGTGATGCTTCTGTACCCCCGGTTGCTGGACAGTCTGCTTGCCACCCCTGGCATTGGGGCTATCGTCGGGCGGGCGGAGGAGCGGACGGTTGTGCTGGGATGCGAAGGCGGTATGTTGGTTATCGGGGGTGAGCACGAGATAGTGGAGGAGCCGCACCCGCTGGTGCCATTCGGCGACCCAGCCCACGCCGCCGCTCAAATTCATCGCCTGGCCCACTTCCCCCACGCCGGTGACCTGATCGTGCTGGGAGCGGTCGAGCCGGACGGCAAGGTTGTGGCCTTCGAAGAGCAGGTGGCGACGCACGGGGGGCTGGGCGGCCCGCAAGTGCGCCCCTTCATCGCCTGGCCGCCCGAACGCCCGCTGGAGCCGGAGGCGCTGAACGACGCACAGGACCTGTACCCCTACTTCGTGCGGCACTACCTGGAGCAACGTCGGGCGAGTGAGCCAGATGACGTTGCTTGACCTGGTCAACAACCCGCTGTGGGGGGGGAAATGGGGGTTCCCTGAGTACTCATCCTCGGTAGATATGAGGAACCCCCGGGGCGTTTGCCTCGGGGTTCACCATTGGTAGCCCCAAGGGGAGTCGAACCCCTGTTTCCGGCTTGAGAGGCCGGCGTCCTAAGCCACTAGACGATGGGGCCACGCGAATTCAATTCTACCAGCCTTTCCCCTTTTGTCAAACCTCGCGCAAAGTGTTATACTGCAAGACGTGAAACGTGAAACGTGAAGCGTGAGCGGAGTGAGGAGAATGGAACAAATCGAAGTTTCTACCCGCGGCCGCCAGGCCTTCCACGACATCACTGCCGAGGTGCAGACTGTCGTCCGTCGCATTGGGGTGCGAGAGGGTGTATGCTTCATTTTCTGCCCCCACACTACCGCCGGCCTGACGCTGAACGAGAACTGGGACCCTGAGGTGCAGCACGACATCGGCGTGGGGCTCGACGCGATCTCCCCGCGACGGCCTGAGTATCGCCACAGCGAAGGGAACTCCCCGGCGCACCTCAAGTGCTCGCTGGTGGGTGCGTCGCAGTTCGTGCTGGTCGCCGGGGGCAAACTGGTGCTGGGTACCTGGCAGGGCATCTACCTGGCCGAGTTCGACGGTCCACGCCGCCGCAAAGTCCTGGTCAAGGTGGTGGCGGGCTGAGTGAGCGTTATGAAACATATAAGGCTGTTGAACCCGGCGGTTGTATTCGTCTTGCTGCTGGGCCTAGCAGTTAGCTGCAAGTCAGTACCCTCTGAGTCCATAAAGATAGCCATCATGGGGCCCCTGAGCGGGAACGTGAAGCCCTTCGGCGAGGCTAACAGGGATGGCGCCCTGCTGGCTATCGAAGAGTGGAATGCCAGGGGCGGCGTCCTTGGTTCGCCCGTTGAGGCGGTGTTGGAGGACTGCATCTTCGATAGTATGCAGGCAATCGCTGAGGTTACTACCGAAGTCATCGAAGAGGATGAGGTACATTTCATCATTGGTGGAATCGCCCATGATGCTATCATTATGTCGAGGATAGCGAATCCTAGAAAGGTGCTGCACATCAGCGCCTCATCTCCTGACTATCTGGTGACCGTTGATGAAGAGGGCAGGAACAAACCCTATTCCTTCCGCGCCGTCCCTCTCGACGCCTCCATGGCCAAGGCTGTGGCGGTCTTCGCCATTGAGGAGTTGGGAGCTCACACCGCTGGCGTGTTGTATAACGAAGAGGACGACATCGAGACACACTATGCTGAGTGGTTCCGAGATGGCTTCCAAGAGAGGGGAGGCATCGTATCCATCTTCGAGCCTTATGATCGCACTGCCTATACTCACGCTCACGAATACCCCTGGGATTCTCTGAGCAAAGTGGCGGATGCCGACTGCGATGTACTGTTCCTGCCTGGCTACTCCCCCGTGGTTAACCGCATCGCTGAGCAGGCCAAAGAGAAGAGCATAAGTGCTACGCTGCTTGGCTCCGATGCCTGGGATGTATCACCACAGTTGGATCTGAAGTCCCTGGAAGGCAGCTACTATTGGTCCCGCTACTCCTCAACTGATCCAAGGGACATGGTGCAGGACTTCATTATCGCCTATGAAGACAAATATGGCATTGAGCCAGATGCATATGCCGCTTTAGCCTACGATGCGGCCAACATCTTGCTGCAGGCCATCGCCGAGGCAGGGACGGCCGATCCGGGGCAAGTTAAGGATGCGGTGATGGGCCTCAAGTTCGAGGGGATCACGGGAGGGGGTACTTTCGACCAGTTTGGTAACCCCGTCAAGGAGGTGGCTATCGTCAAGATCGAGGGCGGCAGGGCGGTATTCCATGAGTTTGTAACGCCGTAAGTCGGCTTGAGGCGACTGGACACATACGATGCAGATTGACCTGAACCGGCTAGAGCGTATCCTGCCCACGGTGCAGAAACCGGGCCGCTACGTCGGCGGCGAGTACAACGCTATCTACAAGGATTGGGAGACCACGCCCACGCGCGTCTGCCTGGCCTTCCCCGACGTCTACGACCTGGGGATGTCCAACCTGGGGCTGGCGATCCTCTACGACATTCTGAACGCGCTGCCGGACGTGCTGGCCGAGCGGGCCTATTTGCCGTGGGTGGATATGATCGCGGCGCTGCGGGAAGCGCGCATCCCGCTTTACAGCCTGGAAAGCAAACGGCCCCTGGCCGACTTCGACCTCATCGGCTTCAGCCTGCCCTACGAGCAACTCTATACCAACCTGCTGGAGATGCTCGACCTGGCGGGACTCCTGCTGCGGGCCGATGAGCGGGACGAACACCATCCGCTCATCGTCGCCGGTGGCCACGCGACCTTCAACCCGGAGCCGGTGGCTGATTTTGTGGACGCCTTCGTCGTCGGCGACGGGGAGGAAGCGGTCGTCGAGGTAGTGCGGGTCTGCCAGGAGACGCGCGAGGAGCCGCGGGAGGCTCAATTGCGGACGCTGGCGCACATCCCCGGCGTCTACGTGCCGCGCTTCTACGATGTGCACTACAACGCCGACGGCACGGTCGCCACCATTGAGCCTACCCCCCCCCAGCCCCTCCAGTCCTTACCTCCCCCCCCATGGGGGGGACAGAGGGGGGTGCTGCCCGTCCTCAAGCGGGTCGTCCCCACCCTGCCCCCGCCGCCGACGCGACTCATCGTCCCCACGGTAGACGTGGCCCACAACCGGGCGACTGTCGAGATTCAGCGCGGCTGCACCCGTGGCTGCCGTTTCTGCCACGCCGGGATGGTCGTGCGGCCGGTGCGGGAGCGGCCCGTGGAGGAAGTACTGGAGGCGATTGAGGCTATCCTGCCCCAGACCGGCTTTGAAGAGGTGGGATTGTTATCGCTCTCGTCGTCCGATTACTCCGACATTGAGGCACTGGTAAAAGCCATCGTCGAGCGGTTTGGCGACGCGCATCTCTCCATCTCGCTGCCCGCGCTACGGGCCGACAGTTTCTCGGTCACGCTGGCGGAGGCGATTGCGCGGGGACGGCACACGGGGTTCACCTTCGCGCCGGAGGCGGCCACCGATCACCTGCGCACTATCATCAATAAGCCCATCTCCACCGACCAGATGCTCGACGTGGCGCGGGAGGTGTTCGAGCGCGGCTGGCGCACGATCAAGTTGTACTTTATGATCGGCTTGCCGGGAGAGCAGATAGACGACGTGCGGGCCATCGCCAATCTGGCGCAGGCAGTGCGGGCGGTGGGGCGGAAGGTGCACGGGCGGCGGACACAGGTCAACGTCAGCGTGAACACCTTCGTGCCCAAGCCACACACGCCGTTTCAGTGGGTGGGGCTGGAACCGGTCCAATCCATCCGCGAGAAGCAGGCGCTCCTGCGGCGACACTTGCGTGGGCGAGGGCTCAAGTTGAGCTACAATGACCCCGAGGCGACGCTGCTGGAAGCCGTTCTTGCGCGGGGCGACCGGCGGCTGGGCGCGGTCGTGCAGCGAGCCTGGGAACTGGGGGCTCGCTTTGACGCCTGGGACGAGCAGCGTGATTTTGGCGCGTGGATGCGGGCCTTCGCCGAGGCCGGACTTGACCCCGACTTCTACGCTCACCGCGAGCGTCCACCCGGCGAGGTTTTCCCCTGGGAGGTCATCAGTACGGGAGTTCGCAAGAGTTTCCTGCTGGAGGAGTACCGGCGTAGTAAGCGCGGGGAGACGCGGGTGGATTGCCGGGAGCGGTGTCACGGCTGCGGCATACTCGCCGCTTATGGCGAGAGTTGGTCGGAGGAGTGGCGCTGTCCCTCCCCGAAGAAACCAGGTTTTTAGGAAAAAAACTGGTTTCTGCCACACACTTAAACAAGGAGAAACAGACAATGACAGATCCACGAGTTGAGAAACTGGCCAATGTCCTGGTCAACTATTCGGTCGCGGTGCGGCCTGACGATAAGGTGCTGGTGCGGGGAAGCACCTTGGCCGAGCCGCTGCTCAAGGAGGTGTACGCCAGGGTGCTGCAGGCAGGGGGGCACCCGCTGATGATGGTCTCCCTGCCTGGCACGGACGAGTTGCTGTTTCGCTACGCTTCTGACGAGCAGTTGCGGCACGTGCCCGAACCGCTCAAGTTGGTCATTGAGACCTACGACGTGCGCATCTCGATTGGAGGTGCGGAGAATACTAAAGCGTTGAGCGGTGTGGACCCGGCAAGGATGGTGCTGCGCGACCGGGCACAAACGGAGTTGATGAAGACCTTCATGCAGCGATCCGCTTCCGGCGAGTTGCGCTGGGTCGGCACGCTGTTCCCGACCAACGCCTATGCCCAGGATGCCGAGATGAGCCTGAGCGAGTACGAGGACTTCGTCTATGGTGCCTGCCTGCCGGATATGGATGACCCGGTGGGCTACTGGCAGCGCTTCTCGGCCTGGCAGCAGAAGATCGTGGACTGGCTCAATGGCAAGGAGCGGGTGCACGTCGTTGGCCCGGAGACTGATTTGCATCTGAGCATCGCCGGTCGCGTCTTCATCAACTGCGACGGTCAGGCGAATATGCCGGACGGCGAGGTCTTCACCGGGCCGGTGGAGGATAGTGTTGAGGGGCACGTCTGTTTTTCGTACCCGGCCATCTACCGAGGGCGAGAGGTGACGGGCGTGCGGCTGTGGTTCGAGGGCGGCCGGGTAGTGAAGGCGAGCGCCGAGAAGAACGAGGATTTTCTGCTCCAGACGCTCGATACCGATGAGGGCTCACGGAGCGTCGGAGAGTTCGCTATCGGCACCAACGAGGGCATCACCCGCTTCACGCGCCAGATTCTGTTCGACGAGAAGACCAACGGCAGTTTCCACATGGCGTTGGGCGCAGGCTATCCCGAGACGGGCAGCAAAAACGAGTCGGCGATCCACTGGGATATGATCTGCGACCTGCGCGATGGAGGTGAGATCTGGGTGGATGACGAACTGCTGTACAAGAATGGACAATTTGTGATCGAGTTATGATTCGTGCGCGGTTTCAGGTTTCACGTTTCGGTGTCTCAGGTCAGGGAGCGTGAAACCTGAAACTTGAAACCTGGAACCTGGAACACTATGCCAACAGACACTCACCGCTTACGAATAACTTTCGCCAAGGGTGAGGCTATCAAGTACACCTCGCACCTGGACCTGGCGCGGGCGTGGGAGCGGAGTTTGCGCCGGGCGGGGGTGAACCTGGCCTACTCTGGTGGCTTCAACCCGCGGCCCAAACTGCAACTGGCGGCCGCCTTGCCGCTGGGGCACACCGGCGAGGCGGAGTTGCTGGACGTCTGGCTGGAGGAGTCGGTGAGGAGCGGGGGAGCAGGGGAGCAAGGGAGCAGGGGAGCAAGGGAGCAGTGGAGCAGTGAAGCGGTGGATGGTTTTGCCAGGGCGCTGGTGCCAGTGCTGCCCGATGGGCTGATGATCCGCCAGGTGTGCCAGGTGCGGCTGAAGGAGCCAGCGCTGCAGACGCTGGTCTCAGCGGCGGAGTACCGTGTGACCGTCGAGTGGTGTCCTGAGCCTGTCGAAGGATGGGATGAGTCGGCGGAGCAGATCGAAGCGCGCATTGAGCAGGTGCTGGCGGCGACGGAACTGCCGCAGGAGCGGCGCGGCCGGCGATATGACTTGCGCCCCCTGATCGAGCGGCTATGGCTGGAGCGGTGTCCTGGGCTTGTCGAAGGGCAGGCGGGCGGGGGCGAAGTGGTGCTGGGGATGCAACTGGCGGCCCGCGCAGGGGCCACCGCCCGCCCCGAAGCGGTGCTGGAGGTGCTGGGAATGGGCGGGGCGTTTGCCCATTATCATCGGCGACGGCTGCTGGCTACTGCCGGTTGACAAAACGGGGAGATTCGGTATAATGTCCTTCGGCGGCCGGGCCACCAGGCACGGCCCCCTATCGTGCATAAGGGAGGATGTATCGTGTATGCGGTTGTGAGATCAGGCGCGCGACAGTACCGGGCCGAGGTGGGCGATACGATCCTCGTTGAGCGGCTGCCTGCCGAGGTTGGCCAGCAACTTGAGTTGGATAAGGTATTGCTGGTCGCCGACAGCGAGCGGGTCGAGATCGGTCGGCCCACCATCAATGGGGCTAAGGTGCTGGCAACGGTGGTCGCACAGGAGAAAGGTCCTAAGATCCGGATTTTCAAGTATCGCCCTAAGGAGCGGTACCGGCGGCGCGCCGGTCACCGGCAGCGCTACACGCGGCTGCTGGTGAACGAGATTGTGGTGTAGGAGGGTATGAGATGGCACACAAGAAGGGTGGCGGCAAGAGCCACAACGGGCGCGATAGTCGCTCCAAGCGCCTGGGGGTAAAGAAGTACAGTGGCGAGGTTGTGCGTACGGGCAACATTATCGTGCGGCAGCGCGGGATGCGCATCAAGCCGGGCAGCAACGTGGGGATGGGCAAGGATTACACCCTCTTCGCCGTCGCCGACGGTTTTGTACGCTTTGAGCAGATCCAGGGCGGTCGGAAGCGTGTGAGCGTCCATCCAGAACGGAGGTAGTCTGTCGTGAAAGAAGGCATCCATCCCAAGTACTACCCGGAAGCGCAGGTCGTCTGCGCGTGCGGCAACACCTGGACGGTGGGAGCCACTGTCCCGGTGATCCGCACCGATGTCTGCTCCAAGTGTCATCCGTTCTTCACCGGCGAGCAGCGTATCGTGGATGCCGGGGGACAGGTGGAACGCTTCATCCGGAAACTGGAGCGGCGCGAGAAGATGCTCGCCGAGGCGGAGAGGCGCAAGGCAATGACGACCTCGCCAGGACTCCCGATTATAGAACTGGAACTCGGTTCCCGCGCCCAGAAGGTGTTGGTCGGCGCGGGTATTGAGACCGTGGGCGACGTGTTGGGAAAGTTGGAGGAGGGAGACGAGGCTCTGACCGACCTGAGAGGGTTTGGCCTCAAGTCGCTGGCGACGCTGAAGAAGCGGCTGCGTGCCCATGGCTTCGTCCTGCCGGGTGACGAGGTGCCGGAAGAAGCGCCGGAGGAGGCTGGTGAGTCAGAAGAGATCAGTGAGCCGGCAGAGGTCGGTGAAGCGGCAGGTTAGGAAGGCGGCGGAGTATCCAGAGGGGCAGGTGTGCACATCTGCCCCTGTTTTGTTGTGGGAGATCGCTTAGCGCCGCCGTGAACAGGCAGCGTCGGGGTCTCTCTCCCCTGTGGGGGAGGGTCAGGGTGGGGGGCCTCCAGCATCGGCGCTTCAGGCTGGTGACTGATGGCTGATTTCGTCGGAGGGGGAGAGGAGTGTACGGCAAACCCAGCAGTGGATGGATCGAGGTAATCTGCGGGAGCATGTTCTCTGGTAAGACGGAGGAACTGATCCGCCGCGTGCGCCGCGCCCAGATCGCCCGCCAGAAAGTGCAGGTCTTCAAGCCCGCGATAGACACGCGCTACGCCGAGTGGGAGGTGGCCTCCCATAACGGGATGCAGGTCGAGGCGGTGCCGGTGGAGAGCATAGTGCAGTTGCGGGCGTTGATCGAACCGGATACGACGGTGGTGGCGCTGGATGAGGTGCAGTTCTTCGACGACGACGTGGTAGCACTGTGCGAGGAACTGGCCGACCGGGGGGCGCGAGTCATCGTTGCTGGGCTGGATATGGACTTCCGGGGGGAGCCCTTTGGGCCGGTGCCCACGCTGATGGCGCGGGCGGAGCGAGTGGACAAACTTCAGGCCATCTGTGTGGTGTGCGGCGGGCCGGCCAGCCGGACGCAGCGGTTGATCAACGGCCAGCCCGCAGCCTGCGACGATCCAGTTATCCTGGTGGGAGCCAGCGAGGTGTACGAGGCGCGGTGCCGCGGCTGTCACGAGGTGAGAATGAATAATGAATCAATGAACAATGACCAATGAACAATGACCAATGAACAATGAACCAATGAACAATGACCAATGAACAATGACCCAATGAACAATGACCAATGAACAATGACCAATGAACAATGACCAATTGCAAATGGCAAATGGCGGATGAAGTGGTGGTGGAAGAGCGGATGACAAACGATATGCAGGTTCCAGAGGCGATTGAGCAGGTGTTGCTGGACGAGGAGGTGATCGCGGCGCGGGTGCGTGAACTGGCAGCGCAGATCAGCGCTGACTACGCCGGTGCCGAGGATTTGGTGCTGATTGGAGTGCTCAAGGGAGCCTTCATTTTCCTGGCCGACCTGGCACGTCGTCTGACGGTGCCCCATCGCGTGGACTTCATCGCCCTTTCTAGTTACAACCGGGACGCGGTCAGCACGGGGGCGGTGCGGCTGATTATGGACACGCGGGCCAGCATCACTGGTCGTCACGTACTCATCATCGAGGACATCGTGGATACGGGCTACACGCTGGACTATCTGCTGCGCACTTTACGCGCCCGTCAGTTAGCCTCGCTGCGCGCCTGCGTCCTCCTCAGCAAGCCAGAGCGTCGCCGGGTCGAAGTGCTGATTGACTACCTGGGCTTCGAGATACCCGATGTGTGGGTGGTGGGGTACGGGCTGGACTACGCCGACCGCTTCCGCACGCTGCCGTACATCGGGATGTTGAAGCGTGAGACGTATGAGTGAGACAAGGGGACGAGGAGACAAGGAGACAAGGGGACAGGGGGACGAGGGGACGAGGAGAGAAATGGGGCTGCGGGATGACGTGGCAAAGGTGTTGATCCCGGAGGACGTACTGCAGGCGCGGGTGGCGGAACTGGGGCGGGCGATCAACGCGACGTATACTGACGATGACCGGCCGCTCCTGGTCTGCGTGCTCAAGGGGGCGTTTATGTTCCTGGCCGACCTGACGCGCCATCTGGAGATGCGCCACGAGGTGGACTTTATGGAGATCTCCTCCTACGGCGCGGCTACGCGCAGCAGCGGCGTGGTGCGCATTCTTCTGGATCTGGAGCAGAACGTCGAGGGGCGGCACGTGCTGATTGTTGAGGATATTATCGACTCGGGCCGCACGCTGGACTACATCACGCGCAACCTGCAGACACGCGGGCCGGTCAGTCTGCGGGTGTGTACGCTGCTCTCCAAGCCCAGCCGGCGTGAGATTGACGTGCCGCTGGACTTCGTGGGCTTCGAGGTGCCGGACGAGTTCGTGGTGGGGTATGGGCTGGATTTTGTGGAGGAGTACCGCAACCTGCCGTTCATTGGGGTGTTGAAGGAAAAGGTGTACGAGTCAATGACCAATGACAAATGACAAATGACAAATGACCAATGACCAATGACCAATGACCAATGAATTGGAGGATAAGGGGCCGCAGGTGCCTGGGGAGGTGCCGGCGGCTTCTTGGTTGCTTGTTGCGGGATACTGGATGCTCGATGCGGGTACTGGATGCTCAATAGATCCCTTCCCTGGTCTCTCCCCGAAGCGGGGAGGGGATTTGCCCCCTTCCCTGCCAGGGAAGGGGGCCAGGGGGTTAGGTTTGCCCTATGCCTCCCGCACGTCCAGTACTTTCAGGCCCAGATCCTCCATCGCCGAGACCAGTTGCTCTGTAGGCACGTCAGCGACTTTGACAGTTAGTTGACAATTGGTGGGGTCCTCGCCCATTATGGTGCTCAGGGCCATGATGTTGCCGTCCATCCCGGCGATCGTGCCGGTGATCTTGGCCAGCACTCCTTTCTCGTTCGGGATCAACATACTCAGGCGAGTCCCACTGTCTCGTGCCCCCAACATCTCCACGAAAATCTTGAACAGGTCAGTCTCGGTGATGATGCCCACCAGTTTGTCGTCCCGCATCACCGGCAGACCCCCGATCTTGTTATCGGCCATGATGCGGGCGGCCTCTTCCAGGGGGGTATCCTCGGTGACAGTGATCACCTCTCTTGCCATCACGTCTCGCATCTTGATTTTCGAGAGCAGGTAGGGAATCTCGTAGATGCTCAGCGAGGTGGCTGGCGAAGGCGAGGCGTACAGCAGGTCCTTGTCCGAGACGATGCCTGCCAGCCGGCCGCGTTTGTCCAGTATCGGCAAGCGCCGGATTTTCTCCTCCCTCATCAGTTGTAGCGCCTTGTCAACGGAGATGTCCTCTGTTACCGTGATGGGACGCGGGGTCATTCTATCTCCTACTAGCATTCTCAGCCTCCTTGGTTTGTGATTAGGTACCGGGTACCGGCGACAGGATTATTGTACTCGAATTGATCGAGTCTGACAACTGCCGAACGCCGTATTGTTCATTGTTCCATTGTTCCATTGTTCATTGTTCCATTGTTCATTGGATTCGCTCCCACACCTGCGCCGCCAACTCCCGCGACTGAGCGGTGATGGCCTCCTCGTCGAGAGTGAGCAGCGTGCGGTCGCGCATCAGCACCCGCCCGGCGCAGACGGTGGCCGTGATCGCCGAGGCCTCGACGCCGAAGAGCAGATGCCATGGCAGGTTGCCAGCCGTGAGCGGTGTCGTGGGGTGGTAGTCGAGGAATACCAGATCAGCGGCCGCGCCCTCGCGCAGTTCTCCCAGCCTCAGGTCGGGCCAGAAGATGTGGGCGAGGCGACCGTTTTCGGCGTAAGCCAACCGCATCACCAGGTCGGCAGGACTGGCGCGGGGGTCGCGCTGGGCCAGTTTGTGTACCAGGTAGGCGGCCTTCATCTCGGCGAACATCTGGTTGGAGAAGCCATCGTTGCCCAGGCCGACGTTGACCCCGGCGCGTAGCATTGCCTCCACCGGAGCCACCCCCACGCCGTTGTTCATGTTGGAGCGCGGCTGGTGCGTGACCCACGTGCCGGTCTCCGCCAGCAGTTCGATCTCGCTCTGGTCCACGTGGACGCAGTGGGCGGCGATGGTGCGGGGGCCGAGGATGCCCGCGTCGTGCAAGCGTTGGATGACGCGCTTACCAGACTTGCGCAGGGAGTCCTCCTGGTCTGCCAGGTCCTCGGCGGCGTGAATGTGGAAGCCCAGGCCGCTCTCTTGTGCCGCTGCTACACACTTGGCGAGGGTTTCGTCCGATAGAGTCAGAGATGCGTGGAGACCGAACGTAGTGGCGAGTTGCGAATTGCGAATTGCTAACTGCGAATTGGCGAAGCGGATGTTTTCGGCGATGCCGGCCCGGGCGCGCTCGGGACCATCGCGGTCGGTGACCTCATAACAGAGGCAGACCCGCAGCCCGGCTTCCTGCACCGCTTCGGCGATGACGTCCAGCGAGCCCTCAATGGCATTAGGGCTGGCGTGGTGGTCAATCAGCGTGGTCGTGCCGTGGCGGATCGCATCCACCAGGCAGACCAGTGCTGAGTAGCGCACATCCTCCAGTGTTAGCGCCTTGTCCAGCCGCCACCAGAGGCGCTCCAGGATTTGCGGGAAGTTGGCCGCGGGCTCGCCGGGGATAGCCATCCCACGAGCAAAGGCCCCGTAGAAGTGAGTGTGAGCGCAGATGGAAGCCGGGAGCACCAGTTGGCCTGCCGCGTCCCAGCGCTCGGCAGCGGGGTAACTGGTGCTCAGTTCGGCGGTTGTGCCGAGCGCAGCGATGAGATCGTCTTCGATGAGTAGCGCGCCGTCCTCGATGAGACGCGGTTCATCACCTGGAGTGGCTAGACGAGCGTGAGTGATAAGCATAGGTACACCTCCAAAGTTGACGGTTGTGGTTACCATTGTACTGAATAGTCCACGTAAGGCAAGTGAGCACACTCTCAGACCTCCGAGGTTTGTAACTCTCAGCCTACCATCCCGCAGGTTACGGATGTCTAAACCTGCGGGAGGGTAGTTACCGAGGTTTTCAGGCAAGCGATGTGTCAAAGAACTGCGTGTCGAGGGTAAAATGCTGACTGTTTTGTTGCGGGGGGTGAAATCTCGGAGGTCTTTCGGACAGGTAATCACCAGCCAGGTACGGTTGCAGTTTTGCGCGCGGTGTGATACACTTTCCACAGCACAAACCGCGCAAAGAGAGGTGTGCCGGTGATTACTGAAGCGGATACCTGCCGAAAATACGTATTGCCCAAACTCTACGAGACTGGCTGGACCGACGACCAGATCAGCGAGCAGAAGTACTTCACCGACGGGCGGGTTGTCCCCGTGGGACGGGGCCACGTGCGCAAGCCAGGCAAGCGGGCGGATTACTTGCTCCACCACCGGCCTGGCTTTCCTATCGCCGTAGTGGAAGCCAAGGCGGCCTACAAGAAGCCGGGCGACGGTATGCAGCAGGCGATGGAGTACGCCGAAATCCTGGGATTAAAGTTCGCCTACGCGACCAACGGACACGGCATTGAGGAATACAACTTCATCACCGGCAGGCAGACCTCACTGGACGCCTTTCCCTCACCGGAGAGCCTGTGGCAGCGCTGGCGCTCCAATCAGGGGCTGACCGGGGACACCGCGACCGACAGCCTGCTCTTTCCCTTCAACCGCGAGTTGCGCAACCCCGACGGCACGGTCAAGCGTCCCCGCTACTACCAGGAGATCGCCATCAGGCGCGCGGTGCAGGCGATCACCCGGGACCAGAAACGTGTCCTGATCACAATGGCTACCGGCACGGGCAAGACCTTCGTCGCTATGCAGATCGTGTGGAAACTGTGGAAGACCCGCCGCAAGCGCCGCGTCCTGTACCTGGCCGACCGCAATATCCTGGTGGATCAGGCCAAGGACCGCACCTTCACCCCTTTCGGTGATGCCCTCCACAAGATCCAACGTCGTCCGATCAAGAGCCGGGAAGTCTACTTCGCCATCTACCAGGCCATCGCCGGCCAGGAGGGACAGCCGGGGCTCTACAGGCGCTATCCTCCCGACTTTTTCGATCTGATCATCGTGGACGAGTGCCATCGGGGCAGCGCCCGCGACGAGAGTAACTGGCGGCAGATCCTCGAATACTTCCACCCCGCCACCCAGATCGGGATGACTGCCACCCCCAGGCGGCGCGACAACGTGGACACCTACCGCTACTTTGGCAATCCCATCTACATCTACAGCCTGGCACAGGGCATCGAGGATGGCTTCCTGGCTCCCTACCGCGTGCGCCGCATCACGACAGACGTGGACGACGTCGGCTGGCGGCCAGACCCTGGCCTGCTCGACCGCTTTGGGCGGGAGGTGCCCGATGGTCTGTACGAGACCAGAGACTTTGAGCGGGTACTGTCGTTGCTGGGCCGCACGGAAGCCGTGGCCCGGCACTTTACTGGCTACCTGAGAAAGACCGGCCGTCATGCCAAGGCCATCGTCTTCTGCGTAGACCAGGAACACGCCGAGGACATGCGCAAAGCGCTCATCAATTGCAATACCGACATCACCCGCAAGCATCCCGATTACGTGGTCCGCGTGGTTTCGGATGAGGGCCAAGTCGGCCGGAGATATCTGGACAAGTTCCAGGACCCTGAGCAGGATTTCCCCGTCATTGTCACTACGTCAAAACTACTGTCCACGGGCGTGGACATACCTACTTGCCGCAATATCGTCCTCTTCAAGCCCATCAACTCTATAGTGGAGTTCAAGCAGGTCATCGGCCGCGGCACACGCCTGTTCGTAGATGAGGACAAGTTCTGGTTCACGATTCTCGACTATGTGGAGGCCACACGTCTCTTCTACGACCCCGATTTTGACGGTATTCCTGAGTTGACGGCCGAGGAGACGATCAACGCGCAGGGCCAGGTCACCAGCAGCACGGAGACCGGCGAGGCGGTGGAAGCGGCAAAGCAGACTGAGGAGGAAATTGGGCCGGTCATCAGCGACGACAGCGAAGGGGAACCACGCAAGTACTACGTGGACGGCGTGCAGGTACGCGTCGTGCGCGAGATGGTGCAGGAACTCGACCCCGATGGGCGGGAACTTCGGGTGCAGCGATTCGAGGATTACACCCGCACACAGGTGCGCACGCTCTACGGCGGTGCCGGGAAGATTAGGGCGGCCTGGCGCGATCCTGGGCGGCGCGCTATCGTGATCTCCGAACTGGCGAGCCGGGGCATCTCCTTCGAGCAGTTGGCCGAGGCGACGGGGCAACCTGACGCCGACCCGTTCGATCTGCTGATTCACGTGGCCTTTAACGGGCCGCTGCGTTCCCGTCGCGAGCGCGCCGAAACGGTGCGCTACGAGCACGAGGACTTTTTGGACACTTATGGCCCCCAGGCCCGCCCGGTACTGGACTATCTGTTGAGCAAGTACACCGGCCACGGCGTGGCGCAACTGACCGATCTGCACATCCTGGAACTCCCCGACGTGCCGGTGGAGGGGACAGTGATCGAGATTGCCAATCTCTTCGGTGGGGTGGACGGGCTCAAGGAAGCCACGCACCGGTTGCAGGATCTGATCTATGCTGCGTGATAGCATCCCATAGACTTGACACCAAACCAGTGATCGCGTAAAATACTTATACTTAATATAAGGTTTTTGCAGATGCAGCGAGACCCTCAAGAAAATGCACGCAAGCTCCATCAGATCGCAGCCGCCCAGAGAGGCTATTTTACGGCAGCCCAGGCCAGGCAGGCTGGATATGCCTACAGCCAGCAACACTTTCACGTTTCACGCGGCAACTGGCTGAGGATTGATCGTGGCATCTTCCGGCTGCGTGACTTTTCCCCTGGCGAGCGCGAGGACCTCATCCGGTGGTCGCTGTGGAGCCGCAATCAGAAAGGTGTACCTCAAGCGATCGTCTCGCACGACACAGCCCTGACGGTTCACGCTCTTAGCGACGTGATGCCTGCCCAAGTGCATCTGACTGTGCCGAAAGGGTTTCGCAAAAGAGTGCCCCCCGGTTGTGTGCTCCACAAAGCCAACCTGTCTCCTGACAATATCGAGTCCCGAACCGGCTATCGGGTGACTACCCCCCTGCGCACCCTGCTCGATGTGGCCGACAGTCCTTTGAGCCAGGAGCATCTCAATAAGGCCGTGCGCGATGCACTGGAACGCGGCCTCGTCCGCCGCCGACTACTGGAAACTGCGCCTTGCTCACCCAAGGCCCGTCGTCGCCTGGATCAGGCGCTGGCGTCAGTGAGGCAAGAAGCCGCCGAATGGAATTCGCCGTCTGAAGCTGAAAAGGCCCCTTAGGGCCTTGACCCAGTGCCTGAGGGCACTTTTCAGTTTGAGCCAGGGATTTCCAATCCCTGGCTTTGAGGGAGGAGCTACATGGCCTACTGGCGTTTATTCTACCATTTCGTCTGGACAACCAAAAACCGTGAGCCTCTGCTGACACCAGATATTGAGCCCAACGTCTATCGTTTCCTTCACGCTGAAGCCAACAAAATGTACGTACCGCTGCTCGTCATCGGCGGCACGATGAACCATGTGCATGTGCTGGCCGCAGTGCGTCCCGCCGTTCCGCCAGCGGGCTTTATGAAACAACTCAAGGGAAGCAGTTCTCGTTTTGTGTCCTTGGAGTTCAAGCGCCCCTTTGAGTGGCAAGCAGGTTATGGTGTCTTCTCGGTTTCGGAGCAGGACGTGCCACGTGTTATCGCCTACATCGAACATCAAAAGCAGCATCATGCCGAAGGCACGTTCGTTGACGAATGGGAACAGACACATCACTGGAACGTCGGACCGCAGTCCGACGAATAGCCACGAATAGCCGCCGAATGAAATTCGCCGTCTGAAGCTGAGAAGGCCCCTCAGGGCCTGATCCAGCTCCAGCGCCTGAGGGCGCTTCTCAGCTTGAGCCGGGGATTTCCAATCCCTGGCCCGGCCCGACGACGACGCCAGGAGCGCCGAATGGAATTCGCCGCCTGAAGCTGAAAAGGCCCCTCAGGGCCTGATCCAGTGCTTGGTGCCTGATTGAGTGCCTGAGGGCACTTCTCAATTTGAGCCGGGGATTTCTAATCCCTGGCAACTGGCAACCAACAGCATCGCAAGAGGAAACATGAGAAAATCCGAACTTTCATCCGCCATCAAAACCGCCCGCGACATCATGCGCAAGGACGCCGGCCTCAGCACCGACGTGGACCGCATCCCGCAACTGTCGTGGATCCTGTTCCTCAAGTGCTTCGACGATTTGGAGCAGCGCCGTATGCTGTTGCAGGGCAAATACCGCGACGTGATCGAAGCCCCTTACCGCTGGCGCGACTGGGCCGCCGACGAGGACCGCGGCCGCACCGGCGACGAGTTGCTGGATTTCGTGAATAGCGACCTCTTCCCCCACCTGCGCGGGCTGGTGGGCAGCGAGGAGAACGATCAACGCGACGTCATCGCCGCCATCTTCCGCGAGACCTACAACCGTATGCTCAGCGGCTACCTGCTGCGCGACGTGGTCAACCTGGTCAACCGCATCAACTTTAACGTCAGCGACGACATCCACACGCTGTCGCACCTGTACGAGAGCATGTTGCGTGAGATGCGCGACGCGGCTGGCACCAACGGCGAGTTCTACACCCCCCGGCCCGTCGTGCGCTTCATGGTCGAGCGGGTGGCCCCCCGGATCGGCGAGACGGTCTACGACCCCGCCGCCGGCACCTGCGGCTTCCTGGTAGAGGCCTACGAGTACCTGAGAAAGCAGCAGCGCACCATTGAGGACTGGGAGACGCTCCAGACCCGCACGCTGTATGGCACCGAGAAAAAGCCCATGCCCTACCTGCTGGGGATGATGAACCTGCTGCTGCACGGTGTCGAGTACCCCAACCTGGTGCGCGATAACACGCTGGCCCGGCCCCTGCACGAGATTACCGACCGCCAGCGGTACGACGTCATCCTCACCAACCCGCCCTTCGGCGGCGAGGAGGAGGCCGGGGTACAGGCCAACTTTCCCGAGGGCACCCGCACCTCGGAGACGGCGTTGCTCTTCCTCCAGTTCATCATGCGCAGCCTGAGACGTTCCAAGGGGGACCGACCAGGCGGACGGTGCGCGATGGTGTTGCCCAACGGCCCGCTCTTCGCCACCGGCGTGGCCGCCCGCATCAAGGAGGATTTGCTAAAGGACTTCAACCTGCATACTGTCGTCCGCCTGCCCAACGGCGTCTTTGCCCCCTACACCAGCATCCCCACCAACCTGCTCTTCTTCCAGCGGGACGGCCCCACGAAAGAGATCTGGTACTACGAACTGCCGCTGCCCGAGGGGCGCAAGAACTATACCAAGACGAAACCCCTGCGGGACGCCGAGTTCGACGCGTGCCGCGCCCTGTGGGACGAGCGGCCGGTCACTGAGCACTCCTGGCTGGTGCCGGTGGAGCAGGTGATCGAGAGCGACTACAACCTGGACGTCAAGAATCCCAGCAGTCAGGAGGCGCTGGTGCACCGTCCGCCGAAGGAACTGATACAGTCTATCCTGGAGAAAGAGCAGCGGGTTCTGGCGCTGGTAGCGGAGATTCAGGAGGCGTTAGAAGGGATGGAATGATAAAGGAGACAACGATGGGGACTCCATCTGTCCGCGACTACTTCGTTGACGAAGCTGGAGACGGCACGCTGTTTAGCAAGCACGGTCGTGTGATTGTCGGCACGGAGGGCTGTTCGCGCTTCTTTATCTTGGGTCTGGTTGACATCGCTGATCCAGATGCCGTGGGACGCGAGCTGAACGATCTGCGAGCGCAGTTGTTAGCGGATCCATACTTCAAAGGCGTACCCTCGATGCAGCCAGAGGCCCGTAAAACTGCTCTGGCTTTTCACGCCAAGGACGATCTACCTGAAATCCGTCGGGAAGTCTTTTCGTTCCTACAGCGCCACGAGTTCCACCTCTCTGCTGTCGTGCGGAATAAATTGCAGGTGGTGAACTACGTTCGGCAACGTAGCAAACACGATACTTCCTATCGCTATCATCCTAATGAACTGTATGACTACATGGTACGGCGACTCTTTAAAGACCGGCTACACAAGGATGATGCATACAATATCTATTTCGCCAAACGTGGAAAGTCAGACCGTACTACTGCTTTGCTGCAAGCCTTAATAGTGGCCCGGGAGCGATTCTGTGCCCAACATAGAATCACCAATAGGGCCCCTTTGACTGTCATCCCCACCACACCCCCGGAATGTCCGGGCCAGCAAGTGGCAGACTACTTCTTGTGGGCACTGCAGCGCCTGTATGAGCGACACGAAGAACGCTATATAGCCTTGCTTTGGCCATCTGTCAGCGTCGTGCGCGATCTGGACGATACACGACAGGCATCTTATGGGGTCTACTATACAAGAAAAAAGCCGCTAACGTTAGCGGCTATAAAAGACCTGCCGGGGATATAGGAGCCTCCCAGCCGCAGCCGAGTGCTCACACGGCATGGAGCCGAATTTTGTCCCCTGGCAGTTACAATATACCACAAATTGTTGACATTGTCAAGGATTTTTTCTGGGAGATTGGTCACCATGTCTCACAAGTTTGAACTAACGCCGATGAAGGCATTCTTGAAGCATCGAAAAGAGTTTTTTGTCATTGATGACACAGAGCAATACAAGCGTGTTACGGTGAGGCTCCATGCCCAGGGAGTTGTTCTGCGTGATCAAGTCTATGGCAGCCAGCTCAGGACAAAAAAGCAGCAAGTTGCGAAGACAGGCGATTTGCTCGTAGCCGAGATCGACGCAAAGGTTGGCGGCGTAGGCATCGTCCCATCGGAGTTGGCCGGAGCCATCGTCAGCAGTCACTATTTCTTGTACGAGATAGACGAGGCAGTCTGCCATCCGAAGTACCTTGAGTACTACATTCGCTCCGGGGCTGTCGAGGAACAGTTCCAGGAATTTGTACGGGGATCGACCAACTACGCTTCCATACGCGCTCATCATACTCTTGAATTGCAGATCCCCCTTCCCCCCCTCGACGAACAGCGCTGCATCGTGGCCCGCATCGAGGAACTGGCGGCGCTTATTGAGGAGGCGCGGGGGCTGCGGGTCAAGGCGCGGGAGGAGGCGGAGGCGCTGCCGTTTGAAGCATTCCAGGAACTCGTTGACAAAGGGATGGCGAATAGTTGGGCAATACGGTCATTGTCTGAAGTTTGCGAGATCAATCCTTCACGCAAAGGACAAACAAATCACTCAGATGATATGCAAGTGTCATTCGTCCCGATGCCAGCCGTTGATGATGTCACGGGGTCAATTGCATGGCCAGAGATCAGAAGCTTTTCAGAGGTCAAGAGAGGCTACAAGTGGTTCTTGGAAGGCGATGTGATTTTCGCTCGAATTACCCCTTGTATGCAAAACGGTAAGTCAGCAATCGCCAAGAGGCTGGTTAATGGTGTAGGGTTTGGCTCAACAGAGTTCCACGTTATCAGGCCGGGAGAAGAGATCACTGCCGAGTGGATACATCGTATCGTCAGGCAACCACCGTTTCGGCGCGATGCGGCAGCCAGTTTCAAGGGTTCAGCCGGGCAGCAGCGGGTCCCACGGGCATTCTTGGAAGCATACGAAGTGCCTGTTCCTACCATCGACGAGCAACGCCGCATCGTCGCCTACCTGGATGGCCTGCAAGCCCAGGTGGACGAACTCACCGCCTTGCAGGACACCACCCAGGCGGAGTTGGAGGCGCTGCTGCCGTCGGTGCTGGATCGGGCGTTTCGGGGGGAGTTGTGAATGGAGGGGAGGCGTAGCATGTCCCAGTCCCTACTTGGCCCAGATACCTTGAGCGACGGCTCTCCACCCCAGGTAGACGTCTACACCGACGGGGGCTGCGACCCCAACCCCGGCCCCGGCGGCTGGGGCGCGATCATCCGCTGGGGCGACCGGGAATGGGTGCTCAGCGGCAACGATCCTGCCACGACCAATAACCGCATGGAATTGCACGCCGCAGCCGCGGCCCTGGCGCTCCTGGAGGGGCTCCTGGGCCGCTGCCAGGTGGACATCCACACCGATTCCCAATATCTGCGCCAGGGTATCACCGAGTGGATAGATGGCTGGGTGAGCCGTGGCTGGCGCACCAGCGGTAAGCAACCGGTCAAGAACCAGGACCTGTGGCGCGTGCTCCACCGGTTGACCCAGGCGCACGACGTGACCTGGCACTGGCTCAAAGGCCACGCCGGACACCCCCTCAACGAGCGGGCCGACCGGCTGGCGACCGAGGCGCTGCGGGCGCTCCGTCGTGGGCCGGGTGCTCCGGATGCGCATCAACCCACTGACGACGAGCGGCCCATCGTCGAAATCTGCGTCAAGGCCTCCTGCCGGGGTGCTCATGGACAGGGTGGCTGGGGGGCCATACTGCGCATGGGCGAGCACACCAAATCCCTCAGCGGTGGCGAACCGACGACGACGGCTAACGCCATGCTCATCCGGGGTGCGACCGAGGTACTGCGGGCATTGACCCAGCCGTGCCGTGTGACCCTCTACTCCGACGCCAAGTAC
>Ga0315541_1000752_pt1 | contig 33357 bp, 20 predicted proteins | sample SalMarSW160190MG_FD_203095 | JGI IMG/M metagenome (GOLD analysis project Ga0315541, IMG submission 203095) | Salt marsh sediment microbial communities from the Plum Island Ecosystem LTER, Massachusetts, United States - Salt Marsh Sediment SW1601-190 ...
GAAACCCAGCTCCATGTGTCATCACCACCGAGGCCCATTTGTCTGTAATCGATATTTAGAGTTATAGATTCTTCTTCAGTCAATTCATTTATATGTTTTGCTCCTTCAAGTACTTCCTGTGAATATGGCCATGCACTGGTTGATAAAAGGGGTATACCAACCACCAGGAGTCCATTGTCATTCTTATCTGTTAATGCAATCCACCTGACATCTGTTTTGTTTCCATTTTCCTGCGGACGTGCATAATTGAATACCTGTTCCTGCACAGGAAATGAATACAATCCTACCGCAGCTCCTTGTTTTCTGTCCCAATAATTCTCATGCGGACCTCTGCCAAACCATGTTATTTGGGAAAAGGATTTGGGCATTGCTGTTTGCATGCCAAATTTCACAAGATCTGGTAAATATTCATTTGGATTCAGAGAGACAGTAATTTCGATCTCTCCTGAACCATAAATGATATATTCAATGGAATAATCTGCATCCAGCGTATCAAGAATAGCCTGTATCTCGATTTCCAGCTTCTGACTAATCGGTTGCTTTATGCTCACCTTGCTCATAGATAATTTTTTTCCTGCATCCTTCCATACAATTTGTGCTGTTGGGGGAGCAGTAGGGTGAGAACGTAAGTCATTGTCAGTCATCGGTCTCCAGAAATTTGGAGCCAGGGGTGAAGAAAGCAGTTCCGTTTCACCCATTGTATATGAACTTAATAAGCCCTTTTCCTTATTGATTGTTGCAGTAAAACCTTTTCCTTGTATAGAAATTTCAGTATCACTTTCAGTATAGTCAATCTTTGGTATTGATTTCAAATCAAGCTTAGCAGGCTCCGGAATTTGATAGTCTAATTGAAATTGCTCCCAGGCAACTTCATGACCTGAAGGAACAAGATCAGTTGAATCAATGGTTTGAAGACTTATGTTTAGGAAATATTCACTTCCTGCTTTTAGCTCAGGTTTAATAAATGGAATTTTAATAATAATCTGGTCAGCTGGGGGTATATTCAGAGGATCAAGCAGTCCTTCCTGTATTGTTTTCCCGTTTTCTTCAATCGTCCATTGTCCTTCAAAAACATTCAGGTTGGTAAAATCATACAGGTTTTCAATAGTAACGATTCCCCCTGCAGGTGAGGAAGATGTCATTCTTACCGGTTGCATAACTTTCTTGCATTCCCACATAGCAGGTTGTGGAGTCTGATCAGGATTTAACAGTCCGTTCATACAAAAATTTCCGTCATGATAATATTCGCCATAGTCGCCTCCAAATGCCCAGTATTTTCGTCCGTCTGCATCTTCTTCCAGCAATCCCTGGTCGGTCCAGTCCCAGATAAATCCTCCGATCAATCGTGGATGAGAGTATATAACATCCCAGTATTCCTGCAGATTTCCTGTGGAATTACCCATAGAATGGGCATATTCACATAGCATAACCGGCCGTGTATCGTTTTTTGTATTGGCCAATGACAATATATCTTTTGCCTTGTAATACATTCTGCTGATCACATCCACCCATTCTGCATCTTTTGGATACCCTTCAGCTCCTTCATAATGTACAGGTCGGGTATTGTCATACTCATGTACCCATCCGGCCATAGCTGCATGATTGGGACCTGATCCTGCTTCATTACCAAGAGACCAGAAGATTACTGATGGATGGTTTTTGTCTCTTTCTACCATCCTGATCATACGGTCGAGCATAGCGTTTGCATACGCAGGATCGTTGGTGATCAATCCGCCCACATCATGGGTTTCAATATTGGCTTCGTCAATAAGATAAATGCCGTATTTGTCACACAGGTCATACCAAACGGGATTGTTTGGATAATGCGATGTTCGCACTGCATTGAAATTGAACTTTTTAAGCAATTCAACATCTTTAAGCATATTTTCATAACCAACCGCTTTTCCTTCTAAATCATCGTGCTCGTGCCTGTTCACTCCTTTAAGCTTTGCTGATTTTCCATTGATGAGCAATTGCCCGTTACTGATCTGAATTTCCCTGAAGCCTATCCTGCAGGATCTTGTATCTACTGTCTTTCCGGAATCATCCTTCAAAGACAATACCAGTGTATACAAATAGGGAGTTTCGGCCGTCCACTTTTTGGGGTCTTTCATTTTTGCTGACATCAATGCGAATTCCACCCTGCCTCTCTGCGGATGTTTTTCATTAATGATATCAAAGACTCTGGCTATCATTGTTGAGTCCAGCACTTTGTTTCCCTCATGGTCATACAATTCGCCTTCAAGAATCCATTCTGAAAGATCCGTTGAATCAAGGTATCCTATTTTTGGCCGGATATTGATAACCGCATTTTCATAATTATCATCCAGATCAGTTTGAACAAAATAATCCTTTATATAAATATTAGGTTCTGCTTTAAGGTATACATTCCTGTGAATGCCACTCAGTCGCCAGTGATCCTGATCTTCAAGATAACTGCCGTCACACCAACGGTAAACCTTTACTGCAATTGTGTTTTTATTATCTTTCAGGAATCCGGTGATGTTAAATTCTGCTGGCAGCCTGCTTCCCTGGCTGTATCCAGCAAACTCACCATTGATCCATAAATAAAATGCCGAGCTTACTCCGCCAAAATGCAGGATTACCTGCATGTTTTTCCATTCCTGCGACAATTCGAAAGTCCGGATGTAACAACCGACATCATTCAGTTCATGAGGAGTTTTCGGATGTTCAATTAGATCATATCGGTTTCCGCGGTATTCGTCACGCAAAGGCTTTTGTGACGGAGGGGTGAAGGGGTAGGTGAGGTTGGTATAAATGGCATTGCCATAACCTCTGCGTTCCCAGTTTGCAGGAACATCGATATCATCCCAGCTTCCTGCGTTAAAATTCTTCTTATAGAAATTGGAGGGAGCATCTCCGGGATTGTCTGCAAATTGAAATTTCCACTTCCCGTTCAGACTTAAATAGCGCGGGGAATTACTTATAGAGCTTTTAAGGGCTTCTTCTTCAGAAGAATAGGAGATCTGAGCGGCATGGGCTGGTAATTTATTGATGCCAATTACCGACGGATTTTCCCAATAATCCTCAATGAAAGTTTTTTTACAGCCACCTGTCAATAGTATTAGTGACAGCAACAGCAAACCAATTTTTGAATGCATAAAAACAAATTTGTGTATGAACAATAATATAATCAATTACTCAATAGGCTGAAGGTATAGTGCGATGTCAGTTCCCCCGGCAATATCAATACCCTCCAAAAGCAGCTGACTATTCACAATTTCTGTTTCAATTCCTTTTGAAAGCTCTCCCTTCCATGTATCAAACTTTTTTATAAGATATCTGCCATCTTCAATGCCGCCAATTGACAGGATTAAATTTTTCCGACCCAGCTTATCATCATTAAACAGCCAGAAAAATAGTTGATTGTTTGCCTGAAGAGCTAAAGTCTCAATTTTTGTTGAATTGCTGGTTACTGAAATGTTTCTGATAACGCTATCATTTGATGAGTCCATAAGGGAAATAAAATCTGCAAGCGGCTCAAAATGAAAGTAATGACCCTGTTCGTAATGCCATTCCCACCACCATGACAAGGGCACAATGGGAGTAGGAGAGAAGAGTCCACGCCACATGCCACGGTGGAATTCTCCTTCATACAATTCAACAGGATAATCCTTTCCCGGGCCTTTCCAGCCTAATGAAAATTCACCCACGACATCTGGTTTATTAAATTTTCCGGTATATTCCAGTATGCTTTCATGCATGTCATTTGTTGGACCGTAATTGTGATGCTGCGTAAAATCAAGGCTTTTTATGTCCCACAGTCCTGGCACTTTTCGTCTTACAACACTTGTTGATACAAGATGACCGTATGGATCGAGCTGTTTCAGGTAGCCGGCCATTTCCCTGTGCCAGTTCACAATGGCTTCTGCCGGCACCTCCTGCCAATCCATTACATTGTCTACTTCGTTCCAGAATTCCCACACGGCAAGGTTTGTTGAATATCCCCAGCGTGCAACCATATACCTCAACCGGTTTTTATAGTATCTTTTTGCTTCCGGGTTAGTGAAAAAATCTGTTGGCGTTTCACATGGACCACCATTTTCTGCATTGTACGGATTTCTTCTCCATTCATCGTTAGAACCCCACCGGTCCAGTTTCGGTTTGAATATGCCATGGTAATCATGGGCAAGCATCATGTACATTCCTTTCTCTTTTCCAAGATCCAGTATCTCATCCAGTCGGTCAGCCGTTTTTTGATAATATTTGCCCAGTCCGGGTGCATCAAGCACGCTTGCCGGTTCATCATAGCCAATGACAATGCCGGCAAGGTGTGCAGGTTCTGCTTGTTTCCAGTGAAATTCGATTTTCAGATAATGGGTGCCCTCCGGCAATTCACCCAGGGAGGCAATGAATATGCGGTGCCAGTCTTTATAAGTATTCCATGTCTGGCTGAATTCAACTTTATCAATAGGCTTATAGGTCTTATTATCGGAAGAATACAAAAAGGTAAAATCATCTACAGAAATTGAATTTTTATAAAACAATTTCAACTTGAAGTTTTTTATGTTTTTCAGATTATAGATGATTGATTCATTTGAGTTTGAAGGGATTATGATCCTTTCCAAATCGTCTTCTGTATACTCTGTTTTTTCCGAAACCAAAGTCAGACCATCGGAATGAAAGTATGTACTGTCCCAGTTCCTATATTCATCCGTCAGTTTGGTATAGCTTATTACTTTTGTCCACTCCAGCGGAAGATTCCACGGGCACATCCAGACCCGGTAAAAATTTCCTTTGTATTTTGCCAGTGTATCGAGGAAAACATCATAAGTATAGATCTTTTCGTCGCCCCATTTGGGTTCAAATTCCCAGCAAATATTCAATCCCAATCCCCTGAAAGGCTTTCCCGAATCAAATAACAGGGTGTAATTTGAACCGGGATTTAATCTGAGAAATCCGTCATTATCCGATTCGGTAACGTTAACTTCGAATTGTTTTGAGACCAGTGTATCTGTATGATCTTCTACACCTTCCTGTCCGGTGGATCTAAAAATAACCTGTATGTACCAGGTATGCTTGCCCGTTTGCATTGGCGTATACCTGGCTTCCCAATTCGATTGATCGGATTCACCGCTTTTGTAAAAACATGGCAGGATGAGCATTGAGCTATCCGGTGCAGTGATTACCGCATCTACGCGGATACCCTCCGGATCATAAGGATTTGTGAACGTACTCTTTAAATCAATGTAAATAGTAAGCAGACCATACTTTTCTATTGTATCTGATGATGAAGTGACTTTAATTGATGATGGCAATATGTGACAGGAAGAATATAATAAAACTACTGATACTATCAGAAAAAAAACAGATACAATTTTATGTCGGTTCATGATGATTAAGTTTGTAATTTAGGACAAGTCAATTGGAAAATAAATATATTAATTATATTGTTTAGAACCTACAATATTAACTTTAGTGAAGATCCAATCGATTTGTGAAGTTATGGGTTAATATTTTCAAATATTGATTTGACAAGAATTTGAGTATGCAACATGACAAATATCAACCATCTGTTCATTTAAAATTATTAGATTACAAATAAAAACACCATGAATAAAAAACTTATTCTTTCCGCGTCAGTATGTATGATTCTGATGTTAACCAACTGCAAACAGGAAGTGAAAATTACTGATAATCCTTTGCTTTCCGAATTTGAAACTCCCTATGGAGTCCCTCCCTTGGATAAGATCAAACCACAGCATTTTCTTCCTGCATTTGAATACGCAGTTGAAATGCATAACAAAGAAATAGATTCTATTATTTCAAATGAAGAAGCTCCGTCATTTGAAAATACGGTTGTGGCATTGGACCGTTCCGGCAGAAAAGTGCGCGATATCGGTTACATTTTCTTTGGCCTGAAATCGGCCAATGGCACTGAAGGCATACAGGCTATTTCAGCTGATTTTGAATCAAAATATACTGAACATAGTGATAATATATATTTAAACAGCGAATTGTTTAAAAGAATTGAATCGGTATACAACTCAGAGGAATCTAAGAATTTGACTACTGAAGAACACAGTCTTCTTGATAAGTATTACAAGCAATTTGTTCGCAATGGTGTGAACCTGCCTGATGAAGAGAAAGAAAGACTCAGGGAAATCAATCAGCGTCTTTCTGAATTATCGGTAAAGTTTGATCAGAATCTACTGGAAGAAACCAACCGGTTCAGGTTGGTGATTGAAGACAAATCAGATCTTGCAGGATTATCTGAAGACATCATTCAAACCGCTGCTTCAACAGCTGCTGAGAACGATCTGGAAGGGAAGTTTGTATTTACAACCCATAAGCCCAGTATGATTCCTTTCCTTCAATATGCAGAAAACAGAGAGCTAAGAAAACGACTCTATGATGCATATATCCGGCGTGGTGATAATGATAATGAATACGATAATAAGGAAGTTATAAAAGAGATAACGAACCTCAGGATAGAAAAAGCACATTTGCTTGGATTTTCAACTTTTGCTGAATATGAACTCGATAACAGAATGGCCAAAACTCCGGAGAATGTTTACAATGTGCTGAACAGAGTATGGGAGGCTTCTCTTCCTGTGGCAGTTCATGAAAGAGAACAGATGCAGGCTATCATTGATGAAGAAGGAAATGATTTCCGGCTTGCATCGTATGACTGGTGGTATTATGCAGAGAAGCTGAGAAAACAGGAATATGACCTGGATGAGAATGAGTTAAAAGTATACTTTGAGCTAAACAATGTGAGAGACGGAGTTTTTTATGTTTGCCGACAATTGTACGGACTGACCTTTGAAAAGATCAAATCCGAAATTCCCAAACCTCATCCTGATGCTGAAGTGTATGAAGTGAAAGACAGGGATGGTTCTTTTCAGGGCATTTTGTATCTCGATTACTTTACACGATCTACCAAAAGTCAGGGAGCATGGTGCGGGATCTATCGTAAGCAGTATACTCCTGACGAAAATGACGTGAGACCTGTTGTGACCATTGTATGCAATTTCTCAAAACCGGCAGGAGATAATCAGGTGCTTTTAAGTCTGGATGAAACCCTTACGTTATTTCATGAGTGTGGGCATGGTTTGCATCAATTGCTTTCGGATGTGAAATACGAAAGTATTTCCGGTACGAGTGTAAAAAGAGATTTTGTTGAACTTCCTTCTCAGATCATGGAAAACTGGGCTGTTCAACCTGAAGTATTAAAAGTATACGCAAAGCATTATCAATCACAGGAAGCCATGCCTGAGGTGCTTATACAGAAAATGCAGAATTCCAAGTATTTTAACCAGGGTTTTGCTACTGTTGAATATGTTGCAGCCTCACTTCTTGATATGAATTATCATATGCTTGAAGAACCATCAGAATTTGATGTTAATGCTTTTGAGAAAGAGTATTTATCGGAAATCGGATTGATTCCTGAAATTGTCCCAAGATACCGAAGTACCTATTTTAAACACATCTGGTCAAGCGGATACCAGGCAGGGTATTACAGTTACCTGTGGGCAGAAGTAATAGAGCAAGATGCGTTTGAAGCATTTCTCGAAAAAGGATTGTTTGATGAAAAACTGGCAAAATCGTTCAGGACTGAGATCCTTGAAAAGGGAGGAAGCGATGATCCTATGCAGATGTATATCAGGTTCAGGGGCAGGGAACCGGAGATAGAGCCGTTGTTAAGAGGCAGGGGTCTTAAATGAGAGTGAGAGTAAGTGTAGCTGCGGGAGTGAGGGTGTGAGGGTGAGAATATGAGAAAATGGGAAGATGAGAGGATTTTTAGGTTCTTGGGTTGATGGTCGCTATTTACAGACAACATTTTACAGGTCACAGTGAGCGGAGTCGAACTGTGGTTAATTGTTTAACTGTTGAATCGTGGAACTGTTTAACAGAAAACTTTAGATTAGAGACTTGTTAACTCTTTTGGCTATGACCATTGAAACAAAATAAAGGCCGTCTGATAAAAATCATCTATGAATTCAAGGAAGGATTTCGTTGCGGTGGCTTTGGAGGAACCCTGTCTGAGCGACGACGAAGGAGGAGTGAGTTTGGGTTCCGCAGGGAGAAAGCCTTCCGTAGTAATTCAAGTGATTTTTATGGAACGGTGACCTTTTTTGCATTCTTTTTTGTGTGGAAGATAAAAAAGAATGTCGAACCGTATTGGGAGCGGTTCGAAAACATGGCTTGTGTGATGGATGGGTTTAATTGTGTAATTGACTTTCCTGCCAGCTGGTTTACCTGCCGAAGGCATGGCAGGCTGGGTCGAGCTCGCAAGCTCGGTTGTTTATTTGGTGAGTTGAGAGTCAGGTTGTTAGGAAATGATTAATCAGGAAACTGGAGAATCGCTTTGCCAGCCATAGCTGACCTTGGGAAGCGAAGGCTGGAATAAATGAATTTATATATCGGCTGATTCTGGGGGTACACTCTGACCGCGTGTCGCTGAAGCTCTAGCGGAGTAGTAAGGGGCCTAAATACAATAGCACGGGGCGAAACCCCGGGAACAGGGTGCAAAATATAAAAGCGTTTTATCTGCCTGCTTAATTCAAGGATTAATCAATCTATGAAACGCAAACCACATAGATATTAAGTATGAAACTAAAGACCAGTGACCAGAAACTTGTGACTAAAAATTTTATTATTGAAGATATTTTTTTGCTCTTGGCAGATAATTATTTTATTTTTATTATAAATCTTGATTTTTTTTGAAAATTTAGCTTCAATAAAATAAACTGCTTACTAACCTAACTCAAATTTCTATGCTTCGAATTCATAAATTCCATGTTCAATTTCTGGCAGCTTTATTCACGGGTTCTTTTATAATGGCCCAATCAGAGAATCTGGTTGAGAATTATGGTTTTGAGGAATACAAAGAATGTCCGCAAACCTATACTCCGCAGGACAGAAGTCATAAGCTGGTTCCCGGCTGGACCTATCCTACGATAGCCACACCCGATTATTTTAACAAATGTGCACCGGTGAGAACAGAAGGAGTGGCTGTTCCTAAGAATTTTGCAGGCGAAAGCCATCCCAAATCCGGTGACGCATATGCCGGGGCAATATTAAGTGGTACCGACGACGGGTACAGGGAGTATATTCAGGGTACTTTAAAAACTCCGCTTGTGGCTGATAAAAAGTACTGTATTACATACTGGTATAAACTGGCATCGTATTCCAAGTTCGCTGTTGATCAGTTAAGTGTGTTCTTTAGTGAAATTGAAATCAGAAATGATTTAATGGTTAACCTTCCCTACAAGCCACAAATTAATAATAAGGTTGGGCTGTTCCTGGACAATATTGATGAATGGGAAGAGATATGCACAGTATATGAGGCAAGTGGCAATGAGAAGTATTTTATCATTGGCAATTTTAAATCATATGATAACACGAATTATGTTGCAACGGATAAGAACATGAAAAACCTTATGAATAAGGAATATGCATATTATTATTTTGATGATGTCATCGTCAGACCCCTTGAAAACTGCACAGATTGTCCGTGTGTTCACCATGATTTCGAGGCTGAAGTTATTGATACAAGTTTTACAGGTGGATTTGATCCGAAAACAGGAACAATTCCGCGTATGATCAATGATGGCTATATAAAAATTGGCATGGTAGGAGGGACACCTCCATACAGGGTTGAGTGGACAAACGGGATGAAAGGCAATGTTCTTAAAAATCTTCCGGCAGGAGTTTACAATTATACAGCCTTCGATGCATTCAACTGTCAGGCTTCGGGCAAAGTAAATTTCAAAGCTCCAGAAATACTGATTGATGAATTTGAGGAGGGATTGCAAACAATTGAAGAAGGCGGATCGATTGTGCTTGAAAACATTTTCTTCGAGTTCAATAAAACGGCTTTGCTTCCTGAGTCATACAAGGAACTTGATAAAATTGCAGCATTTGTTCTGGGCAATAATATCAAACTCATTGAAATAGGAGGTCATACCGACAGTGAAGGTTCCGTAAGCTACAATCAAAAGTTATCCGAAGGAAGAGCCAGGTCCGTCGTTGAATATTTAAAAAGCAAAGGCATACAATCGGAACGAATGCAGGCAAAAGGCTATGGAGAATTAAAACCTATAGATACCAATTTATCTGAAGAAGGACGTGCTGTCAATCGCCGTGTGGAATTCACATTAGTTAAAAAATAAATCTAACCTGAATACATAAGTAATCATGAGAAACATATTTACTCTTATCATGTTGTTTGCCTGTATTTTGACAAGCGGTCAGAATATCAAGAAAGGTTTTAAAAGTCTGGAGAAAAAAGACTATGAAAAAGCAAAAGAGGCTTTTGCCAAAGCTGTTTCTGACGAGCATGAAAATGTCGGAGCCAACTTTGGCATGGCACTGGTTTTGGCTGATGATGAATCTCCTTATTTTAATATCATAGATAGCTGGCAGTATGTTGAAAGAATAGAAGGAAGAACAAATGAGTTGTCGCAGGAAGACATTGAGTTAATCGGAGAGTATTTTATGAATACGGAAGTCCGCAGAACCAGCAGACCTGTGAAGAAAAAAATTGAAATTGCAATGGAAGCAATGGAAGCACGATTGATTAAGTATATCAGGGAAGAGAATAACCTCGATGCAGTGTACGAAGTCTTGAACAGATATCCAAATTTCAGGCATTACGATAATGTAATACACATTCGGAATCAGTTTGAATACAGGAAGTATGAAAAGCTAAATACACTGGAAGGCTATAAGGAATTCATTACGAAATTTCCTGATGCAGCCCAGGTAGACAAAGCCAACCGACAAATCAATAAGCTTTCTTTTGAAAGAGCAAAATCGCAAAATACTGTGAGTGCCTATACAAACTACATCACATCCTTTCCTGAATCGGAATACATACAGGCAGCGATTAAATTAAGAAATGCAGCTGCTTTTGCTGAAGCAAAGCGTATCAATACGCTTGGTGCATACGACAATTTTATACAATCGTATCCGGATGCTCTTGAAATTGCCGAGGCAAAAAGCCGACAACAGGCGATTCTTTATGAAAAGGCCAAGCGTGTAAAATCTCTTGAAGCATACAATGAGTTTATCGAGAGGTATCCTGACGGCATGTACTTTATTGATATTTTCAATTTAAAGGCCGCTGAGCTCGGGACAAAATTTGTTCAGAACAACAGTCTTAGCAATCCTTCTTTACTGTGGGCAAGAGGTTTTGATAATAATGGAAGAATTGAATCAGGAGGAGTTATTGCATCAACAAAGAATGGTGAATTTGTAGTTGCCTGTAATTCAAGAGAGAATGATACTGCTTATGCAGATGCCTGGATCATTAAATTGGATAACACCGGTAAAATGCTGTGGAATAAAACTGTAGGTCAGCCTTTCGAGGATAGTATAAGCTCTGTCCTGGTCGATTCAAGGGGAGATATAATTGTTCTGGGATACACACATGTTACACAGGATAGTGCTTCCAGAATGGGATGGATGTTCAAACTGGGTTCAGATGGGAAAAAGATATGGAATAAAAATCTTGGCAAAAGGCAAATTAAATCCTGTGCGATCGATCACAATGACAGGATTTACATTGGAGGATCCATTGCTAAAGACACACTTCAGAGTCATTATGCAGTTACTGTATTTAATTCGGAAGCAAAAAAGGTATCGGAAAGGATTTATACAGGAGTTGGTTCCATCAACGATATCAATATTGATTATGCAGGAAATATGCTTCTGTGTGGTTCCAACTGGCTGTTGTATACTGATTCAAGAAGATACATTCTATGGGATGATATACTCAATTCTTCCTTAACAGCTACAAATTGTGCAGGTTCAGGAAATTCAGGCTTTTATTTTTCCGGTGCAAACGGTAATAAAATTTTTTATGCAGCATATAGTGCAGAAGGCAAAAAATTATGGTTGCAGGATTATGATAAATCCGATCCGTCTCAGGAAATAAGAGATATGGCAATTGTGGCTCAGGGTAACCTGCTGGTGCTTGAACAGAAAGAGAATGGTGCAAAGATAAAAACATTTTCTCCCAGCGGATCTGTAATACGTGTTAAAGAATTTGGCGGATACAATGAAGTAAATAGCATTGTCTCAGATTCAAATGGGCTTTTACTGGCCTTAAGTAACGGAGATTTAATGATCTTTAGATTTTCGCTTCTTTCGTCTCTGTAAATTTTTTTTTTCTGCGAATGAGATTGCCAAACTTATCTTCAATGTATTCAGGGGCAAATACAGTAAGCATGTACATGATAAAAAATGATGCACAGAAAACATAAAATATAATTAACAGAACATGCATTTTACTGTCTTAAAAAATTCACTAAATAATGAAAAATCAGGTATAGGTAGGGTATATAGAATATTTCAAATATAGTTTTTTTTATTCATTTTTACCAGATTCTGTAAAATAAAGTGTTGTATTTTAATAAGTTGGTAAAAATTTAAAGTTTGTAATATCATTTAGATAATGTATGACGTGGAAGATGTAAAACATAAATTTGAGAAACAAAAGAAGGAATTAACGCAGAGTTTGAAATATGCCAGTTACATTCAAAAGGCACTTTTGCCGGACAAATCAGAACTGGAGAAACTCTTTCCGGAGCATTTTCTGTTGTATATTCCAAAAGACATAGTGAGTGGTGATTTTTACTGGGTTTCGAAAAAGAAACATTATTTGTTCGTTGCTCTGGCAGATTGCACAGGTCATGGTGTTCCCGGGGCATTTTTAAGTATTCTCGGCATTTCGTTCCTTAATCAGATCGTTGATCGGGATGAAACCGTCATCCCTTCAGGTGTTCTGAACAAATTGCGGGAATATGTTATGAAATCTCTTAAACAGACTGGAGAAGATAATGAGCAGAAAGACGGAATAGACATGTCTTTTTGCAAGATAGATACTTCATCCGGATTGCTGCAATATGCAGGCGCTTTCAATCCTATTTACATCATAAAAAATTCTCATCGATTGGTAGAAATTCCCGGCGATAAAATGCCTATAGGCATTGCAGCTGAAGAGGAAACATCATTCAGAAACCACGAAGTAAAACTTCAGGAAGGAGATATGGTGTATTTGTTTTCAGACGGATATGTTGATCAGTTTGGAGGCTCCGAGGGAAAGAAATATAAGTACCGCCCATTCCGAAACCTCCTGTTGAATGTATGCAAACTTTCCATGGATAAACAAAAAATAGCGCTGATCGATAATATACATGCCTGGAAAGGTGATTTGTCTCAGCTTGATGATATGTCAATATTTGGTTTTCGGTTCCGTCAGACAGTGAATTAGCCTTTCTGAATGATTTGTAATAACCTATCCTGAATTTTAACGTAGAATTTCATATTTATTAACAGTCAAAGAATATTTTATTTTAAACAAAGGCTGTTAAAAGTTAAAAAACAAACTGATCAATAGGGTTTAATAACTTAATTTTGTGAAAATTTCGTATACACCAATACATAACAGAAGTATCTTTTTTATGCTTTTCCACAATTACGGAAAAGAATTGAAGTTATTTAACAGCAGGTATTATCTAAGTGCCTATTATTTGTTTTAAATAATGAAATTATTATCGTTCAACATTCAAAATTATCGTTCTATCATCTATTCAGGGTTGTGTGATTTAGCTCATGATAATATCACTGCCCTGATTGGACAGAATGAGTCTGGTAAAACATCTGTTCTGGAGGCATTGCATAGTTTTTACACCGGGAATATCAATGAAGATGTACTGAGGAGTGACCTTTCAATACCGGTGGTAAGCTGTAATTTTGAACTTGAAAAAAAGAAAATAGCCGATTTGCTTGAAACCAACAGAATTCCAACACCGATCCTTGAACTTTTGCAATCAAAAAAAGAATTCACATTAACAAGAAAATGGAAAACAGATCGATCCAGCCTGTTGTACTTTTCAAGTGACGAAGTCCTTGACTATTTTGAAAATCTTGAACTTAAGAAACTTGAAATTGAAAACAGGACGCAGGAAGAGATCAATAAGTTGTTTGCTGTTTCCGATGGATTATTTAAGGAGATGGAAGTTGCTGAAAGACTGAAAGAAGAATCGCAACAAAACCTGACAGCAAGAAGAAAAAAACTGGATGAAGCAAAGAAAAAATTAAGAAAAGCAAAACAACCCGATGCAAAGTTGATAGCCGAGAAGGAACTTGAATCAATGCATTCGGAGTACACTGCTGCTGAAGAGGATTTTAAAAAGAAAGTTGAAGATTTTGAAAAGACAAAGACAAAAACCCAGGAATTGTCCGAAAAGGTTACCGCATGTAAATTATGCAACAACATTGTACAAAAGGTTTTTGATGTTACTACAGAACTTGAAACCTACAGGGCAAATTACAGGGAGGTTGAGCATCAGTATGAAATTTCCACAAGCGAAAAGGACCAGAAATCAGCTTACAATAAACTGCAGCAAATATACTCTGAACTCAAGCTTATTGAGAAAACCTATCAGGAAATAAAAGACGAAGCAGCACTTCAAAAAACTATTGCTGCCAAAGTACTCTCAGGAGTTAAATTCAAACAGGCAGAAGTTGAGGCAGAAAATGAAATTCAACAGGAACGAGAGCTTTATGATGTTTATGATCTTGGAGAAATATTATTTCAATACTTGCCTGTATTTGAGTTTTTTGAAGATTTTAGCAGCCTTTTGCCGAATAAAATCGATCTGGAAGATATTCTAAATGAAAATACCAACGTTGAAGGATACAAGGCAGCAAGGAATTTTCTTGAAGTAGCAGGACTGGATGCAGCATTTTTCAGGGAAAAAAACCATCGTATCCTGAAACAAAAGATTGAAAACCTAAATGGAGAAATAACGATTAATTTTCAGGACTACTGGAGTCAGAGTGTAGGCAGAGACAATAAAATTAACCTGAATTTTGAACTGGAGCATTATGATTATACCCACCCGGAAAAAAGCGGGAAACCTTATCTTGAGTTTTGGATCAAGGACAAACAGGAAAGTTTGTATCCTAAACAAAGGAGCAGGGGTGTGCGATGGTTTCTTTCTTTTTACCTCGAATTAAAGGCCACTGCAAAGAAAAACCATGTATCAAGAGTAATTCTGATTGATGAACCCGGCCTCAGCCTGCATGCCCGTGCACAGGAAGATGTATTGAAGGTTTTTGAAGATCTGAAGTCAACGATGCAAATCATTTATTGTACACATTCTCCGCATCTTATTAATGCAAATAAGTTGTACCGGATACTTGCAGTACAAAGAACTGATGATCAGGATGATCGAAGCGAAACGATCATTCTGCATGCAAATGATCTGTATTCGGCCTCTTCTGATACTTTGTCTCCAGTGTATTCACTCATGGGAGTGAGAATAAACAACCAGGATTTTATTCAATCAGGAAATAACATTATTGTTGAAGATACTGTAATGTACTATTATTTAAATGCTTTCTGTCGCCTGGCCGCTATGGAACCTTTGCCTTCATTTATTCCCTCAACGGGCCTTACAAATATTCCTGTATTATCTAATATATTGCTGGGATGGAAAGTTGGATTTTCTGTACTTACAATGGGAGAATCAAGATCGGATGAAGTGCTTTCTGATCTTCTCAAATCTATATTCTTTAAGAAAAATGGAGAACTCGAACAACAACTTATTAAAGTAATGGATTTTGAATATCCCGAAGATATTTTTTCAACTCTGGATTTTAAGAAGTTTGTGATTCAAAAAAGAGAAGGTATTACCGAAAGGAATTCTGATTATATTTTAGAAAATGGACTTTCAAGGACAATTTTGGCTTCACAATTTATCAATTATTGTGAGCATAAAAATATTACTTTGAAAGACTTTGATGATGATACAAGAAAAAATATTAAATTGCTGATCAATAAAATTCAAAAACCGTAACACAAGTTATTGAATAAAAGCAGTTAATTTTTTATGTGTTATACCCTAAAACTAAACCCTAGGCTTACCTTAGGGACGTATCTTACTTTTCTTGTTTTCCTTCTTTTCACCCGGAATGCTTTTCCACAGAAAACTGAAAAATATTTCGAAAAGGCTGGTCATTATTATCAATTGGAGAAATATGAGAAAGCAATTCACTACTATACAAAAATCATTCAGACCGAATTTGATAATGTGCAGGCTTATCTGCAGTGTGCCCGTTGTTATGAAAAGATTGAAGAATATGCAAAAGCTGATGAATTGTATGCACAGATCATTTCAAAATCAGAATACCTTGAACCTGAAATTTTTTTAGAATATGGCGATTTGCTGATGAAATTGGGCAGGAATGATGATGCAAGGAGTTATTACATGAGCTACAACAATCTGATGGAAAACCATGATCTTAGGGTTCTCAGGAATATTAAAAGCATAGAAGATATTGAAAAATACTACCTTGATACTTCATTTATTTCCCTTCAATTGCTTTCTTTCAGTTCTGATGAAGAAGATTACAATCCGAGGGTGTACGACAACAATTTGTATTTTGAGTCGAACCGCGAATTTGCAGGAAGCGATCCCTTATTAAGAACTGTATATGTTCGTTCGCTTTCCGATAATCCTGATAGCAAATCAAAAAAAGTTATGATATTCGGAAACAACAAAGAAGTGTTAAAAGGATTTGCCATTGCAAATTCTACAGGTGAAATTTTCAAATCGGTAAGCGAAAACACCAATGCAGATAAACGATATAAATTAAAGCGCGCATTTATTGAAAATGCCGGTACCAGGTTTTCAAAAGAAGAGATTGTGTCGTTTGATGATTTTGAAGAAAACATATTTTTCCCGGCAGTAAATCATACAGGACAAATCCTTGTTTTTGCTTCCGATGCAGAGGAAGGCATTGGGGGACTGGATTTGTACATTTCATACAGAGGTTCTTATGGATACAACAGGCCGGCCTTAATCGACGGTTTTATTAACACCAAAGGAAACGAATGTTATCCCTTTTTAGTGAATGACACCATTTTGTTTTTTGCATCAGATGGTCATGGGGGATTAGGAGGTTATGATCTCTATTATGTGAATTTAAATAAACCGTCATCCATTCCGGTAAATCTTGGTTCGCCAATAAATTCGCAATACGATGAATTTGGATTGTCCTTATCTGAGGATCATACCATTGGATTTGTAATATCCGATCGTACAAAGACCCAATCAAGGGCGGATATATATCAATTCGAGCTGAATATGGTGCGTGCAATAGGAGAGGTGACAGATCAGAAAACAGGAGACAACCTGAAAAATGTAGCAGTTAGTTATTCTGCACCCGGAGATGAAAAGTCTGAGATGATCCTTGCAGATAATGGCAGATTCAGTCTTATTGGAATGCCCGGAGAGGAATACAACTTAATCGTATCGAGTGAGGGCTATGAAATGGAAGAATTCTATGTTTCCACAGCATCAGCTCCATCTGTTGGATTGTATGAAGTGAATATCGGTAGATTTCCTATTGTAAAGGTTGAACCGGATTCCATGCCAGCTCCGGAAAAAGAAATTGAACCTGTTATTGAAGAAACAATTCTTCTTGAGAAAACAGTTGAAGAGCAACCTGCTCCGGTTTCCGGGACTTTATTTCGCTTGCAGATTGCTGCAAGCAGGGTGCCTTTGGACGAAGGGGCTTTAAAAAAAATATACAAGGGATCAAGAGAAATATTTATGTTTGAAGAAGACAATTGGTATAAGTATGCAATTGGTGATTTCCGATCTTTTTTTGAAGCAAATGCAGTGCGCCGGCAATGCAATGTAAAGGGTGCATTCATTGCTGCCTATTCGGATGATTCAAAGCTTGAACTCAGATCAGCTATCAGAGAGTTTCATTCCAAACCGGCTGAATTACGAAGTGAATCTGCAACGACACCAGAAAAAAGGGAAATCATTAAAAAAACAACATTGTTTTTCCCATTTGATAATTATAAACCTACGGCAATGGAGTTGAAGAAAATTGATGATCTGCTGAATATCCTGAAGAATCATAACGATTACCTTATAGAAGTAGATGGTTACACCGATATTCAGGGCAGCAAAGATTACAATTATGGCCTGGCGGCCGAAAGAGCAAGATACGTGAAAGATTATCTTATAAGCAACGGAATTGATCGCACAAGAATTACCGATCTTGGTTATGGCGAAAAACACTTGAGAAAAGTGTGTTATCAGGATTGTACTCCTGCTATACACAGAGAAAACAGAAGAGCCGAAATCACTGTTTATACAAGAAATTGATTATCAATATTTTAAATCCAATTATTGCTTTTTGTTAATGATCCGTTGAAATTTTTTTTGACGAATGTTTGTTTTTTTTTGACTAAAATGTATATTTGTTATGTAATTCAATAAGAAAAAGTCATGATACTATTAGCCATTTTGATACCGTTTCTTTCGCTGATCTGCATTGGATGTATTGTATATTCTGCACCTGAAGTATCAAACGATTAATAGTAAATAAAATATTTTAACTCCTGAAAGCGATGATTATTCATCGCTTTTTTTGCATTGTGTACTGCCTTCTTGCAGTGATAATATTCCTCTTAAACTTTGGAGCAAAGTTTTTAAAAACAATATGAATTCAATATAAGAATCAGATTAATCATTTGATTTTTGCGTTCTTATTTATACTGATCGTTGTGTAAACCCTGGTGTTTCTGACTGCCGGTTCGGCAGGCAGGGTTAAAGAGAACCTACTCACCTTAAATAATTGATCTATAATTAGTTATATTTCTAACTCCTGGTAAAAACACTGTTACACGATTCGTATACTAAAAGGAAAATAGTACTCAAAACGTTTAATTTTGGGATGAAAGTACATTTTTTTTTGACGAACGGTTGGATTTCTTTGACGAATGATTATATTTGTATGTCGATCTAAAATTTTTGAATATGTGGTTGTTGTTTCTTATTGTTCCATTTGTCTCATTAATTGTGGTTGGATACCTAGTGTTTGAAGCACCTGAAGTATCTAATGATCTTACAGAAGTATAATTTTCAAAGGTTTTTTATATTTTTTATACCGACAACTAGCTTGTTTGGTTATTTTTGGGGATGAAAATTAAATTTATGATTCAGATTATTTGTCATCCCGTTATGAAATTATTCACGTCGATTCTCATATTCACTTTATATTCTTCTTTTATATTCTCTCAGGATATCTCTGTTGCAGATTACAGAGGTGAACTGAATATAAAGATTGAACTCATTGATGAGAAAAAGATCGAAAAAGGAGTAGAGACCTTGAATGAGGCCGGAAAGATTGAAAGGGAAGCTTTGTCAATACTTAAAAAAATAGATGATACCGAAATTGCAGAAGGTACATCATCAGACTACAAGAAGATGTTAAAAAAATTTATTGAAGCATCGCTGCTTTACGGTGAAGGACACACATTAATATATAATGTATTCAATGAAAACTGTGCAAAGTTCCAGTTGGAAATGAAAAAAATGAACCATTATGCTGCGGGATTAAGCAAAGCAAAGTATTATGAATTGAAAGGAGAACGAAACCTTAGAAGAGCAACGAGTATTCGCGAGTTTTTGCTTGAAGCCGATAAACCGGAATGGATCCAATACAAAATGCATGAGGCATTCCAACTTGAAAAACTTGCTGTACGTAACAAAGGAAGAGCACTTCAGATCTATCAGGACTTTCCCGTAGAATACAATTATGGCTGGGAAAACGATGTGACACCCGAAGAACTCGCAAAATTTTTTAAAAATCCTTTGATCAAACTTCCTCCGGAGGATATTTTTAAAAGAAAACCTGTTGAAGAAAGAGAGATTCCCGAAGGAGGTGAAGTGATTTTCAGAGTTCAGATTGCGGCACATACAGTTACTTTAACTGACCAATATATTAGAACATTTTATACCGGTCAGGATTCCGTTATAGAGGTACATGAGGGCAAATGGTTCAAATATCAGATTGGAAGTTTCGATAATTACAAATCGGCCGATAGCCTTAGAATTTCTTGCAGAGTGCCTCGAGCCTTTGTTGTGGCATATCAGGAGGGAAGAAAATTAACAATAAAGAAAGCTCTGGCAATAATACAGGAAAACTAGTATATGACAATTCTGTATATTGGTAACTGACTATAAACCTTTCCTTCGGATTCTACTGTTAACTTAATGCTGATTTCCCGGTCAGGTCCCATATACTCCAGTATTTGTTTGGTTTTTGGTAAGAGTTTATTGGAAGGATTTTGGTGTGAAACATGAAATCCCCCGTAATTGTATCCAATCAAAAATTCACTTATATGAAACCAGTTTTCTGAACCGATAATGTCATTACTAATAAAAACAGCAAGGCTGTCACATTCCAGCAGGGTCCTCTTCATTATTGTGTCAGTAACATTTACCAGGGTATTGTTAATAATCAGCTGTGGGTCAGGAATTCGTTTCACAAAGAAATGTTTATATCCCAGAACATTTGTATCTCCGTCTGAAACCGCATAAAGAGTTAGCCTTACTTTTCCCGGTCGCTGTGGAATTAGCAAATACAAACCTGCGCTATCAGCAAATATTTCACCGTTAGTACATTCAATATGAATTGTGCCTGAATCAGAATAAATGCCTGAAGATATTTTCAGATAATTATCGATACCACTGTACAGATGGCCGCCCCGGGAAGAAAGTATAGTAAAATCAACGTTTTGTAACTCATTGCCATACCTGTACTGCGCATTTATCCTGTTTGTCAGTAAAACAATCAAGAATACAATAAACAGTCGCAGAAAATAGTTAAATTCCATTCGGATAGTATTACCAGGGTATTCACTTCTTATCACCGTTGTCAAATCCCTATGTAGTATTGTAATAAACTTTTGTTTTTCAATTATTTACATTAAATATTTTTAGCATCCTGTGTGTCAGTTCATAGGTTTTTTCCTGAAATACCTTTAGGACAAGTTATGATTTATTACTCATTCATTGATCATGAATAACCAATGCATTCAATTCTTTTGTTGAGAGCAATCCGCAGGCTGCCATAATATCTTCTCCCCTGGAAACCCTTACAGTGGCAGTTATACCTTTTTCATCCAATTTGTCCCTGAATCGATGCACTGAAATTTCGTCTGTACTTTTTAGATCAGTACCCGCTATTTCATGAAATCTTATAAGGTTAATTTTACATCTCAGGCCATTTAAAAGACGGGCAATCTGGTTAATATGTTTCTGAGTATCATTGATGTCTTTAAATACTATGTATTCGAATGACAATCTTCTGTGTCTGTCAAATTTATTGGCTTTTAATGTTTCAACTACTTTATCAATAGGATATTTTTTTTGCACAGGTATGAGCATTTCTCTCTCATCGTCAAAAGGACTGTGTAAACTAATCGCCAGATTGCAACGACTTTTTTCCATAAATTTTTTCATTCCAGGCAACAACCCAACAGTTGAAACAGTGATTTTTCTGGAACTGATTGCCAGTCCAAAATCTGAAGTAAGAATTTCAAGGGATTTCAGAACCGCCTCTGTATTATCAAAGGGTTCACCCATACCCATAAATACAAGGTTTGTGATCAATTCTTTTTCAGGTATTGCGATCACCTGATTAAGGATTTCCGCAACAGATAGTTGTCCCTGATACCCTTGTTTTCCGGTCATACAAAACATACAAGACAATTTGCATCCGATTTGCGAAGATATACAGAGAGTATGCCTCTTTTTTTCAGGTATATATGCCGTTTCAATAAACCTTCCCTTTGCAGTAGGGAACAGGTATTTTTTTGTACCATCCTTTGATATTGTAACTTTCAAATAGGGGGTTATACCTGTTTCAAAATCCTGTTTAAGCAATTCCCGGCCCTGTTTGGAAAGATTTGTCATCTCATCAAAAGAACGGGCACCCCGCCTGTAGATCCACAAAGCGATTTCGCGGGCTGCAAATTTTGGCAACTGAAGGTGGGCCGTCTCTGTCTGTATCTCAGCAGGGGTCATGCCCAACAGTATCTTCTTTGTTTGTGTCACCTTATAAATAGTTCGAAATTGTAATCAATGAAAATATAAATGAATGATTGCAGCAAATTGCCTGCATCAATGTAAAGATAATACTTAATCACCAGAGCGTTGAAAAACAAAAGGCTGATGAAACATCAGCCTTTGTATTTGAATTATAAATGTCGCGTTAGTAAAGATGTATCTGGAATGATTCATTGACAATGATCTCCGGCTCTCCCTGGAAAGATGCAATCAGTCCGGTTACTGCCAGATACCTGTTGTCAAAATATCTTTCGGGTCTTCTGCTGTATTGTCTTGCGATCCATCCTGGTATTACTACTGTAAAGTCCTGGTAGGGATAATATGGTCCATAGTACAGAAAGTATTCATCGGTTGATCTTGAATAGTACACTTCTGAAATTCTTCCATAGACAGTCATTACCTCACCCATGTAATACTCTGCAAAGTAAGCAGATACATTTGCTATCCTATATCCGTAACTGTAATGCCAGTATGTAACCAAAGGATAAAATCTGATGTAATGTCCGTGCATTGCAGGTGTCCAGATAATACTCAGAGATACCGGAATCCTGTATGCGTAATGTTTTGCCCTGTATTCGCGGCTGGGCGGAGGTGTATGATAGTGATGTACCACTGTATGAGTGCCTGTGTATCGGCGTGTGGAAACATACACTGTATTTTGATTCCCGGAACTTCTTACGTAGGTACCTGATGTACTCCTGTGAGGTGTTGTGTGTTCGGAATCTGATGTTCCACGCCTTGAGGTGTTGTTGGTAACCTGTGTATTTGACCGTTGGGTATTTGTATTGTTCCTGCTCCTTGAAGTGCTTGTTGCTGAACTTTCCCGGGACCGGATCGATTGAGTTTCAGTTCGTCCCTGGCTATTGCCTGTATTTGTTCTTCTTGTGTTCACCTGTGTATTGTCAGACCTGCTTGTATTGTCCTTCCTTTCATTTCTATCCTGGACAGAATGATTCGCAGAAGCATTGTTCGACCTGGCTTCATTTCGCTGAGCAGTTTGCTCACTATTGGCAGTCCTCCTGGAAGACTGATTGTATGAAGTTGCTGCTATCAACAACATAGCCAATATAGTAATTAATTTTTTCATGATCTGCGAGTTTTAATGTTCAATAAATTAAATACAAATTGAATGCCAAAATTATAAAATGCATCAAATCAATAACTTATATTATTTGGTTTCATGTTGATGAGACTATTTTATTCTCTATTAAGAGGGTACTATAGAGAAAATTCGGGATTTTAATTTTATTTTTGCAAGCTAAATTGATTGATATGCCACTGAATATACCTGACAAATTACCCGCAACAGAAATTCTTGAGAAAGAGAATATCTTTTTCATGAGAGAGACCACCGCAATTCACCAGGATATCAGACCTTTAAAAGTTGTCATTCTAAATCTGATGCCTTTAAAAATTACTACCGAAGCGCATATGCTAAGGTTACTCTCAAATACTCCGCTTCAGGTGGAAATTGTCCTGATGCATCCTGAAAATCATGTTTCTAAAAATACACCTGCCGAGCATTTGGAAACTTTCTACAAAACTTTCACACAAATTGAAGATCAAAAATTTGATGGTATGATTATTACAGGAGCTCCTATTGAGCACCTGGAGTTTGAAGAGGTGCATTATTGGAATGAATTGCAGCGGATCATGGACTGGACCAGATCGCATGTTACTTCGACCATGTTTATCTGTTGGGGTGCCCAGGCGGGACTATATCATTTTTACAATGTGCCGAAATACAATCTTCCCCGAAAGATGTTTGGTGTATTCGATCATACTGTGAATAATCCGCTTGTTCCTTTAATTCGTGGATTTGATGAAGTATTCCAGGCACCACACTCAAGAAATACTGAGATCAGAAGGTCGGATATTGAAAAAAATAAAAATCTGGAAATTGTCTCTGAATCGGAAGACGCAGGGGTTTTTATTGTCATTGCCAAATCGGGAAGGCAGATTTTTGTTACCGGACATGCTGAATATGACCCTACAACACTGAAGGAAGAGTATGAAAGGGATATAAAAAAAGGAATTGACATTGATGTACCTAAAAATTATTTTCGACAGAATGATCCTTCAAATATGCCAAAGGTTAGGTGGAAAAGTCATGCCAATCTTCTCTTCTCAAACTGGCTGAATTATTATGTATATCAGATGACACCATACAATATTGAGGAGATTAAATAGTCAGACAAAAAATTATCTGATCCGATCATCCTTTGATAATCTTTGCATTGCCCTGAAGCCTTTGTTAATATCATGTTTTGATCTTTCAGGAATTACCGGTGTTTTTATTTATAGTGTTTCATGGAATAAAACCTGCTACTTATGTAAAAAATAAACTTTTCTATAACTGGCACGTATACTTGCGAGTGTTTAAAGTATTGTTACAATGTCACTACTATCTAACGCGTGGGCTCGTAAGATTATGAATGAAAGTTTAGAAAGGAATAATTCAATGACTAAGTTTAAAGCTGCTTCAACTTCAAATATGACAAATGTAAAAGAAACAGAGTGTGATTGGACCCATTACACAATTCTGATAGCAGAAGATGAGGACACCAATTATACTTATCTTGAAACTGCGCTCGAAAGAACAAATGTAACTATTCTAAGGGCAAAGAATGGCAAAGAAGCCGTTGAAATGGTCAAGGTAAATCCAATAATTGACCTTGTACTGATGGATATTAAAATGCCGGTCATGAATGGCCTGGAGGCCACAAGAAGCATAAAATCCTTCCGAAAAGATATTATTATCATTGCACAAACGGCTTTTGCAATGGATGAAGACAAAAGAAACTGCACAGCCGTCGGGTGCGACGATTTTCTTGCCAAACCTATTCGATACAAAGTACTTTGTGATACATTATCAAAATATCTGAAATAATTATCCCCATCTGGTTCTTGTTTGTAAATTAGCAGGATAATAGTAATATGTTTGCTATGAAATTATCCCTTGCTACTCCTGCATTATTATTTTCAGCGATTTCATTGTTATTGCTGGCATATACCAACAGGTTCCTGACAATCGCACAGTTGGTAAGAAACCTGCATGCCAAGTATAAGGAAAACCAAAGTCATATAATTTTTGGTCAGATTCAAAACCTTCGGAGAAGAATTATCCTGATAAGGAATATGCAGATTTTTGGCATTATCAGCTTGCTTTTATGCGTAGTATGCATGTTTTTGCTGTACATAGAATGGATTGCCCTTGCCGAGATCATCTTTGGAATTGCATTGCTTCTTTTGATTGCTTCCCTCGGATTATCAGCATGGGAAATCCAAATCTCAGTGAAAGCACTGAACCTTCACCTTAGCGATATTGAGGAATAAACTTGTCTCTCCTTGTATTTATGATATAATAGTCATTCTTGAGGCCTGGCGGAATTGCATATACAGACGCATTATTGCCAGAATGCTTTTACATTATAATTATCCTTGGTATATTAGTGAGTTAATAAGCTCTGATGTATTGGTCTCAGAACTTTATGGAAAGCCAGGAAAAAATTACGATCCGCCGAATACGAAAAGGCGATAAGGAAGTCTTTTCAAAGTTATTCGATTTATACTATCAGCGATTGTTTTTATATGCCCGGAGCTACCTGGATAACGCTGAGGAAGCTGAAGATATGGTGCAGAGTGTTTTTTTGCATTTATGGGAAAAAAGAAATGATCTGGTAATATTTTCCTCGCTTTCATCATACCTGTTCCGGTCCATTCATAACCGAAGCATACAACATCTGAGACATCGAAAAGTAATAGCAAAGCATATAGAAAGGCACAAACTTAAGATCCGGGAAGCGGAAATATTGTATAACAGTTCAACCGATTTCTCATTTTCGGAACAACAGATCAATGAGATCCGGCAAATATTCAATCGCACTAACAATTTGTTGCCGGAAAAAACAAAAGAAATTTTCCGTCTGAGTCGTGAAAATTCAAAAACGAATAAAGAAATTGCCGGCATTATGGGTATTCAAATCAAAACGGTTGAGTATCATATTACCAAAGCACTGAAAAGATTCAATACTGCTCTGAAAGATTATTTCATGGTGTTATAGTTAGCGAGATTCCGCGAATTCCTGAGTTTTTTCAGAAAACAAGTAAGAGAAATAAAACGGTTGTTAACGAAAAAATTAAAGTACCTTTTTAGGGTTTTACTGTATTCAGGCGTCATACTATTTGGAAAAGAAACTATCTACAAATGAACATAAACAATTGTTACGAAGAAGTTATCTGGAAATATCTTAAGGATAAGACATCCGATGATGAAATTCAGGCCCTGTCCGGTTGGCTCGAAAAGAGCAAAAACAATAGATGTATTTTCACCGCAATGAAAAAGGCTTACATTGAGATTGAAGCAAATTCGAATCAATACCAGGAACAAATGGAAAAGGCACGCGATAAGTTTTTTGATCAGGTGGGAACGATAGAGAACAACCGAAGAGTAATAAAAAGCAATAAAGAGTTGTATATCAGAAAAACAATAATCCAATATGCAGCTGCTGTTTTCATCGGACTGCTAGTTGGGGTGGGAGTTTTTTCTTTTATTTATTACAAAACAATACCGGATTCAAATGAGCTATGTGAAGTTCATGTTCCCTATGGCGGAATGTCAACCTTAGCCTTGCCCGATGGAAGTAAAGTCTGGTTAAATGCAGGAAGTACACTGAAGTACAATCGTGATTTTGATATCAAATCGCGGGAAATATACATTGAGGGCGAAGCCTTTTTTGATGTGGAAAAACGAAAACATCCCCTGGTTGTACATACTTCTCATTTTGATATTCATGTACTCGGAACCGCTTTCAATGTGAAATCATACCCGGAGGAAGATAATATTGAAACTACTCTGGTTGAAGGCAATATTAGGATTGAAAGTAGTAAATACGAGAAACCGCTATTGTTAAAACCAAACCAAAAGCTTACCTATCTGAAAGCCACCCATACGATAACCTCAACTGATATAAGGGCAGAAAATAATAATCTAATTGCCAGGAAAGAAGCAACTCTGGTGAATAATAAATCAAGGAAAACAGATGAAATTGAAATCTTTGAAAATGTAAATGTGGAAGAGACTACTTCGTGGAAGGATGGAAAACTGGTAATAAATAATGAATCTCTGCAACTATTGGCCCGCAAGCTTGAGCGTAAGTATGATATTGAATTTAAATTCGAAAGTGAAGATCTTAAAGAATATACTTACTCGGGTACCTTGCGTAATTTTCCCCTGGAACAGGTGCTAAAAGCATTGGAACTCACTTCACCGATAAAGTATACCATCAGGGAGAAAACAGTGTACCTCTCATACAATAAAGATTTTAATCCAATAATATCAAAAAAAAAAGTAACTAAACACGAATGAAAATTATAAAAAACAATTGCCTATGACCCAATGATCTATGTTAATCATGCTCTTTTTAATAATTACAAAATGATTATGACTATATTTTGTTAAACTAAAAGCACTCATATCTATGAATTTAATCCTAACCACTTTCTCCTTAAAAAGGAGAATTCAACGATTGAGACTTCATTTAACCTCTAAGCTGTTTTTTATTATTGGTCTTTTTGCTGTGCTGAATGCATCAGCAAATGTATACTCCGATAGTAAGAGAATCAGCATTCAGGTTAAAGATGTTGAAATTCGCGAATTATTTCGCGAAATTGAGAACAACAGCGAATATACATTTTTCTTTAATGAGCAATTCGCTGAGCTGGATAAGAAAGTATCCATGGACATTACTGATCAGAATATCAGTATGATCCTGGATAAGCTTTTGGATAATACCTTAATGGACTATGAAATCCTGGATAACGATTTTGTGGTGATTGTTCCCAAATCATCAAAACAACCAGGGACCGTTATAACGGGAACGGTTAACGATGCTTATGGAGATCCGATACCTGGAGTGAACATTGTCGAAAAGGGAACTACCAACGGTGCAATCACCGATTTGACAGGCAATTATTCGATAACAGTAACAACAACGGATGCAGTACTAATCTTCTCGTCAGTTGGTTATAATGAGGAGGAAATCGATGTTGGTACTCAAACAAAGATCGACCTGATTTTAATCGAAAGTATAGAAGTACTGGATGAGGTGGTGGTTATAGGTTATGGTTCTATGCAGCGGACAAATGTTACTGGTTCGATTGCTTCAATAAAGGGTGAAGAGATCACCAAAGCACCGGTGCCGAACCTGGTTGAAGCACTAAGAGGTCAGATACCCGGTGTGAGGATCACCAGGAATAGTGGACTTCCTGGTTCCGATGTTGATTTTACCATTCGTGGGAAACGATCGATTGGTGCTGCCGAGGATGAAGACAATCCCGAATTGAATGTGAATGCCAACGAACCACTCATTGTTATTGACGGAGTGCCGTATACCGGCGGAAGCATTTCCGATATTAACCCGGATGATATAGAGAACATTGATGTATTGAAAGATGCTGCCGCTACTTCCATATACGGATCGAGTGCCGCTAACGGGGTAGTCCTCATTACCACAAAAAGTGGTGTTCCCGGAAAAACATCGATCAGGGTAAATGCTTCTACCGGTATTACAGACCTGGTTCAGCGTCCTGAAATGTTCGACGGACCCGGGTACCTTCAATTAAAGATCGATGCCGTTCATGGATCTCGCGAGGTAGAACAAGTTATGCCTGAAGAAGTACTGGATCCCATTGAACTGGAAAATTATTATGCAGGAGAGGATATGGACTGGCATGATGCCATCCTCAAAAAAGGAAGGATCAACCAGTTTGGCGTTTCCATTACCGGTGGAACAAACAAGTTCAAATACTATGTAAATGGCGATTTGTACAGAGAAACAGGTATTGTTCAGCATTCTACTTATAACAGGTATTCATTCCGCGTAAATTCCGAATATGCTCCTTACAATTTTGTTAAAATAGGAGCAAGGGCATTATTTGCCACTACCCAGGCAGATGAAACGGGCACCACACTGGATGCGAGTGATGATCCTGATTTTGGAGATTTTATTGGGAATTCCACATGGGGAAGGACCGAAGATTCTTTAGGTAATCTTACGCCGACGGCAAATTCCGATCAGTTTCAGCATAATCCACTTTATCGTTATGCACATTCTGAAGCCCAGAGAAATAAATACAGAACATCGATTACTCCCTATATTGAATTCAGAATTATCGAGGGCTTAACTTATAAAATAAACGGTTTTGTAGAATTCCGTAATGAACGTTTTACCCGCTATTTAGATGGTGAATATGATGCACAGCGACTTGGAGAAAATACTTACAAAGTTGATTTTGGTCAGGGCTATAGTTACCTTCTGGACAATATCGTGAACTTTGAAAGAACATTTGCACAAAAGCACATGGTAAATGTAACAGGGGTATATGGCTTTCAGGGCAACCGGTTTGAAAATATGATCATGCAGGCTGTTGACCTGAATACAAACTATCTGGGTATTTATGATATTGAAAATGTGAATCCTGCACTTCTGGATCCTGAACTCAATCCAAAGAAATCAGGCAAAGCATATTTTGTAGCAAGATTGGGTTATGCCTATGATAACCGGTATAGCCTTACATTATCACGTCGGTGGGACTATACATCGCAGTTTGGCCCGGATCGGAAGAAAGGGGTTTTCTCCTCTGCGGCTGCAGCATGGAATGTTCATAACGAAGCTTTTCTGCAAAATTTTGCCCAATTAACCTTCTTGAAATACCGTATTAGCTGGGGTGAAGTAGGTAACGACCGTATTCCTGAATTTAGTTACGTACCTTCGGCATCCCCTTCAACCTATACCTGGTCAGGAAATGTAGTAAACGGATGGACAACAGGTGAAAGCGGAAATAACATTCTTCAGTGGGAAACCAGCAAACAGTTCAATACCGGAATTGATTTTGGCTTCTTTAGAAGCAGAATATCCGGTATGGTCGATTACTATTTATCCAAAAATATTGATCTGCTTTATGAGGAGCAAGTACCTATTATTTTTGGGGATGCGGATGGATTGATTATGGCCAACGTTGCTGAAACAAAGAGTTGGGGGATTGATGCTTCATTAACAGGCAAAATTTTTAATGGTGATTTTAAATGGATAGTTACCGTGAACTGGGCGAAAGACAAGAATGAGATTGTAAACCTGGGAGGAGCAAAAGTTGACGAAGAAGGAAATCCTATTGATGATCCGGCTAATGGATGGTTTATCGGAGAGGATATTGACGTAATTTATGATTATGATTTTATCGGGGTATATCAACTGGGTGAAGAAGCAACTGCACTCGCCATGCATCCGGATAAAGCCTATTATACTGCAGGTGATCCAAAGATCAGGGACATCAGTGGTCCGGATGGTGTACCCGACGGTATTATCGATGAATACGATAAAACATTCCTGGGCAGTTCGGTTACTCCGAAATGGTATGGTGGTCTGACCAGTACGTTCAGCTACAAGGGGATTGAACTATCCATACTCCTCGAAACCGTGCAGGGTATTAAGCGGGTAAATTATTTTATTAACGCGCTGACCGGTCGTGATAATACGGTGAAAATAAATTACTGGACACCGGATAATCCGACCAATGATTTCCCACAACCAAATGCCCGGAGTGTATATGATTATCGTGATGCTGTCAGAGTTCAGGATGCCTCGTTTTTAGCCATCAGGAATGTATCATTATCATACGACCTGCCCAGCTCGCTGTTTACTAATATACCGATTCAGGGTGTTCGGGTATATGTAAGAGGGAATAACCTGAAGTACTTTACAAAGTATACCTTATCCTATTCACCGGAAAGTGACTGGCAGGAATACCCGATTACAAAGAACTGGACATTTGGACTCAATGTCACTTTCTAATTAACTAAAAGACAAGAGATATGAAAAAAATAACATCATATTTTTATTTAGCCTGCTTGGTATTTATCATGGCGGGATGTACAAAGGATTTCGTAGATCTTGAACCTGATGATCTGCTGTCGCCGGAAGTAATTTATTCCTCTCTTGAAGGTATTGAATCTTCAATTCCAGGTATTTTTTACCAGGCACGTGAATATGCATCATGGGAAGACGGATGCGAGTACAAATACGGATCCACCGACCTGGAAAGAGCAGGAACAAATTTAAGAGATGATATCGATTATAATGCTGTTTACCTGTTGGTTTCGTTTGATGCTGAAAACGAATTCATCAAAGATCTTTGGGAAAGCCTGTATAAAGGCCTTCACAAATGCAATGTGGCAATGGAAAGCATTGATAAACTGGAACTAAATGAAAATGATGAGGAATTGACGGACAGGAGAGATGCTGTTGCAGGGATCCTTTACTTTTTTAGGGCCTATTTTCACCTGAATCTTGTGCAACGCTGGGATAATATTGTACTGGCCGATCATGTATTCTCTGATCCTTCAGAAACAATAGTCCTGGCTACCAAAGAGCAGGTATACAGTCTGATCATATCCGATTTATTGGCAGCCATTCCGTTATTGCCTGAAGCAAATACCATTACCACCGACAGGGGACATATTACAAAAGGTGTTGCACGACATGTTTTGGCATTGACTTACATGGATGTGGAGGAATATGGATCTGCTGCCGAAATGGCAACAGCTGTCGTTAATGATCCGGCATATGAACTGGTGGGTATTGGCGAAGTGTTTTCCGTAGCTTACCAGGATAACAATGAAATCATTCTTTCATGGCAATTTACACAAGCCGAAGGAGGCAGTAACCTCGGGCAGCGACTGTCAAACAGGTTCCTTCCCTTATATGACCGTGTGATTGGTGTTACACGTGACTTTAAGTACGGAGGACGGCCCTATTCAAGGTTAAGTCCTTCCGAATATTACTGGACTTTGTTTGAAGAAGATGACCTCAGGCTGGATGGCTGGCACACACGGTTTTATGTTTATGATGGTATTGCCGAACCTCCTCCTGAAGGCGTAAATGTTGGCGATACGGTAACACTGGAAAATTATGAATTATCAGAACCGGTTGGACCGAGAGCTTTTGAACCTACTACAGCAAAACACCACGAAGACGGTACATTTGGACGTCTAATAGGAAGTGCTGAAGGCTGGAGAAATATCATTCAATACCGTTTGGGTGAAACTTACATGATTGGCGCTGAAGCATATTACAGATCGGGCGATATGGATGCTGCCCTGCTTATGATAAACGAACTCAGGAAAAGGGCAGACGTTGATGAGTTTACTACACTTAATGATGATATGATCCTTGATGAACATGCACGCGAGCTGGGTCAAGAATATAGCCGGTATCCGATGTTGAAACGTTTGGACATTCTCGTGGAAAGAGTTCAGGCTCATAACGTGGATGTTGGTCCGGTAATGCAGGATTATCATGTTCGCTGGCCCATTCCTTATGGATTCCAGAAATTGACAAAAGTACCACAGAATGAAGGATATTACTAATTAATAGCGTATTCTGGAGCAATAAAAAGGCTGTCCAAAAAGTGTAGGACAGCCTTTTTGTTCTGTTGTCTCTCTATAATTTATAATATTCAGGGTACAACACTACAACCGGAATTTGTCCGGCTCTATATTCAATATGTTTTTCTTCTCCGTGGATTGTAAAAAATGAAGTTATAAGTTTTACTATAGTTGAACCGTTGCGCATTACATTATTTTAATCCGTTTCCCGGATTGTTTGTTTTGGTGGTTATACTGTGGCTCACTTTTAATGCCATCTATACCCGGTATCTTTTAATGGATCGATGAAATTGAATTCACTAAAATCCTTTTGCTTATTGTTTTCCCACCAATCAAAATAAGCTTTGGCAGCTGTTTCATGTGATTCATTATCATCTACCAGCATTAATTCACCGGTGGCTGTAAGTGACAGATTATTTCTGATCTGCTTCCCGTACACAGCGAAATCCAATCCCGATCCCTCTTTTTCGCGGACCACTAAAAATCATTGACCGGTATGCGCTTCGCAGAGAGTTCATATTCATAACACCTTGATTGTCGCGCCAAAAGCCACCGCGAATACCAGCTATATAATCACCGTATTTTGGACCGCGAATATAGTCTATGCTATCGCCTGGTGCCGGACCTGTTGGATTATCAACAGGGGATCTTGAATAATAGTGCGGATCCCAGCAATCACTGACCCATTCCCATACATTTCCGGCCATATCATAAGCCCCATAAGGAGATGCATTGTTATGGGTTAAAAAATCGTTGTGCGTAGTGCCATCAAAATATCCTACAGGTGTCAAACCTCCTAAAATCGATAGATCATTTTCATAAGGATCACTGCTTTTATAATAATTCGCATAACTGCATAATTATCACCCATCAAAAACTCTCCGGCAGGAACAAACACATAATCTCCGTAACCATCATTCACATGTTTTGGAAGAGATCTTTGACAACCAATTGATACAATGAGCAGCGTTAATATTGTAGCATTAAACAAGAATAACCGGA